>Ga0315276_10003885_pt1 | contig 13707 bp, 22 predicted proteins | sample YL17G05_0_MG_FD_204542 | JGI IMG/M metagenome (GOLD analysis project Ga0315276, IMG submission 204542) | Sediment microbial communities from Yellowstone Lake, YNP, Wyoming, USA - YL17G05_0 | ecosystem: Environmental > Aquatic > Freshwater > Lake > Sediment | place: USA: Wyoming | collected...
TACGCGATAGTTTCGAGAAGCGAGCGTCCGTGCCTGACCTCCGGGACGTTTTTCTTTGCCACGCGTGGGACGACCGGAAAGGGGCCGCCAAGGAGCTGCACGATGTGCTCGAGGCGCGAGGTGTCTCCGTGTGGTTCAGCGAGAAGGACGTCCTGCTCGGTGCTACGTTGCTCCGCGAAATCGACAAGGGCTTGGCGAAGTCGCGAGTCGGGATCGTGCTCGTGACCCCTGCGCTGCTGCGCCGCGTCGTAGCAGAGGGCATCGTTGACAAAGAGCTTTCGGCACTCTTGGCGCGTGATCTGCTCGTTCCCATCGTGCACGACACGACGTATGAAGCTCTCCGCGAAGTCAGTCCCTTGCTCGGCTCGCGAAGTGGCCTGAGCACTGCAGAAGAGCCAATGGCAGGAATCGCGGCCAAGCTTGCGGAGCTGGTCACCCCTCTAGCTCTATTGCCCACACAGGTCTGAGTGGCCGCTGACACGAAGCAGCAGTTGCTAGATCGGTTGTCGGCATCAGAGCGCAGCGCATCGTGTTCAATCCTCCGTGACTGTGCGCCCTAACAATGCATTGAAGCCGACGCCGCTTCGCGGCGCGGCTTAATGCGGGAGTTAGGCGGAACCATGGACAGACTCTCGCTAGAACCTGGGCATTGGTACGCAGTGGAATTGCTTGGGGAAGAGTTCGGAAGCAAGATTCGGTCGTATTCGCCGGTACGAGGCCTGCCTGCCTACGATTTCCTCGCGGTTCCTTCCATTCTGGCCTCCGCGACGCGGCGACTTGAGATTGAAGGCGAGATTCTCGCCGCCTCGCCCGAGGTCCTGGTTACGCTTGGAGATCAGCCGCTCAAGTGGTTCACCCAGCATTGCGGATCTCAATCAACACTTGGTCTGTATGGCAAGACGCCGGAAACCTACGGTTGGCTGAATGACCTGGAGATTGCTGGCAGTGCAATGAAGTTGCTGCCGCTAGTGCATCCGCGGCAGGCGGGACGACTCGGCAGTCATTCGGCCATGTGGAGCGAGCTGCATCTTCACTGGGCTGCTGATGTCGCCCCCTGCCTGTTAGGTCCGGCACCTACCAAGCGCGCGCATCCGACTTCGGGCGTTGTCACATACCATGGACAACGGCGCGGCTGACGCGATGAAACGTTCGAGCCAACACCCTGCACCCGTGGCATCGTGGTATCACCGCGCGTATGATTGAATCAGCCGTGAGATTACAGGGAGGTGGGCCGGTATGACTATCGATGAACTCAAGCGCGAAGCGCTCCAGCTTGACCCCTCCAGCCGTGCGGGCCTCGCTCGCGACCTGCTCGAGAGCCTTGACGACCTGACTGAGGCGGAGATCGAGCAGCTGTGGCTTGAGGAGGCGGAGCGGCGTCACCAGGAGATCGTCTCCGGAGCGGTCGATACGGTTTCCATAGAGGAGGCGCTCTCCAAAGCGCGCGCAGCACGCCGGTGAACCGCAGGATACGCCTCCACCCGTCAGCTCAGCGTGAGCTGGAGGAGGCTGCTGCGTTCTACGATCTGGAAGGGCCGGGGCTCGGCTCTGCGTTTATCGATGATTTCGAACGGGCGGGTGAGCAGATCCGCCTCATGCCGGAATCGTCGCCGATTGCCCGCGGACCGGCACGCAAGAAGCTGCTGGCTCGGTTCCCGTACTCCGTCGTCTACTCGATCATTGACGACGATGCGTTCGTCCTTGCGGTGGCGCACGGCCGGCGCCGCCCGTTCTACTGGCAAGACAGGCTGTGAACATGCCAACTGTATTTTCTCGTCAGCGCAGAGCTTGCGAACTGTCTGGGCGCAAGACGTTCGACCGGCCCAGGGGAGGTAGGAGCCGTGAACATCCATCGAGAGATACAAGCCTACTACGGTGAAGCGGCAGGGGTGCACGACCGCTACCGCTCATGGGAACACTGTTATGGCTTCTTCCGGCAAGCTAGAGCGGACGGCCTTGCCGCCAACCGCGACCACGCGGCGCTCCAGCTAGGCTTCTACCTTGCCAGTTGGGGCATGTACCGCGGGTCGAGTTTCCTGCTCCAGCATGCCTATACGGTTCACCGCGGCGTGATTGACCTGGTTGCCGACGCACGCTTCGACGGGCTCTGGGGCGCGGACTTCGGCGCGGGTGAGGCAGATCTTCAGTTGGTACCTCTGGTCGGCGAGCTAATTGTCGGCGTCCGACAGGCATACAAACCGTTCGTCGCAGCCACGGGCTCTTCGCAGCCGACAGACACGCTCATCACGAAGGTTATCCTCGGCACCTTCGGATGCCTGCCGGCCTGCGATCGGTATTTCGTCGACGGCCTCAAGAGCCAATGGCTCAAGTACTCGTGCCTCAACGACAAGTTCGTTGAGCGCATTCTTGGCTTCTGCCATGAGCACCTCCCCGAGCTTCAGAAGGAGCAGGCCAGCATCGAGGAGAGCGGCGGTCTCCGCTATCCCCTCATGAAGCTTGTGGACATGTACTTCTGGCAGCTTGGCTACGAGGGGGACACAGGGCCGTCTGGCAAGTAGGTTGGGCCTGCTGAACGGCGGCGTCAAGACGGACAGCGCTCGGCACTCAGCTCTAGGCTATCTCTCGCCGGCCGAATACGAGAAGATGTTGACTGAGTCCAACCTACAAATTGCCGCGGTCTAGTGCCGAAGTGTCAACGGAAGCGGGGCAACTCCAACTCCATTACGCGTCGGGTGCTGGGTGGTATCGTATCGGGGAGCCAAGGAGGTGTCCGCAATGGCCACGCAAGGAATCCGTTCTGATCCCGCTGTGATGATGGGCAAACCCGTCGTAGAGGGCACTCGTATCACCGTCGAGTCGATTCTCGAGGAGCTTGGGGGCGGTCAAACGATCGAGGAGCTCCTCGAAGCGCATCCCCGACTCACGCGCGAGGGCATTCTTGCCGCCGTGCGTTTCGGCGCCGAAGTCCTGCGCGCGGACATGACCTATCCGGTCACCAAGTCGGTGGCGTGAAGCTACTCGGTGACGAAGGCGTCGATGCCGCGATCGTCGCCCGACTGCGTGCGGATGGCCATGACGTTGTCTATGTAGCTGAGCTTTCGCCGAGCATCACCGACCAAGCTGTGCTCGAACTGGCGAACGGCGACGAGCGCATCCTCGTGACCGCCGACAAGGATTTCGGCGAACTCGTGTTCCGCCTGCGCCAGGTGGCTTTCGGCGTTCTGCTCGTGCGATTGCCCGGACTGAGTTCGGCAGGCAAGGCGGATGCCGTTTCAGAGTCGGTTCGCGAGCACGGCCGTGAAATGGCGGGGGCCTTCACGGTCGTGTCCCCGGGGCTGGTGCGGATCCGGCCGCCTTTGTAGCCAGACTCACTGAACAAGCGACGGCAGACGCCGCGCTTCGTGTGGCGCGGGCCGCGACCTCAACGAAATCGAACCTCTGAAGTGAGGACGACTATGTGGGACATGAACGAAGTTGAAAGCATCAAGTACAGCCGCGATTATGTCTACATCATCATTTTCGACGACGGTCTGAGCGCCGAGATCGACTTTGAGCCCTATCTGGTACGAGGCCCCATCTTCGAGCCCCTGAAGGACATTGAATACTTCAAGAAGGCGACGATCGAAGGGGGTACGATCTCTTGGCCAAACGGCGCTGACATCTCGCCTGAAAGCCAGTACGAAAGGGTGGAGAGTGCGAACAACCGTTCGCAGGCGGATTGGCCGTCGGCGTCGTTGCGGGCTAGCGGCTGAAGCATAACGGCGGTCACGGCGGCGACGTGGGTACGAAGATCCGCTGTCCGACCCGGGTGCTACGATAGGTGCCTGGAGACACCAGATGGCACAGCCGACAACCAAAATTGGAGCCACCATCGTCCGGGATCCGCAACTCGCGGAGCTCGTCAAGCGCCTGGTCGCAGCCTACAGCCCAGAACGGGTGTTCTTGTTCGGGTCGCGGGCTCGTGGCGAAGTCGGGCCCGATAGCGACTCCGATCTCCTGGTCGTGGTTCCTGATGACAGCGGCGCAGAACGCGCTACCAGCCGTTTGGGCTACCAGGCGCTCCGAGGGACGGGCGTCGCCGCCGATGTGGTGGTCTGGCGCCGCAGCGTTCGAGCGCCGAGCCCACGTGCGCACGTCGCTTCCTTATGCTGCGCTTCACGAGGGCGTCGTGCTTCATGGCGGTTGATCCAGCTCGAGCCGAGGAAACCATCGCGAGCAGGCGGCCGAAAAGGCTTTCAAGGCGTTTCTCGTCTGGCACGATGTCCCATTCCGTCGGACGCACAGCCTTGAGGAAATTGGCGAGCAGTGCCTGCAGGTCGATGCCGACCTGACCGAACTCGTGGATGAGGCCGCGCCCCTCGGCGAGTACGCGTGGCGCTACCGCTATCCGGGTGAGGTGGAGTATCTCGGGCTTGACGAGGTCAAGGACGCGCTTGACGTGAGCAGCCGAGTCTTATTGGCCGTGATGGAGCGCCTGGATTCCGACGGCGATTTCGTGAAATCAAGGCCGTTCGACGCCGAGTAGTCCCACTAGGGGGCTCGGAGGAAGGGCCCACCGCCGCAGACCCTTGCGCCCGCGGTCACGATATTGGATAGTATGGCTATGCAAAACCATGACCAAGACCGATGGGAAACCCTGGGGCGGGTCGCAGAGTCGCAGGCCGGCTACTTCAGCGTCCGTCAAGCGGAAGAGGCCGGTTTCCACCGCTCCGGCCTCATGCAACATTCCCGCGAAGGCGGGAGACTGCAACATGTGAGCCGCGGTCTCTACCGACTGCGTTTCTTCCCGGGTTCCCCCTTCGAGCACATCGCGGCAGCCTGGGTCTCGGCCGGACCCAATCTGGCCGTGATCTCACACGAAAGCGCCCTCGAGCTCTTCCGCTTGGCGGACGTGGCGCCTTCGGACGTGCACATCACGTTGCCGCGAAGTTTCCGCCATCGACGACCACCCTTCGGCGTCAGGTACCACTTCCCCCGTGTTGGCCTTGCGGTCGATGAGGTGCAAATGGCCCAGGGGATGCGAGCGACCTCGGTGGAGCGCACGCTCGCGGATGTGGCGGAAGGCGGCACGCAACCGGAGCAGGTCAGACTAGCGATCCGCCAGGCGCTGGAACGCTCCGTCACCACAGCTCCTAGGCTCGAGATCGCGTTCGCCAATCGGTCGCAACGGGCGCGGTCGCTGCTCAGGGAATCGTTGAGCACGTGAAGTACGCCAACGCCGCCGCTTTCCGAGCCGCCCTGGAGGCAAGGCTGAATCAAGAGGCCCGCGCGGGTGGGAGGCCGATCGGTCGGGCACGCAAGTTCGTCGCGTTCACCCGACTACTCGCCCGACTGCAGGCATCCGCTCCGGATGCCTGGGCGCTGAAGGGCGGGTTTGCCCTCGAGCTCCGCCTGCCCGGCCTTGCGCGCGCGACCCGAGATGTCGACCTCGATTGGCGCGCCGGCATTGATGATGTGACTGAGGCTCTGGTCGCCGCTTCGCGTATCGACCTCGGCGACCACTTCGAATTCGCCATCGTGCGCGCGAATCCAACCGAGGCGGGCGGAGGTGGTGGGGTCAGATTCCGCGCGGAAGTCCTCTTGGCCGGCCGGCAATTCGAACAACTCCTCATCGACGTCGGCTCGGATAAGACAATCCTCGCGCCGTTGGAGCAGTTGGATGTTCCCGACCTGCTTGGATTCGCCGGAATCGATCCCCCCCGTTTCCCTGTGGTGTCGCTTGAGCAACACGTGGCCGAGAAGGTTCACGCGTATACGCGCCGGTACAGCGATGATCGGGAGAGCTCTCGGCCGAAGGATTTGATCGACATCCTTCTCATGGCCGACCTAGGTGCGTTCGATTCCGGGCGACTCCGGAGCGCGATCAACCGTGTATTCGGCAGTCGAGCGACCCATCCTGTTCCCGACGCGCTGCCCGCTCCCCCTGCGGCTTGGGCGGCGGCCTACAGGACGCTTGCAGCCGAGGTCGGCCTGGACGGGGAATTGGGACAGGGATTTGCCGACGCATCCCGTTTCTTGGGTACCGTCCTCAGCAGTCAGACGACGGAAGCCCGCTGGAACCCAGCGTCAAGGCAGTGGCAATGAACATGAACGTCGGCCGTGGTTCCGCGAACCCCGACGCGGGCGACTTGTCCGGAACCGCCGGCTGGGTACACGGAGGCAAGGGCGGCATCATCATGCCCGGCAAGGGCCGCAGTGTGGAGCGCGACCACTCCCCCGACGAACTCGACGCTCTGCGCGCAGGCGTCGAAGCCCTTGGGCTCACCTTGGAGGAGGGCCTCGCCCACCTGGGTGCCACCACCCGCGACATCTACCTGAACGACGTGGCCTATTGGCGGAACGTCCCGGCTGGCGTCTGGAGCTACACCATCGGCGGCTACCGGGTGATGAAGAAGTGGCTGAGCTACCGGGAGCGGAGTCTCCTCGTACGCGATCTCTCCAAGGACGAAGCCCGCGAGGTCATGAACATGGCCCGGCGCATCGCGGCCATCCTCTTGCTGGGCCCCGCCCTCGACGCCAACTACCGGGCGGTCACGGCGGCGAGTTTCAATTTGGCGAACACTCCCGAAGGGAGCAAGAAGTGCATTCAGCGAACCGAACCCGCGGAGCCCGTTCAGCATGAGTGAGTCGGAGGCGGGGGTGCCTATGGACGCCGGCAGGCGAGAACTCCCCCCTGATCCCCTGGCCTTCGTGAGATCATGTGTCCTTGGTGGCCGCATCCTGTGGACGTACCACGTGAGTATGCGACTCGAGGGGCGGTTCGTCGCCCGAGAGGCTATCATCGGCTCTGTGGACACGTTCGAGATCGTCGAGTCGTACCCGGAGGACAAGTATCTCCCGAGCTACCTGACGCTCGCTCAGCCAGCGGGCGATACGATTCATGTCCTGTTCGCTGCGGACGTTCCGGGGGACAATGTCAGGGTTATCACTGCGTATAGGCCCAGCCCGAACGAGTGGAACGACGATCTGAAGACCAGGAGAGGGGCATCATGAAGTGCGGAGTCTGCGGGGCCGGCTTAGTTCCGACCGCAAGCGATTTGCCGTTCAAGACGTCGGACCACACCATCATTATCTTGAAGGACGTCCCTGTTCTGCAGTGCGGCAACTGCGGTGAGTACCTTCTGGAGGACCCAGTGATGAGCCGCGTGGACGAGATACTGTCCACGGTCGCCAGAGCTGCTGAACTTGAAGTGATCCGGTATGCCGCATAGCCAGGCGGTCTCGCGCACCGGGGGTGGGGCGTTCACTCCGACGCGGGCGACCTGGCCGTCACAGCCGGCTGGGGACACGGGGGCAAGGGCGGCATCACCATGCCGGGCAAGGACCGGATCGTGGAGCGCGACTACTCCCCCCGACGAGCTGGACACCCTGCGCACCGGTATCGCGGCCCTCGGCCTCACCCTGGAAGGGTCCCTCGCCCACCTGGGCGCCGGGCCCGACTCGCCCGGCCGTTCTGCGTCTGGCTAAGGTAGGTCCCAAACGAGCGCTCCGACCTGATACCCTCGGCATGGAAGCTGCGCTCCTCCGAGGCCGAGGCCGGGCCTCGGTTACGGGTCAAGCGCACCGTTCGACCTACGACAGGAAGACCCATCCGGACCGGCACGGCTGCCGGTCCGCAGGGGAAGAGGAGGAGTCGTGGCCCACAGCCGGATGGCGACCATGCTTATGTTCACGGGTCAGGCGGAAGAGGCCGTCGGCTTCTACGCCGGCCTGTTCGATGACTCCAGCATCGACCTTATTGAGCGCTACGGCCCCGACTCTCCCGGCATGACCGGCCAGGTCGTTCACGCTCGCTTCCGCGTCATGGGCCAGCTCGTCATGGCCATGGACAGCGCACCCGTGCACGCGTTCACGTTCACCCCATCCACCTCGTTCTTCGTGACGTGCGAGAGCGAATCGGAGGTCGACCGTCTGTTCGTCGCGCTCTCCGAAGGCGGCAGCGTGCTGATGGGACTCGACAGCTACCCATTCGCGAAGAGGTACGCCTGGGTGCAAGACAGGTTCGGCGTCTCCTGGCAGTTGATGTTCTCCTAGCGTGCATGGGCCTCGAGGTCGAGGAATCGTATCGAGCAGGCGCCGGAAGCTATAGTCGTCCGCATACGAGGTATCCCGGCGGGAACGGGCGACGAGCCCATTCATCTGGCACGAGCCGACGCGGAACTGGCAACGGACGTTTCAACTCCGGAGTACGCGACGCCTGGGTGGCGATGCACCGGACGGCCGGCCTCCGAATGACCCCTGACTACCTCGGTCGTTACGTAGTGGTGAATTCGGCCGCGGACATCGAGGCCATGCTCGAGCAAGCCGGCCTCTCGGAGTCAACCGTCTTCTTCCAAGCACTGCTGATCTGTGCCTGGCGCTCAAGAGTATCGTGCGGCGCGCAAGGCGGCGGCTGACAAGTGCTTCGAACACCACAAATAGCGGCAACTGCAGAAGGGAGTGTCGTATCCACTGGGCCATCTGCTACTTCTCGGGTGCAGGCAACACACGACTTGCGTGCGAGTACATTGCCTCGCGCCTGCCCTTCTCCGTCGACCTGATCGATATCACTGTGTCGGGTGCGGTCGACCTGTCCGGCTACGACGTGGTCGGGCTTGCGACATACACGGAGTTCTCCAGCATTCCGCGGCTCTTCGAAGCGTTCCTCGACTCCCTGCCTGATCAAGCCGGCAAACGCGTGTTCTGTGTGAAAACCTTCGGCATGGTGAGCGCGATGACCTTGCCGGATCTGGCGTCTGGAGCGAAGCGAGCCGGGTTCGAGGTCCTCTCCGGGCACTCGCTCCGCGCACCGGAGTCCTGGCCGCCGATGATCGCCCGAAGGCTGGGGTTCGCCTCGCAGCCCGGCCCTTCGGCGATGCGACGCTTCGAGCGTTTCGTCGACGCACTTCCGCACTCGCTTGACGCCCGCCCGTCGCTGCGTCCGTCGTTCGTGACGCGGCCCATCCCTAGAAGCCCCCGCACGAAGGCCCGTGACGATATGGGCCTGAAGAGCGTCGATGCCGGCCTGTGCACGCAATGTGGACGGTGTGCGCGGGAGTGTCCGTACCGCGCGATCCGCCTCGAGCCCCTCCCGGTGTTCGACCAAGAGTCATGCTACGGGTGCTGGCGTTGCTACAATCGCTGTCCGCAGCACGCGATCTACACCCCGCGGTTCAGGGGCGGACCGTTCTACTCTCAGCCCTCGGAGCATGCGCGTCAGGTGTTGGGGAACGTGCCGGCGGATCCGTCCTAGCCTCTTGAAAAAGGGCGTCGACCTGCCGGCTCGATACGAAGGTCGCGCGCAGATCCGGCCACGGCAGATCGGGAAAGGGGATGTATGACCACAGGTGCGTACAGCCTAGTCGACACCGCCCTCCGCGCTGGAGTGGAGGTGTGCTTCGCAAATCCCGGCACCACCGAGATGCCGATCGTGGTGGCGCTCGACCGTTTAGCTGGAATCCGTGTTGTGCTCGGACTGTTCGAGGGCGTCTGCACCGGCGCCGCCGACGGGTGGGCACGCATGACGGGACGCCCCGCCTCGACGCTGGTGCACCTCGGGCCCGGTCTTGCCAACGGCCTTGCGAACCTGCACAACGCGCGGCGTGCGCGGACACCCGTCGTCAACTGGATCGGTGATCACGCTACCCGGCACCGTGCGTTCGACGCGCCGCTCACTTCGGACATCGCGGCGCTCACCGGCAGCGTGGGCTGGACGCGCACCATCACGTCGGCACGCGAGATGGCGGAGGCGAGCTTGGACGCGGTCGAGGCGGCACTCGGGCCGCCGGGGCGCGTGGCGTCGCTGATCATTCCTGCCGACTGCCAGTGGGAACCGGGGCCCGAGCCACTGTCTTCGCGCCCGTCGCCTTCGCTGCGCGAAACCCCGAGTTCGGCGCCTCGAGAGGCGGCGCGCCTGCTACGCGGGGGTCGCGGCGGGATCTTGCTCGGCGGCACTGCACTTACCGAGCTGGGCCTGCACGCCGCCGCGCGGGTGGCGGCCGCCACAGGCTGCGGCGTCTGGACCGAGACCTTCCCTGCGCGCCAAGAGTGCGGCCGCCACGTGCCCGGTTTTCCCGCTCTACCCTATTTTCCCGAGCAGGCCTGCGAGGCGCTTGCGAACGTCACGAGCCTGGTGCTCGCGGGCGCCCGCGAGCCGGTCGCGTTCTTCGCGTATCCGGGTCGGCCATCGCGGCTCGCACCCGGCGGTGCGACCCTGCACACGCTCGCGGACCCGGACGCGGGCGTGGACGCGGCGCTCGCGCTCGCGGCGCTCGCGCAGGAGTTGGACGCGCCGGCGGCCGCCGGGCCGCCGCGGGCCATGGCGGCGTTCGCGCCCAGCGGCCGGCCGCTCGACCCTGACAGCCTGGGTCGCGCGATGGCTGCGTTCACGCCGGAGGCCGCGATCGTGGTGAACGAAGCGGCCACCACCGGCTTGGTCTGGAGCGCGGTGCACGCGTCCACTGCGGCGCCGCACACCATGCTCGGGCTCACCGGTGGCGCGATCGGCCAGGGACTGCCCACCGCGCTCGGCGCCGCGCTCGCATGCCCGGACCGGCGCGTGATCGCGTTCCAGGCCGACGGAAGCGGCCTGTACACGCTGCAGGCGCTCTGGTCGATGGCGCGCGAGAGCGCAGACGTGACCGTCGTGGTGTGCGCGAATCGCCGCTACCGCATCCTGCAGATCGAGCTTGAGCGTGCCGGCATCGCGGAACCCGGACCCAAGGCGCTGGCGCTCACCGATCTCACGCGGCCGGTGATCGACTGGACTGCGCTGGCGAAGGGCTTCGGCATGCCGGCCTGCAGCGTGCGCACCGACGGCGAACTCGCCGATGCGCTCGTCCGCGCCCTTGCTGAGCGCGGTCCCAGCCTGATCGAGGCGGTGCTCGCCTGATGCCGACGGACTATCGCGCGATACACTATGCGTAGTACAAGGATCGGAGCGCGCGGTTCTGTGGACGCAGGATTCGCACTTCGAGGGACTCGAGAACGTGGAGTTCCGAAGAAGGCACCAGACGCCGGAGCCGATGAAGGACGTAACACCATGACATTCTCGGTAGACGCCATCCGAGCTGGTTTTCCGGCACTGCGCGAAGGTGCCGCACATTTCGACGCGCCTGGTGGTTCCCTCATCCCGGCTGTCGTGGCCGAGGCCGTCCGGGACACCCTCGAATCGGCCACATGTCAGCGGGGTTCGATCACGATCGCGGAGCGTCGCACCAGCGACATCGTCCTCGGTGCACGGCAGGCACTGGCGGACCTCCTGGGAGCGGATCCCGGAGGCGTCGTGTTCGGGCGAAGCATGACGCAGCTCACCTTCGACTTCTCCCGCACTCTTGCCACGTCGTGGAAGGCGGGCGACGAGATCGTGGTCTCGAGACTCGACCACGACGCGAACATCCGCCCGTGGATATATGCCGCGAGGAGCGTCGGCGTCGAAGTGCGCTGGGTCGAGTTCGATCCAGCGACCTCCGAGATCAGCGTGGAGGACGTCGAAGAGCAACTCACCGACCGTACTCGACTTGTAGCCATAACCGCGGCTTCGAATCTCATCGGCACACGCCCACCGATCAAGGACATCGCCGAAAAGGTTCACGAGCGCGGCGCCATTCTGTACGTCGATGGCGTCCACAACACTCCCCACACGTTCGTCGACGTATCCGAGATGGGTGCGGACTTCTACACCTGCTCTCCCTACAAGTTCTGCGGACCGCACTGCGGCGTGCTGGTCGCTTCTCCTGCGCTGCTCGAGACGTTGACTCCCGACAAGCTGCTGCCGTCGGTGAACACCGTGCCCGAGCGGTTCGAACTCGGCACCCTTCCGTACGAGCTTCTGGCAGGAACGACCGCGGCGGTGGACTTCCTGGCCGGCCTTGGAGACTCCTCGTCGTCATCTCGCCGGGAGCGGTTGAAGGACTCGATGGCCAGGCTGGAACAGCACGAGGACGGCCTGCGTCGGCTCATCGAAGACGGACTCGCAGAGCATCCCCGGATCGCCGCCTACTCACTCGCCGGGGTACGGACGCCCACCCTGCTCTTCACCGTCGACGGCATGGAACCTCGAGAGGTATCGGCCCGACTGGGGCGATTCAATATCAACGCACCGGCCGGTTCTTTCTATGCCCTCGAAGCCTCAAGACGGCTCGGACTCGGCGAAGCCGGCGGCATCCGACTCGGGCTCGCACCCTATAGCTGTGCCGACGACGTCGACCGGCTCCTCGAAGCTCTTCGCATCATTGTCTGAGGTGGAATGGCGCGTTCGGCAAACTGGATAGACGTCAGCGCGGGGGTGCGCATCGCCGACGGGCCTGGAGACGGCACGACATCGGTTCGATGAGTGCCCTGCAGATCCTGGTCACGGAGTTGGAGCAGGATCGTTCGCTGGGCGAACCGGACCGACTGCGCCAACGTATCGAGGCGCTTGACCACCTTGAGGCCTATCTCCTGGGGGAGCCGGGTCAAGTCGACGGCTCCGAACCCACCATCGAGGCGGGACTCTATGACCGGGCCAGGGCGATCTCTGCCAAGTTGGAAGGTATCAACTGCGAACTCTATCAGGCCGTTCGCCGCGAGATCCAGCGAGGCGCCGGACCGGACTTGCTGCGCCGATGGGCGCCCGGATCCGGCCGGAATGGGGGCGCGGCCAGTCGCGTGAGCGGCGAGGGCTATGACTATCTTGATGTGTTGATCTGCGGCGTCTTGCAGTTCGATGAGCCCGATGCCGAGGTTGCCGAACTGGCGGCGGAGATGGTGTTCTATCAGCCAACCCCGGCGCGCCATATTCTCGATCTACTTGGTCGCTTGGCGCTCACCGAACGTGACGTGTTAGTCGATATTGGCTCGGGGCTGGGCCACGTTCCGTTGTTGGCCTCCATCCGGTGGGGCGCCCGCAGCGTTGGGATCGAGCTGCTGGCTGCCTACGTCGATTGCGCCCGAAGGAGCGCCCGCGCGCTGAACCTGACCAATGTGACGTTTGTCCAGCAGGACGCACGGTCGGCGGATTATTCAAGCGGCACGGTCTTCTATCTGTACACGCCCTTCATCGGCACGATCCTGCGCGCCGTGCTGGACTCGCTGCGGCGGGAAGCCTCCGGCCGCGAGATTCGCGTCTGCACTTATGGCCCATGCACGTCGACAGTCGCCGAGGAGCCGTGGCTCGAAGTCGTTGGGACGGTGGAAACGGATCGGACCGCCATATTTCACTCTCGCGATTGAGACCCGCTGAGCAGTCGGAAGCCGATATCTTCGGCGAACCGCCAGTCGCGTACTCGTTTCGGATAGAATGCAGTCAACCATGCTCGGGGGTGGGCGGTGATCGTAGGCGTGATCTTCTGGGGATGCACGTTCCTTTCGGTGGCGGTGTCGATTGCCGGACTGGTCCGGCGGTCACCTGCCCTTCTGGTCGCCGCCGCTGTTCTCGCAGTGCCGATTTCTTTCTATCTGGGGGCCGTCCCTCTATTCCGCTGGTTCGGGTTCTTCCTCCCGGTTCTCCTGCTCTCCGCAGCGACGATTGTGAAACGGCGGATGTGGCCCGCAATGATTCTCGTCGGCCTCTTCATCGTACTGCCGGCTTGGCTGGTAGTTGCTGCTCTGACTCCGAACGCTGGTGGGGCTACGTAGCGCCTTGATCGCGCCCGGTCCGCCCGCCGTCCGCACCCTGGTGTACACTTGTGCGCGTCTGTTTGCCGGACGTTTGCCGCCGACCGGGGTTGTTCGGTGCCGGCGGGTCCGACAGAACCAGGGAGGGAACCCGTGCCGGTCACGGTCATC
>Ga0315276_10003893_pt1 | contig 13700 bp, 15 predicted proteins | sample YL17G05_0_MG_FD_204542 | JGI IMG/M metagenome (GOLD analysis project Ga0315276, IMG submission 204542) | Sediment microbial communities from Yellowstone Lake, YNP, Wyoming, USA - YL17G05_0 | ecosystem: Environmental > Aquatic > Freshwater > Lake > Sediment | place: USA: Wyoming | collected...
TTGCGCTAGAGGTAGAGAACAAGAACGGAGTAAGTGCTGATAATGTAGTGAGGTTATTTCAAGAAACTTACGATCAGATGCCGCACAAGGAAATTGCGATTAAAATGCAATGGTTTTTGCTGGTGCATCGTTATTTGCAGCATTTTTCAGCGAATCTCAGATTGTTAAGCCACGAAGAAGGATCGATCATTGACCGGACTATTTACGGAGACACGGTTTTTGTAAGGATGCTTGTTAAAAGCGGGAGAATTTCTCAATTTGATGCAGATCTGACTTATTTTAAAGCTTTTGATACGATGCTTTTGAATCTTACGCCTCCGGATCTGATCATCTTCTTGGATATCACTCCGGAAAATGCGCTTAAGCGCTGCATCAAGATGCGCGGCAGAGACGTTGAGTCAAAGCTCAATGTTGAATATTTAAGAGCGCTTCAAGAAGAATATGAGCATATGCTTCGAAGATTGGCCGGCACAATCAAGATTTTAAGGATTGATTGGAACTGCGATCGGGATATTGCCAATGGCGATATCAACGATGTTATTGGGGCAATCAAGAAAGCATTGCCAGAGAAAGTTGTGGGGAGCTAGTGCTCCCCTTTTTGTTTAGATGTTGCAATTTGAGAATTTTTAGTTTACAATAAAAATAAGCCTTTTGATTAAAGGCGATATTATTAGTTTTCGACGCGGGGTAGAGTAATGGTCGCGTAAAGTCGTTGAAGTGACTACGCGACTTGTCGCTTTGCGATAAAGATAGTTTTTTGTTTTTTTGTTAGTCTATCGTAATATAACGCGGGGTAGAGTAATGGCAATTCGGGAGTCTCATAAGCTCCAGATGCCGGTTCGAATCCGGCCCCCGCAACAACGCAAAATTCGCTCACTTCGTTCGCTCATCGCGTTGTTTGCTTTTATCAAACCATTGGTATTAATAATATATAATAGGAATTTTGCGGAAGTCGCGCGATGAATTAGCGAGTAAAACGAGCTAATGAATTTTGCGCGATACGATATGATTTATTATGTTTATGTTTTGCATAATGATGTTACGGGAATGCTTTATATAGGATTGACTAGTAGTCTAAAGAGGCGTTTAAAAGAACATCAAGAAGGCAAAAGCCTGTTTACTCGGAGAAATAAAAAGAACGGAAAATGGAATTTGATATACTTTGAGGGATATATTAATAAATTAGACGCTGAAGGACGAGAACAATTTTTGAAGGGCGGTTCAGGAAGAATCTATCTTAAAAAACAACTTAAACATTATTTCGAGGATAAAAATATCGGTAGTAAAGCCGAATGGCTGCAAAAATTATTGTCCTGAACTTGTCGAAGGACAACCACATAAATTATATGAATTGGTATTGCTATATACTTAAATGTCGCGACGGTTCTTACTATACTGGCGTTACTAAAGATTTAGATAAAAGAATTGAAAAGCATAATCAAGGCAAGGGCGCTAAATATACAGCTATGAAAAGACCGGTAGTGCTTGTGTGGTCAAAGAAATTTCCTTCAAAAATAGCCGCTCTAAAAAAGGAAAATGAGATTAAAGAATGGAAAAGGGACAAAAAAGAGGAATTGGTACATAAAGTGTTATTAAAGTAATTTTTCAATAAAAAAGCTTCAGAATATATCCGGTATAAGGTCCCGCACCAGAGCGGAGCACGGTGCGGGACGTAAGAAGTTTTAGAGCTCACGAATGTTCGCTAAAAACTTCTAACGTCAGGGTAGCTCAGGGGTAGAGCAGTCGTTTCATAAGCGACGGGTCGTGGGTTCGAATCCCGCCCCTGACATTAGATTTGCTTATAAATGAAATGAATTAGCAAATCTTATGTCCCGCCGTAGCCCTGCCTGACGGCAGACAGGTCTAGCGAAGGCGGACATTAATTTGTAAATTTAAAATTTATGCAAGAACCATTTGAAAAATCAGCTGATTTTCAAGAACCAAGATCAGCTGAAGAATTAGAAAAAGATCTTAAAAACGCTTATCGATGGCTTGAGCAAAAAGAGAAAGCGCTTGAAGAAGTTGACGGCATTATAGATTCGATTGAGCCAGTTATGACAGAAATAGAGCGCGATCCTACGAAAAAAGAGCTTGCTTTGTTAGCTGCTCTAAGAGCTGTCAAGCTTCAGGCAACGCTTGAGACTAAAAAAAGTTGGCCTACAACTGAGGAATATAAAGATGATAAAAAAGATTTGACGATGAATGAAGTAGCAGAGAAATTGCGACAAGAAAAAGAAGAACTTAAAAGATTATTAGATGAGATTGGGACAAAAGAGGCGTAAAATCTTGTAATACTTAAGGTAACTTTTCATTTCATTCAGAGTATAAGATTCCGTAGATTCACTTCGTTCAACAACGGAATCTAATATGGAGTCGTGGTGTAGCTGGTCTAACACATCTCCCTGTCACGGAGAAGATCGCGGGTTCGAATCCCGTCGACTCCGCCTTCGCCTCGCCGAAGCTCCGGTTCAACCGGAGCGTAGGCGGGCTTCGCCCTCATCGGCTTGGCTTCGGCGTGACGAAGTCCGCCTTCAGCAGGACGAAGTCTGTTTCCGGCGTGACGAAGTCCGCCTTCAGCAGGACGAAGTCTGTTTCCGGCGTGACGAAGTCCGCCTTCAGCAGGACGAAGTCTGTTTCCGGCGTGACGAAGTCCGCCTTCAGCAGAAATAAGCGCCCATGCATTATGTTTATAGTTTAAAATGTAAAGATGGTTATTATATTGGTTGTACTGACAATCTTGAAGATAGGATAGGAAGACATCAGAAAGGGCATATTCCGGCAACCGCAGATCGGCTTCCAATAGAATTGGTATTTTATTCTGCCATTGCTGATAAATACAAAGCATTTGAGTTTGAAAAATATTTAAAATCTGGATCTGGCCGCGCATTCATTAAAAAACATTTTATTTAATTTTCATTCTTCCACCAAATCCCAACAGAGCTTATTGCTCTGTTTTTTGTTTTTCTGCTTTACTGTTTTTTTGTTTGTGGTATAAACTGAAAGTAGAGAAAAAGGCGAGGATTTAATTAATAATTTATAAAAAACATGCCTAAATTTAATAAAAAAACCGCTTTTTTAATGGCGCTTATTTTGATTGCCATTGTTATTTTTGCCGGGGTTTATATAGCGCGCTATCTTAAAACAAAAACTCCACCGGTTGTTCAAACGCCGACCTATACCAACCAAGAATATGGCTTTACCATGATTTTTCCTGATTCTTGGAAAGGATATGCTGTGATAAACGAAACGTGGGCTGGCCAGGATATCGTGGATTCTTCCGGAGCCGCTGTTAAAACATATAGCGGACCGCTCGTTGTCTTCAGAAATCCAAAGTGGACTGCTGAGAAGCACTGGCAAGATATTCCCATAATGGTTTTTACTCCGGATGTTTGGCAATTGATCACAGAAGAAAAGATTGCAGTTAGCGCTGCGCCGATTGGGCCGGAAAAAATCGGGCAAAACCAAAAATACATTTTCGCCACGCCTCCGCGCTGGTATGGTTTTACTGATGATTTGGGCATGGATGAAGCGGTTGGGATAGTAAAAACATTTAGAGCTTTCGAACTGTAAATTTGGCGGACGTCAGACGTCCGCTCAACTTTCGCTCATTATATATGGGTGCTCTGCATTTAACGCACGCGAAAGAATTTTTAAGCATAAAAAATAGCTTGATTTTTGAGCCAAAAGAGGTAATATGAGAGAGCAGAATCATTACAAACTGCTATTTATAAATTACAAACGGCTCAAATATGAAAATTGAAATGAATATAATCGAATTCTTTTAAATACCACATTTTGATGGTATTTTTTGTTTTAATGAAATAAAAAATATGGAAGAAAATAATCAAAAATCACAGATCGTTATTTATAAAACTGAGGATGGACAAACAAAAATCGATGTCCGTTTTGAGAATGAAACTGTTTGGCTTACCCAAAATGCTCTGGCCGAGCTTTTTCAGACAACCAAAAACAATATTAGCCAACATGTAAAAAATATTTTTGAAGAAGAAGAATTGACTCACAACGCAACTGTTAAGAAATTCTTAACAGTTCAAAAAGAAGGTGCGCGTAAAGTTTCTAGAGATATTGAATACTACAACCTAGATTTAATCATCTCTGTTGGTTATCGAGTCAAAAGCTCTATCGCCACCGCCTTTCGTCAATGGGCAACAAGGCATCTGCGCGAGTATATCGTCAAGGGGTTTGTTCTGGACGATGAACGACTGAAGAACCCCGATCTGCCATTTGATTATTTTGAAGAATTAGCACGCCGTATTGCGGATATACGCACCTCAGAAAAAAGGTTTTATAGGAAAATTACCGACATTTATGCTACGAGCGTTGATTATGATCCGACAGACGAGAAAAGCATTTTCTTTTTCAAAACAGTCCAAAACAAAGTGCATTATGCTATTACTGGAAGTACTGCGGCGGAGATAATTGTGAGCAGGGTAAATAGTAAAAAACCGAATGTGGGTCTGACGAACTGGAGAGGAAACAAACCAACCAAGGAAGAAGTAGTAATTGCTAAAAATTATTTAAATGAGCAGGAACTTCTGGTCTTGAATAATCTCGTCGAGCAGTATCTCGTATTCGCCGAAGGACAAGCAATGCAAAGAGTCCCAATGTATATGACGGATTGGATAGACAAGTTGCACGCATTTTTGCAGATAAACAATAAAGATATCTTGAAAGACGCAGGCAAAGTCTCTCATGAATTGGCAACAGAATTAGCGGAGAAAGAGTATGACAAGTATCGCAAGAAAAGTTTACAGAAGCCAAGCAATGCTGACACAGACTTTGAAATATTTGCAGCCAAAACGGTTAAACTTATTGCTAAGAGCAAGAAGAAAAAATCTTTTAAGAAATTAAAATAATAAATTCATGCAAAAAATCGACGGAGCGAATATGGATATTGATTTGACTTCCGAAAAGGATATTTTTTGGAAGCAAGGGAAATGTCCATGGAATATTAAAGAAAAAACAGACAAGCATAAATGCGCCGTTAAAAACACATCTATTTGTCCCTATTTTTGCGGCATTGAAGCTTTAGATAAAGTTTTGTGCAGTTATCCGAATAAGAGAAACTAATGGCATATTGCATATAGCATATTGTATATTTTTATAACACAAAATAATAAAATTATGAAAGAGAAATTTGAATATATTATTGAATCAGGTCGGCCGGAAAATTTGCGCTTGAAAGAATTGGAACAAAAAGGATTTGATAATTTGAGTGAAGAAGAAAAAGCTGAATTATACGGACTTCGGGCTTTCCTTGATAATCCTCGTGGCGCTGAGCTTCAAAAGAAAGAAACTTTAGGTTTAATAAATGAGGAAGAAAGAGAAGAATTGAGAAGGCTGCATCAATTAAAAACAAGAGAGAAGGATTTTTCTCCGGAAATACAAAAGCTTTGGGAAAGGACAGAAGCCAATGATTCTGATGTTGAGCAGGTTTACATGAACAATGAGAAATCGGGCGTTAGAACAAAAAAGAATCCGCCCAAGGCGGACTCGCAACTCCCTAAAACTCGCTAGCGCTTGTTAAGGGATTTGTGAGAAGGAGGAAGAATGACGAATGGTAGGAAAGAAGCGGCAGAGTGGCTTGCTCTGGCTCGTGAAAGAAGTACAAGCGATGACGTGACAGCAGAAATCGGCTATGTCCGCAAGTATGCTGTTCGAGATCGCTGTTGCATGGCCTGCGGATTCCGGAACATCGGAACAAGCGAGGGAGAGCTTCGGTCGTTGCTGCTTAAGGGCTACAAGGCCGCAGCAGCGATGTGGCTCCGCCTCGCTCGTGAGCGAGTTGGGCGAGAGAAGGTGGATAGCGAAATCGGCTACATCTACGAGTACATCGCTAAGGCGAACTGTACTCTCGCTGACATCGGAACGTGCGAGGGAGAGCTGAATATGATGCTCATGCGATGGGACAAGACGCAGGTCTGTTGTCACTGTCCCTGCTGCTGCCCGCGCATCGTGAACTGTCATCCGTGCTGCTACGCGTGGTGTCATCACCAAGGATAACCAAGACGAGGGCAATCTGAAGAAGGTTGCCCTCTTTTTCTATGTGCAGATTATTTTAACTGAAAAAGCCCTAAACGCTTGCTTTTTTATTGGAGTATGGCATAATAGATGGTAGGAATGGGAAGTCGTTTTCGACAAAAAGATCAACAAGGAGGAAGAAATGCCAAGAGTGAACATCGAGTTGCACGGTTTTAGCGACATGGGCAACCATCGACTTACGGACTGGATAATGCACGACGAGCTCTTCATTCGAGAGAACGCAGTTCATGAGATTTATCAGACCTCGGTTGTCAAAGGTAAAGATCTTCGATCATTTGTTCGGATAGTGTGTGATGACAAGAACAAGGTTCCTGTGTTGATAGATGAACTTAGAGCGATTGGTCTTCGAACTGATATAGAGGTGCTTATATTGGATGAATTTCATCCAGCGAAGAAATAGCAGCAAGAAGCAAGGTTCGGCAGCAGAGGTTGCCGGGCCTTTTTTGTTGTCCAAAAAAGGAATTTTTGATAGCATTAAGATGGATTGCATTTAACAAAACAAAGAAACTATCCCCTTGAAAGGGTATGAAAATCTTGCTATGATTAAGTAACAGGTTCGATGTTGTTTTTATTGTTTCGAAGCGAGAATATCAGAAAACATTATGCTCAAATATATTTTGGGGATAGTTTTAATTACGGTTCTTTCTTTGCTCGGCGTGGTTTATTTTTTAATCAATCTTGATCCGAACGGACTGAATGGCAAAGAGCTGTTAATTTTCTATATCAATCTTTTTTTATGCTTGGCAGGATTGATAACGCTGGTTGGAATTCTGTTTCGTAGGACAAGGTCGCGCTTTTTTTTCAACTGGAAAATGTTCAAGCCGGCTTTCAGGCAGGGGATGATTTTATCGGGTTTACTGGTTTTGATTTTATTTTTTCTTTCCAAGAGGATTTTTAATGGGCCCCTAAGTTTGCTGTTTTTAGCAAGCGGAATTTTATTTGAATTTTTAATCGCTTATCGCGAAAAAAGAAAAATCTATGCAGCGGGAGTTAGCAAAAATTAGAGAGAATTTTGATACAAAAGTCAAGAAAGTTTCAACGCTTGGCGAACTTGTCATGCTTAAAAAAGAATTTTTAGGTGGCAAAGGAGCGCTTAAAAAAATTCTTGCGCTGCTCAAGACGCTTGATGATAAGGAGAGAAAAAAGATTGGCAAGGGAGCGAGCGACCTTAAGCTTTATTTAAAAAACGAAATTAAACAGCAGGAATTAAAGCTTGCTTCCAAGAAAAAATCGTCCCTAGCCAAAATTGATATTTCGCTGCCTGGGAAAAAGATTCCCCAAGGCCATCTTCATCCTTTAACGCAGATTCTGGCGAATATTGAGAAGGTGTTTGAGTCGATGGGTTTTTCGATTTTTTTGACGCCGGAAATTGAAACCGAATTTTATAATTTTGATGCTTTGAATGTACCGGACGATCATCCGGCAAGAGATTTATGGGACACGTTCTGGATAGAAGAGGATCAGAAAATTCCAAATTCCAAATTACAAATTACAAATAAATCTGATTCAAACAATCAATCTTTAGATACGAAATACCTTGCCTACCGGCAGGCAGGCGAAGTACGAGATACGCAATACGATGTACGAAATACGAAGTTGCTGTTGCGGACGCATACGACTGCGATGCAGTTGCGCTATATGGCAAAAAATAATCCGCCTTTCAGGATCATCTCGCCGGGAAAATGTTTTCGCTATGAGGCAAGCGATAGTTCGCACGATATTCAGTTTTATCAGGTTGACGGATTGGTTATTGACAAGGACGTTTCCATTAGCAATTTCAAGGCGATTATTGAGGCATTATTTAAGCGCATTTTTTCATCAGCGATTAAAATCCGGATGCGGCCGGGATATTTTCCTTTTGTTGAACCGGGATTCGAAGTTGATATTGCTTGCTATAAATGCCAGGGCAAGGATTGCCCGGTGTGCAAAGGGAAAGGGTGGCTCGAAATTATGGGCGCAGGAATGGTTCATCCGGAAGTTCTGAAAAGGGCAGGCCTTAATCCGGCGCATTGGCAAGGATTTGCCTTTGGCATGGGAGTGGATAGGATTGCGATGATTAAATACGGTATTTCCGATATCCGTCTTTTTTACCAGAATGATTTGCGGTTTTTAAAACAATTTTAAAAATCGCTGAATTACGCCAGATATTAACGCTGATTAAAACGCTGAATTGCGGCGGTTATCAGCGGTGTTTCTAAGGCGTAGATCAGCGGCGATAGCATGAAATTTTCCTTCAATTGGCTTAAAGATTATCTTACTTTCGATATCATGCCGGAAGAACTGGCCGAACTTTTGACATTGTATGCTTTTGAAACCGATGTTTTTCATAAAACAGACAAGGATGCAGTTTTAGAGATCGATATTTTGCCGAATCGTTTTTCTGATGCAGCGTCTCATTTCGGCGTTGCCCGGGAAATTCAGACAGTTTTCGCAATCGTTAAAAATCAGAAATTAGCCTTAAAAAATCCTGAGCTGAAAGATTTGGGCCAAAGCAAGCACAGTTTAAAAATTACTGTTGAAGACAAGGCGCTGTGTCCAAGATACTCTGCTGCTTTAATCGAAGGCGTTAAAGTCGGTCCATCGCCAAAATGGATGCAGGATAAATTAGCTTCCTGCGGAGTCGGCGCCATTAATAATATAGTAGATGTCACTAATTTTGTGATGCTTGAAATGGGACAACCGATCCATGCTTTTGATTTTGAAAAAGTTACGGAAAAGGAAATTAATATCAGGCGGGCAATGCCTCAGGAAGAGATTGTGCTTCTCGACGGAAGAAAAGTTGAGCTTGATCAAAATATTTTAGTCATCAGCGATAAAAATTCTCCTTTAGCTTTAGCAGGCATCAAAGGCGGCAAGGCAGCAGAAATTAATAAAGACACTAAAACGATTTTGCTTGAAGCCGCTTCGTTTGATAAAAAAAGAACTTTTATTACGAGCAAGAAATTAAGAATTGACAGTGATGCGGCGCGTCGTTTTTCAAACAGCGTTAACGAAGAAACAGTGATTGATGCTTTGAAGAGAGCAGTTTATTTAATCGAAAAAGAAGCAGAAGGCAAGCTGGTTGATTGGGCAGATGTTAATGCTTTGGAAATTAAACCTAGAAAGATTAAATTAGATTTGACAAAAGTTAATGATTTAATCGGAAACACAATACCAAGCGTTTCAATAAATAACATACTATTATCTATAAATTGTCAAGTAGAATTTCTTTCTGAAAATGAACTGATGGTTCTAGTTCCATATTATAGAAAAGATTTAAATCTTGCCGAAGATTTAATCGAAGAAGTGGCAAGATTGGTAGGTTATAACGAATTAAAAGCGCAATTACCCTATCTTCCTCTGGCGCCAGTCGATCCTCAAATAGAGGAAATTTATTACGAAAAATTGAAAGAGATTTTGCAAGGCGCCGGCTTTGCCGAAGCTTACAATTATTCTCTGATAAGCGAACAGTGGCTTAAAACCATAGGCGATAATGAAAAAGATCATTGGGTCTTGCTGAAAAATCCCATTAGCGAACGCTTTGCTGTTTTAAGGCCGAATATTCCAGCAGGACTATTGATGAATATCAAAGAAAATCTTAAATACGAAAAAGACATTCGGCTTTTTGAAATGGGTAAAGTTTTTGAAAAAACAGAGGAGAAGATCGGAGAAAAATCGCAGTTGGGCATTGTTTTGTGCTTGCCTCGTGACGCCTTATTTGAACTCAAGGGCATAATCGAACTATTGTTGAAAGCGCTGGGGATCGAGGATGTTTGGTTTGAAGCGCAGGAGGACGCTAAAGAAATTTCAGCAAAACCAGAGGTCAAATTTTCTCAGGAACATGCTGCTTATATAAAAATAGAAAATCATTTGGTCGGGGGGCTGAGCGTTGCTTCACCAGAGTTGCTTGATAAAATCGAAACCGAATCCGAAATCACTATTGCCTGGCTTGATCTTGAAAAGCTGTTAACTTTTGCCAGAAAGGAACATCAGTATGTCTCGCCTTCCAAATATCCGGGGGTTTTTAGGGATTTGGCAATATTGGTGGAAAAAAGTGTCAGATTCTCCGAGATTGTCGATATTATGAAAAATGCAGGCAGTAAGATTGTCCAGGATGTTGATTTATTTGATATTTATGAAGGCAAGAATTTGCCGGCAAACACCAGAAGCTTGGCTTTTCATATTGTCTATCAGAGCAAAGATCATACTCTTGACGATCAGGAAGTCAACGACAATCATCATAAAATCGAACAAGCGCTGAAGGAAAAACTAGATGCAAAGATTAGGTAGGAGAATAGGGATTATTAGGGAAAATGAGGGATCATGGAGGACGTTAATTCTTTAATGGGAATTCGTTTAATTTTGTAGGTAAACTAACATAGAATCATGGATAGAAAAGTAATTATCATTCCTGGCAACGGAAATACCAATCCGGAAGACAATTGGTTTCCATGGCTAAAATCCGAACTGGAAAAATTTTTCATACCTGTTAAGAATATCAAATTTCCTGATCCGATACTCGCCCGAGAAGAATTTTGGTTGCCATTCATTAAGCAGCTGAATGCCGATGAGAACACGATACTCGTCGGTCATTCTTCGGGAGCCGTTGCGGCTATGCGATTTGCTGAAAAAAATAAGATTCTTGGCTCAGTCCTAGTTGGGGCATGCCATACGGATCTTGGCGATGAGAACGAAAAAAAGAGTGGTTACTTTAATCATCCTTGGAATTGGGATGATATAAAAAATAATCAGCAATGGATCGTACAATTTGCCTCAACAGATGATCCTTATATCCCTATCCAAGAAGCTCGATTTATTCATGAGCAACTAAAAACCGATTATCACGAGTACGTCGACCAAGGACATTTTGGAAGTGATAAGAACAAAAAAGATTTCCCAGAAATAGTTATTGCTATCAAAGCTCATCTCGTTCAGAAAGATTAGCTAAATAGTTATACAACTCACGTGTCTCGGGAGAGGGACCACTCAAAACTTTCAAAATACCTTTTTTCTAATCATTACTCATTTAAAAAAATGCCTCAAAATCAAAACAATCATACTAATAACAACAACAATGCCAATGCTTCTTATGATGCTAAAGATATTTATGTTTTAGAGGGGCTTGAGCCGGTTAGAAAACGCCCGGGCATGTATATCGGTTCAACCGGAATTACGGGTTTGCATCATTTAGTTTGGGAAGTGATGGATAATTCGATTGACGAAGCGATGGGCGGTTTTTGCGATGAAATTTGGGTTATTTTACACAAGGATGAATATATTACCGTGATTGATAATGGCAGAGGCATTCCGGTTGATTATCATCCTCAGACAAAAAAGTCGGCACTCGAGACCGTGCTGACAACCTTGCATGCCGGAGGAAAATTCGGAGGAGAATCTTACAAAGTGGCTGGCGGGCTTCATGGCGTGGGCGTGTCTGTTGTCTGCGCACTGTCTAAATGGATGAAAGCGGCTGTTAAGCGGAATGGACATGTTTATATTCAGGAATATGCCAGAGGCAAACCCTTATTCGATGTCAAAGATATCGGCAAGATTGAAAATGTTAAACTAGCGGAACTTGTCGAGGGAGAGACAAAAGGAAAGGGCGGTAATTTTTCGATTGATAAGGAATTGGATGTTTTGGTCCCTCTGTTCAAACAGGGAACAATTATCACATTTTTGCCGGACGAGGAAATTTTTGAAGCTATCAAATTCGAATGGACAAAAATTTTAGACCATATCAGGCAGCAAGCTTATTTGACAAAAGGCATAAAAATCAGCATTGTTGATTGTCGCACAGATGATGGCGGAGGCGATAAACAAAGCGTAAAGAAAGCAAGCAAGATTTACGGTTTTTACTTTGAAGGCGGCATCAAATCTTATATTAACTATTTAAATCGGAGCGAAAAGGTTATGCATGAGAATATTTTTTACGGCGTTAAAGAATATGAAGGAGTTTTCGTTGAGGCGGCGCTTCAATATACAGAGGATATTCAGGCCAACGAAATTAGCTTTGCGAATAATATTTATACTGAGGAAGGCGGAATGCATCAAACTGGTTTTAGATCGGCTTTGACACGGGTGATTAATGATTACGCGCGCCAGAACGATTATTTGAAAAAAGAAGAAATAAATTTTACCGGCGACGATATTCGCGAGGGCTTAACAAGTATTGTTAGCGTTAAGCTGCGGGAACCTCAATTTGAAGGGCAGACTAAAGCGAAATTGGGCAATCCCGAAGTGCGTACTGCGACCGAAAAGGCAGTTGGCGAGACTTTCTTTGAATATCTTGAGGAGAATCCGCAGGACGCTAAAATTATTATTGGCCGCGTCATGTTGGCGCAAAAGGCGCGCGAAGCTGCCAGAAAAGCGAAAGAAACTGTCATTCGCAAAGGAATTTTAGAAGGGATGTCTTTGCCAGGCAAGCTTGCTGATTGCAGTTCGCGCGATCCTGCACAGACAGAGCTTTTTATTGTTGAAGGAGATTCGGCAGGAGGCAGCGCTAAACAAGGGCGGGATCGCAAGTTCCAGGCGATTTTGCCGATTCGGGGGAAAATTCTCAATGTTGAAAAAGCGCGGCTCCATAAAATTTTGGCCTCAAAGGAAATCAAATCTTTGATTGTTGCTTTAGGCACTGCCATTGCTGAAGAATTTAATTTGGAGAAATTGCGCTATCACAAGATTATCATTATGACCGATGCCGATGTTGACGGCGCCCATATTTGTACTCTGCTTTTAACATTCTTTTTCCGCTATTTTTATCCTTTGATTGAAACTGGCCATCTTTTTATTGCCATGCCGCCTCTTTATCGGCTCAAAGCCGGCACCAATGAGCATTATATTTTTTCTGATGAAGAAAAAGCGAAATTGATCGCAGAATATGAAAGCAAAAATGTTGCAAAAATTGAAATTCAGCGTTATAAAGGTCTGGGAGAGATGAATCCGGATCAGCTGTGGGAAACAACTATGAATCCGGAAAAACGCTTTATTAAAAAAGTGATGGTTGAAGACGCGGAAGAAGCCAACCATATTTTTGATGTGTTGATGGGTGAGGAAGTTGCTCCGCGCAAACGTTTTATCCAGGCCCATGCAAGAGAAGTGGAAAACCTTGACATTTAATTAAGTTAAAAGTTTAAAGTGCAAAGTTAAAAATTAAGGTAGAATTTTATTAAAAATAAATACAATAACTTTTAACTTTTCATTTTTAATTTTTAACTTGCATCATGCTCGCTATCATCCCTGCCGCAGGAAAAGGCACTCGTTTAAGACCATTAACCGATATCGTGCCTAAGCCATTGCTACCGGTTTATAACAAACCGATGCTTTTTTATCCCTTATTAACTCTCAAGGAAGCCGGTATTACTAATATAATAATAGTAGTTGATCAAGATAATCAGGAAGAATTTCGCGGTTTTTTCAAGGATGGCAAAGAATTTGGTTTTAAGATTGACTATGTTTTACAAAAAGAACAGCTAGGGATTGCGCATGCTATTGGTTGCGCTGAAAAACTGGCGCGTGGCCATAAAATTGTTGTTATTCATGGCGACAATATCTTTGAAGATAATCTGGCTTCTGCTTTTGAACGTTTCAAAAAACAATCTTTCCAGAAAGATGGCAAGGAAGTTGCCGGCGCTAAATTGATTCTCAAAGAAGTGTCTGAT
>Ga0315276_10003894_pt1 | contig 13699 bp, 9 predicted proteins | sample YL17G05_0_MG_FD_204542 | JGI IMG/M metagenome (GOLD analysis project Ga0315276, IMG submission 204542) | Sediment microbial communities from Yellowstone Lake, YNP, Wyoming, USA - YL17G05_0 | ecosystem: Environmental > Aquatic > Freshwater > Lake > Sediment | place: USA: Wyoming | collected...
CGTGGCCGGTCGATGCGACGAAAATCTTCGGGCTCGAAGTCGCCGTCGTCAACCTGCCGCCGGCGAATGCGCGGCGCGGACTTTGCGCTTATGCCGCGCTTGGCCACGAGACCGGCGGCCACGACATCCTGCACGCCGATGACGGACTGCTGAAGGAAATCGCGCAACGCGTGCGAGCGGCGCTCGTCGCAGCCAGGCTCAACGCGGATTTCGCGGATTACTGGTCGTCGCGCATCGACGAAACCGCGTCCGACGTGCTCGGCGTCCTCAACCTTGGCCCCGCGGCCGCCATCGGCCTGATCGCGTATTTCCGCGGCATCCGGGCGGCATTCGGCGTGGGGCCCGCGCTTTCGAACGACGGCGCTGCCGCCGACCCGCATCCGGCCGACATCGTGCGTGGATGGCTGGCGGCCGAGACCGTGCGCCTGTTGGAATTCGGCGGCGCCGGCGCATGGGCCGACGCCATTGCGAAGGAAACGGACAGGGACGCCGGCACGATCCGCCTCGCCGGCCGCAAGGTGACGCGCGCGCAGGCGAAGAAATCGGCGGCGGTGGTTGCCCGCGCCATCGCCACGGACCGGCTGGCGGCGCTCGATGGCCACGCGTTCGCCGAGATCCAGACCTGGCGCGACAGCGACGAGGCGCTCGCCGCGAAACTCCGGCCGTCGCTGGCGACGCGAGCCGGGCTTCCGTCGGATTACGCCGGCGGGACCTACGCGGCGCACGTCGTCGCGGCCGCAGTGATGGCGGCGCTCGAAAAGGGCGCGGCGATTCCCGCGATCTTCGACCGCATGCTGAGCGTGCTGAAGGTCATGCACGACGCGAATCCGTCGTGGGGGCCGCTCTACATCGTGCATCCCGGCGATATTGCGCGCGACTACGCGATCACGGGACAAGCGATCCGCAGCGAGGCATGATGCTTGCGAACCATCCGGCCGAGGCCGAATCGGGCGACGAATTATGGGAGGCGATCATGGATGCATCTGCAACGGCAAAGAATCCGGCGCCCACGTTGCGCGAGTTGCGCGTGCGCGCGGTTCGAGTGCCGATGAAGGAGCCGCATCAGACGGCAAGCGGCGCCGTTGCCGAGTCGCCGCTGGTGCTGACGGACGCCACATTCGACAACGGTGTCGTCGGTCACAGCATGGTGTTCACGTATACGCCGATGGCGTTGAAGCCGGTCGCCGAACTCATCCGCAATTTCGAGGCCCTGGTGAAGGGCGAGCCGCTCGCGCCGGTTGAGATCGAGCAGAAGCTTGCCCGGCGATTCCGGCTGCTGGGAACGCAGGGCCTCGTCGGCATCGCGCTGGCCGCGATCGACATGGCGTGGTGGGACGCGCTCGCGCGGAGCCACGGCCTTTCGCTGGTGCGGATGCTGGGCGGCGTCGAGCGGCCGGTGCAGGCCTACGGTGCGGTGGGCTACGATGGCGTGGAGCATTCCGCGCGAGTCGCCGAGGATTGGGCGAAGCGCGGTTTCACCGGCGTCAAAGCCAAGATCGGCTACCCGACGGTGCAGGAGGACGTGGCGGTCATCCGCGCGATGAAGCGCGCTGTCGGCGACGGCGTCGCGATCATGGTCGATTACAACCAGTGCCTGACGCCGGTCGAAGCCGTGCAGCGGATGCGCGTGCTGGACGGCGAGGGCCTCACCTGGGTCGAGGAGCCGACGCTCGCCCACGACTATGCCGGACACGCGTTCGTCGCGCGCGAGGCGGCAACACCGATCCAGTGCGGCGAGAACTGGTGGGGACCGCTCGACCTGCAGCACGCGATCGACGCGCAGGCATCCGACTACGTGATGCCCGACGTGATGAAGATCGGCGGGGTCACCGGCTGGCTGCGCGCGTCGGCGCTTGCGCAGGCCAGGGGGATCCGCGTGTCGAATCATCTGTGGCCGGAGATCAGCGCGCAATTGCTGTGCGTCACGCCGACCGCGCACTGGCTCGAATACGCCCCCTGGTGGAATCCGATCCTGGAGGAGCCGCTCGCGATCGAGAATGGCGTCGCGAACGTGGCCGGCGCGATGGGCACGGGCGTCGCGTGGAACGAATCCGCGGTGCAACGTTTTACCGTCTAGCGAAGGTATCCGACGTGAGCGCCGCCCGGGACGACCTCAAGCAGATCGCCGACCTCACGCTCGAGCACTACAACCAGCGCGCCGAGGACTTCTGGGAAGGGACACGCGATCACGATGTCAGCCAGAACGTCGCGGCGTTGCTGCAACATATCCAGGGCGAGGCGCCGTTCACGATCCTCGATTTCGGCTGCGGGCCGGGGCGCGACCTCAAGACGTTCGCCGGGCTCGGTCACGTTGCGATAGGGCTGGAGGGCGCCACGCGATTCGCGGCGATGGCGCGCGGCTACAGCGGCTGCGAAGTGTGGGAGCAGGAGTTTTCGAGTCTCGACCTGCCCGCGGGCCGCTTCGACGGCGTGTTCGCCAACGCCGCGCTGTTCCATGTTCCGAGCCGCGAATTGCCGCGTGTATTGCGTGAGCTGCACGCCGCGCTGAAGCCCGGCGGCGTGCTTTTCAGCTCCAATCCGCACGGCAACAACGAAGAGGGCTGGAACCGCGGACGCTACGGCGCCTACCACGATCCGGACACGTGGCGTCGCTACGTTACCAACTCGGGGTTCGATCCGCTTGCGGAATACTTCCGCCCGCCGGGTCTGCCGCGGGAACAGCAACCGTGGCTCGCAACCGTCTGGCGCAGAGCGGGATCCTGATTCGGGCCACCATGAACCCCATGCCGCCACGGGTCGAGGCCGAGGCCTCGCCGGGAGCCCGGTCGTCGATTTCCACGCGCGAGACGTGCGCGCTCGCCTGCGTCCTGCTGGTGGCGCTGCTGGTCCGGCTGCCCGGCCTCGGGGAGAGCCTCTGGTACGACGAAGTGCTGTACACGGCGACCTCGTTCGCGCAACCGGGTACGCTGTCCTTTCTGCTGTGGAAGGACGTTCACCCGCCGTTCTACACGCTGGTTCTCCTGGCGTGGACCAGTCTTTTCGGCGACAGCGAAATCGCCGTCCGGCTGCCGTCGCTGCTGCTCGGACTGGCGTCGCTGGGAGGGTTCTGGTTCATGGCCCGGCGCTGGCTTGGACCGAGGCGGGCCTTTCTGGCGGCGGCTTTGCTCGCGCTTTCGCCGCCGCACATCTGGTACTCGCACGAGAACAAGGTGAACATGTTGCTGCTGCTGCTCACCGTCGCCGCCGTGTGGTTCTACTGGCGGGCGGCAGAAACGCGCAGGCGCCGCGACTGGATCGCCGCCACGGTGGTCTTCATCGTCGCGATGCATACCCACGCCTATGCCGTGCCGGTCGCGATGGCGATCTTCGTCTGGCTGGGCTGGCGCGCGAACGGCGACTCCCTGCTCACCAAACCATTGCTCAAGTCGGGGCTGATCGTCGCGCTCGCCGTCCTGCCGCTTGCGCTCCTCAAATTTTCGCAAGGCGGCGCGTTGGATCGCGGTTATCTGCGACAACTGTCGCCGGGCGAACTCTACACGCTGCTTCTGGTCTGGCTGCCCAGCGGCAACACCCTTCGCACCGTCAGTCCCTACGATTCCTTTGCCAAGCTCGTCGCGCAGCCTTGGCCGTATTTCCTGGTGGATGCGTTTTTTGCCTGTCTCCTCGTTCGCGGTCTGGTGGTGGCTTTCCGCGCCGCGCGCGGCGACGGATGGACCGTGCGGGCAACGACCTCGCCGGCAACCGAGCCGGCTCGTCTCATCCTCCTGTGGTTCGTCGTCCCGGTGGTGTTCACATTGGCCGGCTCGCTGGTGATTCCGCACTTCTACATCGAGCGCAATCTCCTTGTCGTCCTGCCACCGTTCCTGCTGTTGTTGGTCATGGGCGCCGATGTCAGCGCCCCGCGGTGGGCAAGGGCGCCGGTGGTCGCCGGGCTCCTCGCGTTCGCGATTGCCGCCACGGTCAGTCTCCTCTTCATCAAGACGGAAGTCTGGACCGTCTACAAATACAAACCGGACTGGCGCGCCGCCGCGCACTATTTCGGTGACGAGATCAAAGCGGACGGCGCGCTGCGGGTGTTCGTCACCAACGGAACGAACGAGTTCTACTATTACGGGCCGCGCATCGTGCTGCGCAATGCGCCGCCCGGATCGGAACGGGAGATCTTCGTGGCCGACGTCTGCGCCGGCGAGACCGAAAAGGTTCCGGGCGCGGTCGCGCGGGAGGGGTGGTCCACCTTCTACCTCCTGCACAATACGGCGTGGAGCGGCTGTTGGGACTCTGCCTGGCGCGCGTTTTCCAACGCTCCACAATTCAGGCTCGTCGAGAAGAGGCAATTCAAGGGACTCACCGCGTACAAGTTCAGCCGCTGATCGTGCAGCGACGCCGATGCTCACCCCGGCAGGATGATGCGCGACTCGCCGCCGCGCATCTCCAGCATCAGCTGGTTGATGCGCTTGACGAAGGTGGCTGGATCGTCGAGCTGCCCCCCTTCGGCCAACAGCGCCTGATCGAGCAACACCGCCGCCCAGTCGTCGAAATTCCTGTCCTCGTTCGTGAGCCGCAAAACCACCGGATGTTTCGGATTGATCTCGAGAATCGGCTTTGAGACCGGGGCCGGCTGGCCCGCCGCCTTGAGCAGCCGCGCCAGATTGCCGCTCATGTCGTTGAGGTCGGCGACGAGACAGGCCGGTGACTCCGTCAGGCGATGCGTCACGCGGACATCCTTGACGCGCTCGCCGAGGCTCTTCCTGATCCTGTCGACGAGATCCTTGAATTCGGTCGCCTCCTGCTCCTTTTCCTTTCGTTCGGCCTCGTCCTCGAGTTTGCCCAGATCGAGCCCGCCTTTGGCGACCGAGACCAGCGTCCTGCCCTCGAATTCCGGCAGATGGGTGACCACCCACTCGTCGACGCGATCGGAAAGCAGCAGCACCTCGACGCCCTTCTTGCGGAATACCTCGAGATGGGGGCTGTTCCTGGCCGCGTTGAAGGTCTCCGCCGTCACGTAGTAGATCTTGTCCTGCCCTTCCTTGATGCGGCCGAGGTAATCGGTCAGTGATACCGTTTCGTCGGCTGTATCGGCGCACGTCGATGCAAAGCGCAGCAGGCCGGCGATCCTGTCCTTGTTGGCATGATCCTCGCCGACGCCCTCTTTGAGCACGGGACCGAACGCGCCCCAGAACGTCGCATACTTCTCCTTGTCGTTGCTGGCGAGTTCCTCGAGCAATCCCAGCACTTTCCGCGCACATCCGCCGCGAATGGCCTCGATGTCCTTCGACTCCTGCAGGATCTCGCGGGAGACATTGAGCGGCAGATCGTTCGAATCGACGACACCACGGACGAAGCGCAGATACGCCGGCAGCAGCTGCTCGGCATCGTCCATGATGAAAACGCGGCGCACGTAGAGCTTGATGCCGTGGCGGGCGTTGCGATCCCACAGGTCGAACGGCGCCCGCGACGGGAGATACAGCAGGTGCGTGTACTCCTGGCGCCCCTCGACGCGCGCATGGCTCCAGGCGAGCGGATCGTCGAAGTCGTGGCCGACGTGCTTGTAGAATTCCTTGTACTGGTCTTCGCTGATGTCGCCCTTGGCCCGGGTCCACAGCGCCGACGCCTGGTTGACGGTCTCGTCGTCGGTGAGTTTTTCCTGTTTCCCGTCCTTCCACTCCTCCTTCTTCATCAGGATGGGCTGGACGATGTGGTCGGAGTATTTGCGGATGATCGAGCGCAGCTTGATCCCGTCCAGCAGGTCTTCCTCGCCCGCGCGCAGGTGAAGGGTGATCGCCGTGCCCCGCAGGGGTTTCTCCAGCATCTCGACGGCGAATTCGCCGCCTCCGTCCGACTCCCAGCGGACTCCTTGATCGGGCTTCTCGCCGGCGCGCCGCGTGTGCACGGTCACCTTGTCCGCGACGATGAACGAGGAATAGAACCCGACCCCGAACTGCCCGATCAGGTGCGCGTCCTTCTGCTGGTCGCCCGTGAGCCGCGAGAAAAACTCCTGGGTGCCGGACTTGGCGATCGTGCCGAGGTTCTGAATCGCCTCCTCGCGGTTCATTCCGACGCCGTTGTCGCTGACGCGCAACGTCTTGGCCGCCGCATCGTAGTCGACATGGATCTCGAGCTCGAAGTCGTCCTCGAACAGCTTTTCGTTGTGCAGCGCCTCGAACCTCAACTTGTCGCAGGCGTCGGAGGCGTTGGAGATCAGCTCGCGCAAAAAGATCTCGCGGTTCGAGTACAGCGAATGAATCATCAGCTGCAATAACTGCTTCACTTCGGCCTGGAAGCCCAGGGTTTCCCGATCCGCGCGGGTGGCGGTGCTTTCGGTCACGGCGGTCCTCCTGTGTATGACATCTGCCTTATCTTGGCGCGGCCCGACGCAGTTTCAAGCCCGCGTAAGGTGAAAGCAGCGGATTGGGGCTCTCCCGGCGCCGCCGGGCCGGGCGGAGAAGCTCAGGTCAGCAACAGCGCGGCAACCACGCTCCGCGCCTCGGCCGCGAGGATGTTGAACGTCCGGCACGCGGCCGGCGTGTCCATCACCTCGACACCGATGCAGGCGTCGGTCAGCACACGCGTGAGCCGCGGATGTGGAAAGCGGATCGAAGGTCCGGATCCAAACAGCACGATCTCGGGCTTGTGCGCCAGCAGATTGGCAAAATCCCCGTCGGCAAGGCCGTCGAACCCCGCCGCCGCCCAGCCGGTTGCGATGGTCTCGGGCGTGAGCACCAGATTTTCGCGGTACTCGATCGTGCCGATGCGCACCCATCCCGGGCCGAAGCCGGTGACGACGTTTCCGGTGGACGTGGACAGGTGAAACTTCAAAGTGGCCTTAACCGGATGTTTGGCGCGCCATGGCGCTGGGGGCTTGGTCGCCGGCAAGCCAATCAATCCTGCAACTGCGTCCCCGAATAGGGCGCTCGGGTTACGGCAAGTCTTCCAATCGGCCGACGTACCATCAGCGTTGAGCGTCGTGTTCTATACGACGCTCCAACGCGAAAGTGCGTCGGCGTAGCTGACTAACCCGGACTTGTGCATTGCGGTAACCCTCAGAATTCGCTAGGATTGTAACTCCATCACGCTTTCACGTCGCTCGGACGGTTCCGGGCGCCTACGCCGAAAGACACGCATGTCTCCGTCCCCCGGAAAAGAATTCGCGCGCATCACGCGCCTGCCGCCGTACGTCTTCAATATCACGACCGAGCTCAAGATGGCCGCGCGCCGTCGCGGCGAGGACATCATCGATTTCGGGATGGGCAACCCCGACGGCCCGACGCCGAAGCACATCGTCGACAAGTTGATCGAGACGGTTTCCCGCCCGGACACGCACGGCTATTCGGTGTCGAAGGGGATTCCGCGTCTTCGGCGGGCGATCTGCCACTGGTACCAGCGCCGCTACGGCGTCGAGTTCGACCCGGAATCCGAAGCCATCTCGACGATCGGGTCGAAGGAAGGCATCGCGCACCTGGCGCTCGCAACCCTCGGCCGCGGCGACACGGTGCTGGTGCCGAATCCCAGCTACCCGATCCACATCTACGGGCCGGTGATCGCCGGCGCCGACATCCGTCACGTGCCGATGACGCCGGAGGGCGACTTCTTCGCGGAGCTCGAGCGCACGATCCATACGAGCTTTCCGAAGCCGAAGATGCTGATCATCAATTTTCCGTCGAACCCGACGGCGCAGTGCGTCGAGCTGCCGTTCTTCGAGAAGATCGTCGCGCTGGCGAAGGAACACGGGATCTGGGTCGTCCACGACCTGGCCTATGCCGACATCACGTTCGATGGTTGGAAGGCGCCGTCGATCATGCAGGTGCAGGGCGCGCGCGAGGTCGCGGTCGAGTTCTTCACGATGTCGAAGAGCTACAACATGGCGGGCTGGAGGATCGGGTTCATGGTCGGTAACCGGGACCTCGTCAACGCACTGGCGAGGATCAAGGGCTATCACGATTACGGCACGTTCACGCCGATCCAGGTCGCGGCGATCGCCGCCCTCGAGGGCCCGCAGGACTGCGTCGCCGAAATCGCGATGCGCTACCAGAAACGCCGCGACGTGCTCGTCAAAGGATTGCACGAGGCCGGCTGGATGGTCGATATCCCGAAGGCGTCGATGTACGTGTGGGCGAAGACTCCCGAGCACTACCGCGCCGGAGGCTCGCTCGAATTCACGAAGAAGCTCCTCGCGCAGGCGAAGGTCTCCGTGTCGCCGGGAGTCGGTTTCGGCGAATACGGTGATGAATACGTTCGCTTTGCCATGATCGAGAACGAGTCGCGGACGCGCCAGGCCGTCAGAGGGATCAAGCAGATGTTTCGCGAGGACGGGCTGTTGAGATGAACAGCCCCCACGCTCACTGTGTTTGCTGCCTCCCGAGCGACGGTGGCGCGCCGGTCGCAGGTCCGGCTTCAGCCGGACGCGGCAACGCGCGCGGTCGCCCGCCGCCTGAAGGCGGCCCCACAGGCAACGGTGGCGCGCCGGTCGCAGGTCCGGCTTCAGCCGGACGCGGCAGCGCGCGCGGTCACCCGCCGCCTGAAGGCGGCCCCACAGGCGACGGTGGCGCGCCGGTCGTGGGTCCGGCTTCAGCCGGACGCGGCAACGCGCGCGGTCACCCGCCGCCTGAAGGCGGCCCCACAGGCAACGGTGGCGCGTCGGTCGTGGGTCCGGCTTCAGCCGGACGCGGCAACGCGCGCGGTCACCCGCCGCCTGAAGGCGGCCCCACAAGCGGGCACACAGTGCCCTTCGGGCGGCCGGGCGGGCACTGAGAGGATGACGATGGCGACTGCGCAGATGAAACCGCTCCAGGTCGGCTTGCTCGGGATGGGCACCGTCGGGCTAGGCACGTGGACGGTGCTGCGGCGGAACGAGGAAGAGATCGCGCGCCGCGCCGGGCGGCCGATCCGGATCACGTGGATCGCCGAGCGCGAGATCGAGCGTGCGCGCGAAGCGACGCGCGGCGTCGCGGGCCTCAACCTGACCGGCGATGCCGCCGTGGTGCTCGCGCATCCGGATGTCGACATCGTCATCGAACTCGTCGGCGGCATCGAGCCCGCGCGCACGTTCATCCTGCAGGCGATCGCCAACGGCAAGCATGTCGTCACCGCAAACAAGGCGTTGCTGGCGCGGCACGGCAACGAAATCTTCGCGGCCGCGCACAAGAAGGGCGTGATGGTCGCGTTCGAGGGCGCGGTCGCGGGCGGCATCCCGATCATCAAGGCGCTGCGCGAGGGTCTCACCGCGAATCGGATAGAATGGATCGCCGGCATCATCAACGGCACGTCCAATTTCATCCTGTCGGAGATGCGCGCGAAGGGCGCTTCGTTCGATGCGGTGCTGGCCGAAGCGCAGGCGCGCGGCTACGCCGAGGCCGACCCCACGTTCGACATCGAGGGCATCGACGCCGCGCACAAGCTGACGATCATGTCGGCGATCGCATTCGGCGTGCCGATGCAGTTCGACAAGGTCTACACCGAGGGCATCTCGAAGCTGACCGGCGACGACATCCGCTACGCCGAGGAACTCGGTTACCGGATCAAGCTGCTCGGCATCACGCGGCGCACGCCCGCCGGCATCGAGCTGCGCGTGCATCCGACGCTGATCCCGGCCAAGCGTCTGATCGCCAACGTCGAGGGCGTGATGAACGCGGTGCTCGTGAAGGGCGATGCCGTCGGCGCCACGCTCTACTACGGCGCGGGCGCGGGCGCCGAGCCGACCGCGAGCGCCGTGATCGCCGATCTGGTCGACGTCACGCGGATGCACACGTCGGATCCCGAGCACCGCGTGCCGCACCTCGCGTTTCAGCCGGACCAGCTGTCGAACCTGCCGTTCCTGCCGATGGGCGAGGTCGAGACCAGCTACTACCTGCGGATGCGCGTGCTGGACAAGCCGGGTGTGCTCGCCGACATCACGCGGATCCTCGCCGACCGCGAGATCTCGATCGACGCGATGATCCAGAAGGAGCCGTCCGAAGGCGAGGACCAGACCGACATCATCCTGCTCACGCACACGTGCATCGAGAAACAGGTGGTCGCCGCGATTGCCGCGATCGAGGGGCTGGCAACCGTCAACGGCAAGGTCGTGCGCATCCGGCTCGAAGAACTCAACTGATGCGCTACGTCTCGACGCGTGGCGCTTGGGCCGACAACGCCCAGCCGTTCCTCTCGATTCTGCTCGAAGGCCTCGCGCCCGACGGCGGCCTCGCGGTGCCACAGAAATACCCGCGTTTCGCGCCCAGGGAACTCGAGGCGCTGCGCGCGCGCTCGTATCGCGACCTGGCGTTCGCCGTGCTGTCGCGCTTCTGCACCGACATCCCGGCGGCCGACCTCAAGTCGCTGATCGACCGCACGTACACGAAGGCGACGTTCGGCAGCGAAGCGATCACGCCGGTCACGATGCTGGAGCCGGGCGTCCACCTGCTGCACGCGTCGAACGGGCCGACGCTGGCGTTCAAGGACATCGCGCTCCAGCTGCTCGGCAACCTGTTCGAATACGCGCTGGCGCGCGACGGCAGCGTGCTCAACATCCTGGGGGCGACCTCCGGCGATACCGGCAGCTCGGCCGAGTACGCAATGGGCGGCAAGCGCGGCCTCACCGTCTTCATGCTGTCGCCGAAGGGGCGGATGAGCCCGTTCCAGCAGGCGCAGATGTATTCACTCGCCGACGCCAACATTCACAACATCGCGATCGAGGGTGTATTCGACGATTGCCAGGACATCGTGAAGGCGGTCTCGGCCGATGCCGCCTTCAAGGCGCTCTGGAAGATCGGCACCGTCAATTCGATCAACTGGGCGCGCGTCGCGGCGCAGGTCGTCTACTATTTCAGCGGCTATTTTGCGGTGACGAAGGCGAATGGCGAAGCCGTCGATTTCGCGGTGCCTTCCGGCAACTTCGGGAACATCCTCGCCGCGCACGTCGCAAGATCGATGGGACTGCCACTGCGCCGGCTGATCGTCGCGACGAACGAAAACGACGTTCTCGACGAATTTTTCCGGACCGGCCGCTACCGACCTCGACGGACTGCCGACACGCGCGCCACGTCCAGTCCGTCGATGGACATCTCGAAGGCGTCGAACTTCGAGCGCTACGTGTTCGACATCGTCGACCGCGATCCGGCGGTGGTCCGCGCCCTTTGGGAGCGCATCGATCGCCACGGCGAGTTCGATCTGGCCGGCACGCCGCACTGGGAACGGGTCGTGGCGTCAGGTCTGGTTTCCGGCGTCAGCACGCACGCGAGCCGCATCGCGACCATTCGCGACGCGCACGCGCGGTACGGCGTCGTCGTCGATCCCCACACTGCCGACGGTCTCGGCGTGGGACGCGTGCACCGCCATCCGGCGATTCCCCTGGTCTGCATCGAAACGGCGCTGCCGGCGAAATTCGCCGCGACGATCCGCGAAGCGCTTGGCAGCGAGCCCGTCCGGCCCTCGGCCTACGCCGGACTCGAGCAGCGGCCGCAGCGATGCGTCGTGTTGCCCCCTGATGCGGCGCGCGTGAAAGCCTACATCGCCGCGCACGCGGGAGGGGCCGCCTGATGCGACCCTTCGGCCGTCGCGCGAAAGCACGCGACGCCCGTTTCATTGCCATGCGCCGTCCATTCGCGAATCTTGCCCGAAACCTTGCCGCCGGCTTGCGCTTGGCGTTGTTCCTGCCGGTGTCGCGGCTCGCGTTCCGGATCGACGTCGCCCAATTGCTGTTGCTGCTCGTGGTGTCGGCCGCGCTCGATCTCGGCATCGACTGGGTTCGTTATGGCGCCGACGGCTACTTCTCGTGGTTCGGCCTCGGCAACGAGATCTTCGGCGCCGGCGTGCTGCTGCTGACCGCCGCGGTGCTGGCGCTCGCTTTCCGAGAGGCCACGCTCGGGCTGGCGTTGCCGGTGCTGGTCCTCGCCGGCTTCCCGGTGCTGCAAGTCCTCCGTGTGGTGCCTTACGTCGTGAGCGACGCGATGACGGCGTGGGGTCTCTTCGGGGCCGCATTCGACGGGCTGATGATTGCGTGGATCTTTGCGTTGTCGGCGCGCGCGGTGGCCGTGGCGTTGTCGGCGGCGGGCGCCGGACGGTGGTGGCGCGCAGTTCTCGGCGGACTCGCGCTGATCGCGCCGATCTGGTTCGCGCAGTCGATCGCGCCGAACGACTCGTGGTGGAAGGAGGTGTCGGGCAACGACGCCGATCCTCGATATCCGAATCCCGCATCGGAGCCTGTGCTCGCGGCGCAGCGGCACTTGCTCGACGAAGCGCTTTCCGGCCTGGACGACGAGCGGCCGAACGTCACGGATCTTTACTTCGTCGGATTCGCCGGCGACGCGCGCGAGGACGTCTTTCGCAAGGACGTGCTCGCCGCGCAGAAAGTGATGGACGAGCGCTGGGGGACCGACGGCCGCTCGCTGTCGCTGATCAACAACCCGCGTACGTTGCTCGAGACGCCGGTCGCCACGGTGACGAATCTGCGCGAGACGTTGAACGAAATCGGCGCGACGATCGATGTCGGCCAGGATGTCGTGATGGTCTACCTCGCGAGCCACGGCAGCCGCCAGCACGTGCTGGAAGTTTCGCTGCCACCGCTCGAGCTGGCTCCACTCACGGCGCCGGCGCTGCGCGGACTGCTGGACGCCTCCGGCATCAAGTGGCGGATCGTCGTCGTGTCGGCGTGCTACTCCGGCGGATTCATCGAAGCGTTGGAGGATGATTACACGCTCGTCCTCACGGCATCGGAGACGGACCGCGCGTCGTTCGGCTGCGGACACCGAAGCGATGCCACGTTTTTCGGCGAAGCGCTCTTCCAGCACGGGCTTCAACAGTCGGAGTCGCTGCTGGCCGGATTCGCGGCGGCGCGCGCGCGTGTCGCCGAGCGCGAAAAGGCGGGCGGGCACGCTCCGCCGTCAAATCCGCAGATCTTTGTCGGCCCCGCGATGGCGGAGAAAATCAAGGAACTCGACCGCGGCAACGCCGCGCGCCGCACCGGCCGGAGCGTGTGACGGCGCCGCCCCGTGCCCCGGCAGGTTAAACTCCGAGGCGTGGCAGCCTCGGTCGAAGTCCGCAAGCTCGAGCACGCGTACGGCGCGAACCGTGTCGTTCGCGGCCTCGACTTCACGCTCGCCGAAGGACGGATCGGTTGTCTGCTTGGCCCTTCGGGTTGCGGCAAGACGACCGTGCTGCGTTGCCTCGCTGGCTTCGAGCCGATCGACGGCGGAACGATCGCGCTTTCGGGCCGCATCGTTTCCGCGCCCGGACGGCTAACGCCACCGGAAGAGCGGCGGATCGGAATGGTCTTCCAGGACTTCGCGCTGTTCCCGCATCTCGACGTTGCGGGAAACGTCGGTTTCGGTTTTGGCCGACGGCCGTCGCCGGCGGCGCGCGTGCGCATCGGCGAGATGCTGGCACTGGTCGGCCTTTCGGGCGCCGGCGACGTGTACCCCCACGAACTCTCCGGTGGACAGCAGCAACGGGTTGCTCTCGCGCGGGCGCTGGCGCCGCAACCCGACCTGCTGCTGCTCGACGAGCCGTTTTCCAACCTCGACATCGACTTGCGGGAACGCCTTTCGCTCGACGTGCGCGACATCATCAAGGCGAGTGGAACGACGGCGATTCTCGTCACGCACGACCAGCACGAGGCATTCGCGCTCGCCGACGAGATCGGCATCATGCACGAGGGACGGATCGAGCAGTGGGATGCCGCCTACGATCTCTATCACCAGCCGGCGACCCGTTTCGTCGCCGATTTCGTGGGGCTGGGCGTGTTCCTGCGCGGCGTCGTGGCGGG
>Ga0315276_10003895_pt1 | contig 13696 bp, 12 predicted proteins | sample YL17G05_0_MG_FD_204542 | JGI IMG/M metagenome (GOLD analysis project Ga0315276, IMG submission 204542) | Sediment microbial communities from Yellowstone Lake, YNP, Wyoming, USA - YL17G05_0 | ecosystem: Environmental > Aquatic > Freshwater > Lake > Sediment | place: USA: Wyoming | collected...
CCTCCCCCGCGATGGATGGTGATCTCACAATCGAAGCCGCTTCCGAGGATGTTCTTCCCCGCGTATCCCTTCGCCCGGGCCTCCCGCACCGCTTCGAGGAGGATCTGGTAGGGACGGACGAACTCGCCGCGTATGTAGATGAAGCCGTGGCGGCATCCCACGGCGTAGCAGCTGATCAGGAACCCCTCGATCACCCGATGGGGGTCCCGCTCCAGGAGGAGCCGGTCCTTGAAGGTCCCGGGCTCGCTCTCGTCGGCGTTGAGGACCAGGTACTTCGGTCCGGGCCCCTTGGGCATGAAGCCCCACTTCATCCCGGTGGGGAAGCCGGCGCCGCCGCGGCCCCGCAGTCCCGAGGCCTTCACCTCCTCGGTCACCTGCTCCGGGGTCATCTCCTTCAACGCCCTCCTCAGCGCCAGGTAGCCGCCGGACTCCTCGTAGGCCGCCAGGGAGGCGGAGTCGGAGCGGTGGAGGTTCTTCAACAGGAGAGGCTGGTAACCGTCGGCACTCATTTCATGGAATCCAGGAGCGCGTCCAGGCGCTTGAGGGTCAGGTTCTCGTGATAGTCGTCGTTCACCTGCATCATGGGAGCGGTGCCGCAGGATCCCAGGCACTCCACCGTGACCAGGGAGAAGCGCCCGTCGGGCGTGACCTCCCCCTCCCGGATCCCCAGGCGCTTCTTCAGGTGCTCCAGGATCTCGCGGGATCCCCGGAGCTGGCAGGAGAGGGTCCTGCAGATCTGGATGTGGTGCCGTCCGACGGGCTTCCGGCGCAGCATCGTGTAGAAGGAGACCATTCCCGCCACGTGGACCAACGGCACCCCCACCTTCGCGGCGGCGTACTCCATGTCCTCGTCGGCGATGTAGCCTCTCTCCTTCTGGATCAGATGGAGGACCTCCAGCAGCACCGAATGTGCCCGGGGATACTCCCGGATGGCGGCGTCGATGCGGGCCTCGGTTTCCTTGCCGGGGATCACCGGTCCACCTCCCCCATGACGGGATCCAGGCTCGCCACCACCGCCACCAGGTCCGAGACCATGCCTCCCTCGGCCATGATCGGGACCGCCTGGAGGGTCACGAACGACGGGGACCGGATCTTCAGGCGGTAGGGGGACTTGTCCCCCTCGCTCTTGATGTAGAAGCCCAGCTCTCCCTTGGGCGCCTCGACGGAGTGGTAGACCTCCCCCGCCGGCACGGTGAATCCCTCGGTGACGATGATGAACTGATGGATCAGTTCCTCCATGCTGGTGACGACCTTCTTCTTGGGCGGGAGGACCACCTTCGGATCGTCGGCGTTCACGGGGCCTCCGGGCAGGCCGGCCACCACCTGCTCCAGGATCCGGACGCTCTGCCGCATCTCCTCCATCCGCACCAGATACCGATCGTACGCGTCCCCCACGCTCCCGATGGGCACCTCGAAGTCGTACTGCTCGTAGCCGGAGTAGGGGAACGCCTTCCGGACATCGTACTCCACGCCGGAGGCACGCAGGTTGGGGCCGGTGATGCCCATGTCGACGGCGTCCCGGGCGGAGATCTTTCCCACGTCCTGGGTGCGCTTCAGCCAGATCTTGTTCCGCGTCAGGAGCGTCTCGTACTCGTCCACCCTGCCGGGGAAGATCTTCAGGAACTTCTTCAGCTCCGGAATCAGCCTCTCCGGGATGTCCCGGGCCAGCCCCCCCACCCGCGGGTAGCTGGTGGTGAGGCGCGTCCCGGTGATCATCTCGATGAGGTCGTACAGGATCTCCCGCTCGCGGAAGGTATGGAAGAAGACGGTGCCGGCGCCCAGATCCAACGCCCCGGTGCCGAGCCAGAGGAGGTGGGAGGAGATCCGGGCGATCTCGCAGCAGAGGACCCGGATGGCGCGGCAGCGGGGAGGCACTTCCAGCCCGATGAGCTTCTCCACCGCGAGAACGAAGGCCACGTTGTTGGAGAGAGGGGCCAGGTAGTCGAGACGGTCGGTGTAGGGGATGAACTTGTGGTAGGTGATGCTCTCGGCGATTTTCTCCATCCCCCGGTGGAGATAGCCGACGTGAGGCGTGACCTTTCTCACCACCTCCCCGTCCAGTTCCACCACCAGCCGCAGGACGCCGTGGGTGCTGGGATGGGAGGGCCCCATGTTGATGGTGACCGTCTCGGGCGCCAGAGGATCCGGCGACGCGGTCCTGTCCTCGGGGTGGTGCATCGTCTCCTTACCGTCCTTCCCGCCCTGCTTCCCCTACTGCTCCAGGGGGAAATCCTTCCGGAGTGGGTGCCCGGCGTAGTCCTCGGGCATGATGATCCTCCGGAGGTCCGGATGTCCCCGGAACCGGATTCCCACCAGGTCGAAGGCCTCCCGCTCGTGCCAGTTGGCCGTGCCCCAGACGGAAACCACGGTGTCGATCTCCCCTTCCTCCCCCAGCCGCGCCCGCAGCCGCAGCCGCCGTCTGCTCTTCAGGGAAAGAAGAAGGTAGGCAACCTCGTAGCTGTACTCCCTTTCCAGGAAGTGGATCCCGGTGATGTCCAGGAGCATGTCGAAGTCCGTCTCCGGATCCTCCTTCAGGAACCGGCAGATCTCCACGATCCGGGCCGGATCCACCACCAGGGTCTCCTCACCCCGGAAGTAGACCACCTCCCTGAGGGCGTCACCGAACTTCTCCCGGACCTTCTCCACCTCCCGCGGCTCCGACCCCACCCTTGTCCCCCTAGTCCCAGTCCAGCGCGCCGCGCCGGAGAATGTAGAAGTAGCCCAGGAGCAGGACGAAGATGAAGACCGCCATCTGCCAGAAGCCCGCGGCGCCCAGGCGGCGGAACACGGTGGCCCAGGGGAACAGGAAGGCGGCCTCGATGTCGAACAGGATGAAGAGCATGGCGACCAGGTAGAACTTGACGGAAAAGCGCCTGCGCGCCTCCACGAAGGGGACGAGCCCGCACTCGTACGGGGAGAGATCGGTCTTCGCCCCGCGCGCCACCCTCCGGCCCACGATCCAGGAAAGGGCCAGGATCACGGCCGCCGTCAGCAGGGCCACCGAGAACTGCAGGAAGACGGGAAAAAGGGTGTCCGACACCAAGGAAATTTCCCCGTGAAGCCCGTCACAAGGCCGGAATGAGGCAAAAAGGGTTGGAGCCGGGCGCGGAGGTTAGCACAGGGGCAGTAGGCTGTCAACGAAGGCCCGGGGCCATCTTCAACCGCATCAACCGGTTGCTCCGGAACCGGGCCCGGAGGGTCCGGCGAGGCCTCAGGGATTGCCCACGGCCAGCGAGAGGGTCGCCGCGCGGACGAGAACGCCGACGATCCAGAGGAACATCACCGGGACCAGCAGCTTCCTGCGGGAAAGTCCGGCGACGATGGGAAGGCCCAGGAGCACCAGGCCCCAGTACCAGAGGCTGAAAAGATCCACCGCCGAGGCGAAGGCGCGCAGCAATGGGGCCACCCCCTGGGCCGGGAGGAGGTAGGCGAGGTTGAAGGGAAGAGGGTCGACGGCTCCCTCCGGGCCGTTCCCCCCGCGCGCCAGGAGGATTCCCAACCCGAGGGCCTGGGGAAGCACCGTCACCATCTGGGCGTGGAGCTGGAGCGAGAAGACGTTCAGGAACTTCGTCCGCCCCTCCAGGAGCGCCGCGGTGCCCCAGAGGAGAAGGGCCAGGAACAGGTTCCCCACGACGACCGCGGCGACGACGGCGCCATAGGCCATGATCCGCATTGCCTTGAGGAGCTGCACCCGCTCCAGCTCTCCCAGGGTCTTCGGAGCGCCGGACAGCGCCTTCTGGAGGGCTTCCTGCCACTCGGGACGGGAGAAGACGGCGACGGACAGAAGGAGCGAGAAGAAGACGGAGAGAAGGAGCGGAAAGACCCAGTTGGGGCTGTCCCGGATCTCCCCGGCGGCGCGCCCGGGGGCGTAGAAGATCCGGGCGACGCGGCCCAGGGCCTCCAGGGGACCCAGGTCCCGGGACGGTGCGGCAGGATCCCCGGTTTCAGTCATTCGACGGCCGAGACAGGAGAAGAGGCGATCAGTCGGAAACGGTCACGTTCCGCGTGTCGAGCAGGATTCCCAGCGCACGATCCAGCGCCACCAGCGACTTATTATAGTCGACGATGGCCTGGTTCTCCCGGGCCTTGGCGTTGGCCAGGTCGGTCTGGTACTGGAGGACCTGGAACGCGGTGCTCATGCCGTTCTCGTATTTCTTCTGCTCGGCGTCCAGCTTCTCCTTCTGCAGTCTCGTGTTCACCAGGGCGGCCCGGTAGCGCTTCAGGTTGGTGTCAATGTTGCGCGTCGAGGTGCGCACCTCCACCTGCGCCGCCTGCTCCAGCTGCCCGAGGGTCAGCCGGGTCTGGTCCTGGCCGTACCTGGCAGCGGCATAGGCCGCGTCGGCGGCGCGGTTCCCCAGGGGAATCCCCAGCTGCAGCTGCGCGCTCCAGGTGCTGGAACCCCTCCGGGCGATCTGATCGAAGGTGTCCCCCGCCCCGGAGGAGTCGAGGACGGGATCGCCCGTCACCGGCGGGTCCCGGATGATGGCACCCGTGAGGGGGTCCCTCGCATAGAAATCTCCCGCCAGCCCGCTCGCTCCGTACTTGGCCACCAGGTCCAGCCGGTAGAGCTTCTGGTTCTTCCGGTAGCGCAGATCGGCGTCCCGGCTGGCCAGGTCGAGCCGGGCCTGCTGCAGGTCGGGGCGCTTCTCCATGGCGGTCCGGATCGCCTCGTCCAGGTCCACGATCTTGTCCAGGACCCGCGGCTCGTCGGTGGGCAGGATCGGCTGCTTCCAGAGGGGCGAGTCGGAAGGGATGTTCATCAGCCGGCGCAGATTGTCCTCGGCCCCCCGGATGGCGCTTTGGGCCACGATGACCGTCTCCTCCCGATCCGCGACCCCCGCCTCCGCCTGGGTGATCTCGATGGGGGGCAGGGTGCCCACCCTGACTTTGATCCTCGTCTGGTCCAGGAAGTCCTGGGCCAGCTTCAGGTACCCCTCCGCCGTGCTCATGTTCATGATGGCCAGGTTCAGGTCGTAGTAGGCCTCCTCCGCCTGGGCCAGCGTGTCCATGACGGTCTGGCGGAATTGCCAGCGGCTGATCTCCTGGTCGTTCTTCGCGACGGTGATCGCGGTCTTGTTCACGTCCAGGCCGAAATTTCGCAGGAAGGGCTGGGTGTAGGTGGCCAGGGCCTGGGAGAAGTAGGTCGGGCCCGGATCCCCGGGGAGGTGGCGGTTCGTGAAGACATCAAACTGAAATGTGCTCCCGAGCCTGAGCGGGTCGACGTAGCCGGCGGCAAATGTCTTGTCCCGGGAGGAGCTGACGAACCCGCCGCTGAGGCGGTCGGCCTGGGGGGAGTTGTCCTCGCCCACCTGGGCGCTTCCGTACACCTGCGGATCGAACGCCGACTCGGCCGATGTGACCGCCGTTTCCTGGATCTTCGGGTCGAACCGCCGGACGGCGATGTCCAGGTTCTTCTCCAGCGCGGACTGAAGCACCTCCGACAGCGAAAGGGATACGGCCGGGGCCTCCCCCTCCGGCGCGGAAGGCTCCTCGGCCCGAAGGCCGGGACTCCCAGGGACCAGGCAGGCCAGGGCCAGAACTCCGGTCAACATTCCACGGGACCATCTTTTCATTCAGCACCTCAGAAGATTCGATTCGGACCCCCCTCGGGCCCGGAGCGGCAAGGGTCCCGCCCGCGGGCAGATGGGTCAGGCGGGGTCTGAAGGACCCGGAACAAACGGATATACGAATCCGGAAGGAAACGGGTTCAGTCCGGGCGTCCGGCCGGCCCCGGCCGGACCAGCAGGCAGGAAGCCAGGTGCCCCCCGCCCAGATCCAGAAGCGGCGGCTCCTCCCGGGAACAGGACTCCACCGCAACCGGGCACCGGGGGTGGAACGCGCACCCCGTGGGCGGCGAGGACGGGCTCGGCAGATCCCCCTTCAGAAGGATCCGCCGGGGGCGGTTTTCCGGATCCGGGACCGGGATCGCCGAGAGCAACGCCTTCGTGTAGGGGTGCTTCGGGTCCCCGTAGAGGGTCGCGGCGTCGGCCACCTCCACGATCTTCCCCAGGTACATCACCGCCACCCGGTCGCTGATGTGCTCCACCACGCTCAGGTCGTGGGCTATGAACAGATACGTCAGGGAGAACTCCTCCTGGAGATCCATCAGGAGGTTCACCACCTGGGCCTGGATGGAGACGTCCAGCGCGGAGACCGGCTCGTCGCAGATGATGAGCTTCGGCCTGAGGGCCAGGGCCCGGGCGATGCCGATCCGCTGTCGCTGCCCCCCGGAGAACTCGTGAGGGTAGCGCCTCATGGCCGAAGGCTCCAGCCCCACCCGTTTCAGCAGACCCGCCACCAGGTCCTCCCGTTCCGCGCCCCGGGCGATCCTGTGGATGGCCAGCGGCTCCCCCACGATGTTTCCCACCTTCATCCGGGGGTTCAGGGAGCCGTAGGGATCCTGGAAGATCACCTGCATCTCGCGGCGCATCTTCCGCATCCCGGAAGGGGAGAGGGAGAGGAGGTCCTCTCCCTCGAACCGGACGCTTCCGCCGGTGGGCTCCATCAGCCGCAGGATGCAGCGCCCGGTGGTGGTCTTTCCGCTCCCCGACTCTCCCACCAGGCCCAGGGTCTCGCCGCGCCGGAGCGTCAGGTCCACACCGTCCACCGCCCGGACGTAGCCGCTGACCCGCGAGAAGACACCCCGCCGGATCGGGAAGTGCTTCTTCAGCCCCCGGACTTCCAGCAGGTTCCCGTTTCCCGATGCGTTCATGGCCGCGCCGCCTTTCCCTCCCCTTCCGCGGGATGGTGCAGGAAGCAGGAGACCTTCCGCCCGGAGGAGAGGGGGAGCAGCCTCGGCTCCAACCTCCGGCAGGCCTCCATCACCTCCGGACAACGGGGGGCGAACGGGCATCCCGGCTCCCGCCGGGCGGGGTCCGGGACGCTTCCCGGGATGGTGGAAAGCCGCCGCCGCCCGGTCCGGCCCCGCTCCCCGAGCCTGGGCATCGATCTCAGGAGCCCCAGGGTGTAGGGATGCTTGGGCGAGGCGAAGATCTCCCGCACCGGCGCCTCCTCCACGATCCGCCCGGCGTACATCACCGCCACCCGGCTCCCCGACTCGGCGACGACCCCCAGGTTGTGGCTGATGAGGAGGACCGACAGATCGAACTGCTCCCTCAATCGCCGGAGGAGATCGAGGATCTCGGCCTGGATGGTGACGTCCAGCGCGGTGGTGGGCTCGTCGGCCACGAGCAGGGACGGCTTGCAGGAGAGGGCCATGGCGATCATGACCCGCTGGCACATCCCTCCGCTCATCTGGTGAGGGTACTCATGAATCCGGCGCTGGGGGTCTGGGATCTGGACCAGGCCCAGGAGGCGCACCGCCTCCGCCATCGCCTCCTTCCTGCCGATCCTGTTGTGGACCCGGATGGCTTCGGAGATCTGGGCCCCGACGGTGAAAACCGGGTTCAGCGCCGCCACCGGCTCCTGGAAGATCAGGGCGATCTCCTTCCCCCGGATCTTCCGGATTTCCCGCTCGCTCGCCGAGAGAAGGTCCCGGCCCCGGTAGCGGATCCGCCCGCCGGAGATCCGCCCCGGCGGCGCGATGAGGCGGAGCAGGGAGAGGGCCGTGATGCTCTTTCCGCAGCCCGACTCCCCCACCAGGCCCAGAGTCTCCCCTTCCCGGATCTCGAAGGAGACGCCGTCCACCGCCCGCACGATCCCCTCGGGAGCGGCAAACTCGACCCTGAGGTCCTCCACCTCCAGAAGCGGCGCCCCCTCCTTCATCAGAATGTCGCCTCCGGCCGGTAGGTGCCGAAGACCCTCCGGAGGGTGCCGGAGATCTCGCCCAGGGTGGCCCGGGACTCCACCGCGGCGAGGACGGCGGGAAGGAGGTTCCCGGTCTCCCGGGCCCGCCGCTCCAGGTCCGCCAGGGACTCCTTCGCCGCTCCGGCGTCCCGGCGGCGCCTGAACCTGGCCAGTCGCTTCACCTGCTCCCGCTCCAGGGCGGGGTCCATTCTGTGAATCCGCGGCGGCTTCTCTTTCTCGCTCCGATAGCGGTTCACGCCCACCACCCCCTGCTCCCCCGACTCCACCGCCCGCTGGGCGCGGTAGGCCGCCTCCTGGATCTCGCGGGTGATGAAGCCCCCCTCGATGGCCGGGATGACTCCCCCCATGCGCCGGATCCGGTCCAGGTAGCCCCGGGCCTCCTCTTCCAGCCGGGAGGTGAGGGCCTCCACGTAGTAGGAGCCGCCCAGGGGATCCACCGTGCCGGCCACACCGGTCTCGTGGGCGAGGATCTGCTGGGTCCTCAGCGCAACCGCCACGCTCTGCTCCGTGGGGAGCGACAGCGCCTCGTCCATGGAGTTGGTGTGAAGGGACTGGGCGCCCCCCAGCACCGCGGAGAGGGCCTGGTACGTCACCCGGGCCACGTTGTTCTCCACCTGCTGCGCGGTGAGTGTGGAGCCGCCGGTCTGGGCGTGGAACCGCAGGAGGAGGGATCGATCGTCCCGGGCATTGAATCGCTCCCGCGCGATCCGGGCCCAGAGCCTGCGCGCGGCCCGGAACTTGGCGACCTCCTCAAACAGGTCGTTGTGGGCATTGAAGAAGAAGGAGATCCGCGGGGCGATCTCGTCCACCTCCAGCCCGGCCCTCTTCGCCGCCTCCAGGTACTCGATGGCGTTGGCCAGGGTGAAGGCGATCTCCTGAGCCGCGGTGGAGCCGGCCTCGCGGATGTGGTAGCCGCTGATGCTGATGCTGTTCCACCGGGGGAGGTGGTCCCGGCAGTAGGCGAAGATGTCGGTGGCGATGCGCAGGGAGGCCTGGGGAGGATAGATGTAGGCCCCCCGGGCCATGTACTCCTTGAGGACGTCGTTCTGGACGGTGCCCGAGAGCTTCGCCGGGGCCACTCCCTGCTTCTTTCCCACGGCGATGTAGAGGCAGAGGAGAATCGCGGCGGTTGCGTTGATGGTCATGGAGGTGGAGACCCGATCCAGCGGGATGCCGTCCAGAAGGATCTCCATGTCCTCCAGGGTGGAGATGGCGACACCCACCTTCCCCACCTCTCCCGCGGAGGCCGGATGGTCGGAGTCGTAGCCCATCTGGGTCGGGAGATCGAAGGCCACCGAGAGCCCGGTCTGCCCGTGCTCCAGGAGGAACTTCAGCCGGCGGTTCGTCTCCTTCGCCGATCCGAACCCGGCGTACTGCCTCATGGTCCAGAGGCGGCCGCGGTACATGGAGGGCTGGATGCCACGGGTGAAGGGGTACTCGCCCGGAAAGCCGATGTCCCGGTCGGGATCGACGCCTTCCAGGTCCCTGGCGGTGTAGCAGGGTCGGATCTCGATCCCGGAGCTGTTCCGGAACGAGGCCTTTCTCTCTGCGATCTTCCTCATCCGCTCCCCGGAGGCGGAGATCCCGGAGGGATCCTTGAAGGGAGTGATCCGGCGGGACTTCCCGGACAACTGGCCCGTAACCTACCACATGGAAATGGGAGCGGCAACCGCTTGGGGAGGCCCGGGTTGAATCGGGGCCTATCTTCCTCTAAGATCAAGACCTCCAAGTCCAGTCCCCGGGGAAAGCGGAATTGTTCAAGACGATTGACTGGACCGGCGAGGCGGTGGTGATACTGGACCAGACCCGCCTCCCGGGCGATGTCATTTACCGGACCTGCCGCAGCGCCGAGGAGGTCGCCGAGGCGATCCGGGGCATGGTGATCCGGGGCGCTCCCGCAATCGGTGTGGCGGCGGCGCTCGGGATCGCGCTGGGAATCAAGAACCTCGCGGCCTCACCGATCCCGGATCTCGCGGGGAGGATGGAGAAGCTCTCGGCCCTCTTCGCCTCGACGCGCCCCACGGCGGTGAACCTCTTCTGGGCCATCAAGAGGATGGAGCGGACCTTCGCGGCCAGAAAGGATGAGGGACCGCGGGCGGTGGCGGAGGCTCTCGTGGCGGAGGCGGTGAAGATCCGCGACGAGGACATCGAGATCAACCGGCGGATCGGAAGGAACGGGGAGCCTCTCGTGCCGGAGAAGGCATGCGTCCTGACCCACTGCAATGCCGGGGCGCTGGCGACCGCCGGCTACGGCACGGCCCTGGGCGTGGTCCGGGCCGCGGTGGAGAAAGGAAAGAGAGTGGAGGTCCTGGCGGACGAGACCCGTCCCTTTCTGCAGGGGTCCCGGCTGACGGCCTGGGAGCTTTCCCAGGACGGGATCCCGGTGACGATCATCACCGACTCGGCGGCGGGGCATTTCCTGGCCCGGGGCGAGGTGGATCTGGCCATCGTGGGAGCCGACCGGATCGCAGCCAACGGAGACGTGGCCAACAAGATCGGGACCTATCCGGTGGCGGTCCTGGCCCGGGAGAACTCCGTCCCGTTCTACGTGGCGGCGCCGCTGTCCACCCTCGATCTCTCGCTCCCGTCCGGGGACCGGATCCCGATCGAGGAGCGGGACCCGGAGGAGGTGAAGCTCTTCGGGAACGTGAAGGTGGCGCCCGAGGCGGCCATGGCGCGGCACCCGGCCTTCGACGTGACCCCGGCCCGCTACGTCACCGCCATCATCACCGAGGCGGGGATCGCCCGCCCTCCTTACGAGCAGAGCCTGCGGGCCCTCTTCGACGGAAAGCCCTGATGCTGATTCTGGGAATCGAGACCTCCTGCGACGAGACCGCGGCGGCGGTTCTCCGGGACGACACCATCCTCTCCAGCGTCGTCTCCTCCCAGGTGAAAGTGCATGAGAAGTATGGCGGCGTGGTCCCGGAGCTGGCCTCCCGCCACCACGTGGAGAACATCGACACGGTCCTCTCCATGGCCCTCGAGGAGTCGGGGGTGGGACTGCCGGATCTGGAGGGAGTGGCGGTGACCCGGGGGCCCGGCCTGGTGGGATCGCTTCTGGTGGGGATTTCCGTGGCGAAGGCCCTGGCTTACGTCCTGGGCGTCCCGTTCACCGGAGTGAACCACCTGGAGGGGCATGCCCGCTCCCCCTTCCTGGAGAACCGGGACCTTCCCCTGCCCGTCCTCTGCCTGGTGGCCTCGGGGGGCCACACCGCCCTTTACTTGATGAACCGGGAAGGCGCGTGCCTTCCCCTGGCGCGCACCCGTGACGACGCCGCGGGGGAGGCCTTCGACAAGGTGGCGAAGCTCCTGGGGCTGGGATATCCCGGAGGGCCGGTGATCGACCGGCTGTCCCGGGAAGGAAACCCGGAGGCGGTCCGCCTCCCCAGGGCCAGGATGACGGACGGGACACTGGATTTCTCCTTCTCCGGCCTGAAGACCGCCGTGCTGCGCTACGTCCGGGAGGAGGGGATCCCCGAGCACCCCTTCCCGGCCCCCGAGCCCGACCGGAAGGTGAAGGACCTGCTGGCCTCCTTTCAGAAGGCCGCGGTGGAATACCTGGTGGAGAACACGGTGCGGACGGCGCGGCGGGAGCGGGTCCCCACCGTCTGCCTGGCCGGGGGCGTGGCGTGCAACAGCCTCCTGAGAGAGCGCCTCGCGGAGATTGCAGCCAGGGAGGGATGGCACTTCCACGCGGTGAGCCCCGCCCTGGCCCTGGACAACGCCGCCATGATCGCCGCGGTCGGGCGGCGGCGCCTGGAGCGGGGGGAGGTCTCCGACCTGACCCTCAACGCCGACCCGAACCTTTCCCTGTAGAGGGCAGATGGAACCGAGCCGGATCCGGAATTTCTGCATCATCGCCCACATCGACCACGGCAAGTCCACCCTGGCGGACCGGATCCTGGAGATCACCGGCGCCCTGGAGAAGCGGGAGATGGAGGCGCAGGTCCTGGACGACATGGACCTGGAGCGGGAGCGCGGGATCACCATCAAGGCCCACGCCGTGGCCCTGGACTACCGCTCCGAGGACGGGAACATCTACCGCCTGAACCTCATCGACACGCCGGGACACGTGGATTTCTCCTACGAGGTCTCCCGGAGCATCTCCGCCTGCGAGGGGGCGCTGCTGGTGGTGGACGCCGCCCAGGGAGTCGAGGCGCAGACCCTGGCCAACACACACCTGGCCGCCGAGCAGGACCTGGAGATCATACCGGTCATCAACAAGATCGATCTCCCCAGCGCAGAGCCGGAAAAGGTGAAGGAGCAGATCGAGAACATCATCGGGCTGGATTGTAGCGGGGCCATCCTGGCTTCGGCGAAGGAGGGCACCGGCGTGAGGGAGGTTCTGGAGGCGCTGGTGCGCCGGATTCCCGCGCCGAAGGGGAGCGCCGGCAAGCCCCTCAAGGCCCTTGTCTTCGACTCGTGGTACGACTCGTTCCGGGGGGTGATCATCCTGGTGCGGGTCGTGGACGGGACCCTCCGCCGGAAGATGAAGGTGCGGCTGATGGCCACGGGAAAGGACTACGACGTGGAGGATGTGGGGATGTTCACGCCGAAGCTGAAGCCCACCGACGAGCTGACGGTGGGAGAGGTGGGCTTCGTCATCGCGGGCATCAAGACCGCATCGGAAACGAAGATCGGCGACACCATCACCGAGGCGCTTCGCCCCACCGACGAACCTTTCCCGGGCTTCCAGGAGACGAAGCCCATGGTCTTCGCCGGAATCTATCCCAACGGCGAGACCCATTACGAGAACCTCCGGGACGCCCTGGACCGGCTCCGGCTCAACGACTCCTCGTTTTCGGTGGAGGCGGAGACCTCCGACGCCCTCGGTTTCGGCTTCCGGTGCGGCTTCCTGGGGCTGCTCCACATGGAAATCGTCCAGCAGCGCCTGGAGCGTCACTTCGACCTGGACCTGATCACCACGGCCCCCTCGGTGCGCTACCGGATCACCACCACCGACGGCGAGGTCCTGGAGGTGAGCAACCCCGCCAAGCTCCCCGGAGCAGGCAGGATCTCCCGTTACGAGGAGCCGATCATCACGGCGCTGATCCTGACCCCCCCGGACTACGTGGGGGGGATCCTGGCCCTCTGCCAGGACCGGCGCGGGATCCAGAAGGAGCTGAAGTACGTCACCACCGGCCGCGTCCTCATCACCTACGAACTTCCCCTGAACGAGGTGGTGATGGACTTCTATGACAAGCTGAAGACCCTCTCCCGGGGATACGCCTCTCTGGATTATCATTTCGCGCTCTGGAGGGAGGCGGACCTGGTGAAACTGGACATCCTGGTGAACGGGGACCCGGTGGACGCCCTCTCCCTCATCATCCACAGGGATCGGGCCCAAAGCCGCGGCCGCGCCCTGGCCGCCAAGCTGCGGGAGGTGATTCCCCGGCAGCTCTTCGAGGTGGCCATCCAGGCGGCGGTGGGAAGCAAAATCATCGCCCGGGAGACCGTTGCCGCCATGCGGAAGAACGTCATCGCCAAGTGCTACGGCGGCGACATCACCCGGAAGCGCAAGCTCCTGGAGAAGCAGAAGGAGGGGAAGAAGCGGATGAAGAAGATCGGCCGGGTGGACATTCCCCAGGAAGCGTTCCTGGCCCTCCTGAAGCTGGAGTAGCCGCGTGCCCCGGCGCGCCTTCGTGCACGACTACTTCCAGGCGGCGATCATCGCGGTGATGATCGCCCTCTTCGTGCGCACCTACCTGGTCCAGGCCTTCCAGATCCCCTCCCCCTCCATGGCGGGCAGCATCCTGGTGGGGGACCACATCCTGGTGAACAAGTTCGCCTACGGCCGCGCCCTCACCCTGGCCGAGCGGGAGATCCTCCCCTTCCGGCCCATCGCGCGGCACGACGTGATCATCTTCAAGTTTCCGGGCCAGCCGGAGAGGGACTACGTGAAGCGGGTCATCGGGCTGCCGGGAGAGAC
>Ga0315276_10003896_pt1 | contig 13696 bp, 13 predicted proteins | sample YL17G05_0_MG_FD_204542 | JGI IMG/M metagenome (GOLD analysis project Ga0315276, IMG submission 204542) | Sediment microbial communities from Yellowstone Lake, YNP, Wyoming, USA - YL17G05_0 | ecosystem: Environmental > Aquatic > Freshwater > Lake > Sediment | place: USA: Wyoming | collected...
ATTTTTGGCAGGTTCATGACCTATTTTGCCAAGCCAACTATTCTTGTGATAAATAACTTCATGGCCGGGATACTTGGTAAATTTGATATCTATACTCTTAGTAATGTTCCTGTTAAAGGATTTCCTATAATTGTCTATTCCATTCCTGCAGCTTTTTTTATTCTTGTCGGAGTCCTTTCATTTACAAAAGGTCGACTGTATTGCAATATGATCTGTCCGGTCGGGACTTTATTTGGCCTTCTTTCCAAAGTTTCACTTCTCAGAATAAAATTTGATGAAACTGCTTGTACCAGGTGCGGGAGATGCTCTTTAGGATGTAAATCTTCCTGTATTGACTTTCTCAGGCACGATATTGATATTACCAGGTGTGTTGAGTGTTTTAATTGTATAAATACCTGTCAGGATAAAGCCATTTCATATGGCATTGTGAAATTTAAAAGGAAGGTTCATGAGACTGATGAGAGTAAGCGTAAAATCATTGCCGGATCCATCCTGCTTCTGTTAGGGTTATCGCGTGTTTCAAACGGACAGGGAAAAACTGCTCCAATACCTAAAAAAGACTCAACAGTCAAAGAAAACAAAACATACCCGGTATGCCCTCCTGGAGGCTTAGGGATTGAAGATTTCAATAAGGACTGTACAGCTTGTGCATTGTGTATCAGCGCTTGCCCAAATGGTGTTTTGCAGCCGGCTCTAACTCAATATGGAATTGCAGGTATTATGCAACCGGTAATGGATTATCACAAAAGTTTTTGTACATATAACTGCACAATCTGCACCGAGATTTGTCCAACCAATGCTTTACACCCTCTGGTACTTGAGGCCAAAAAGCTTACCCAGATTGGGAAATCAATTTTTATAAAGGAAAATTGCATCGTAAAAACGGAAAAAACAGCCTGTGGGGCGTGCTCAGAAAGTTGTCCGACAAAAGCTGTCCACATGATTCCTTATGAAGGAAATCTGTTAATTCCCGTGACTACTGATGAAATCTGTATAGGCTGCGGTCATTGCGAATTTGCCTGTCCCACAACCCCGTATAAAGCAATTTTCGTTAATGGGAATGCTGTTCACGTTGCAGCGAAAAAGCCTGAAAATGTGGAGTCTGAAATAAAAACTCCCGTCGAATTCCCATTCTAAACAGAAATTTTACCAGTATTTCTCCTTCAGGACAAAAAAATTCTGAAAATATGATCTTTGTTTGTTGATGATTCTGACAATAAGCTAATTTTGTTTTATTAATTTTACTTATTAAGATGAAACCATCACATATTGAACATATTGGGATAGCTGTTAGTAACATTGAGACTGCAATCAGTTTCTATGAAAAAGTTTTTGGTCTGAAATGCTATAAGATTGAGGAGGTGGCTGAACAAAAAGTACGGACTGCCTTTTTTTTGGTAGGACAAACAAAGATCGAGTTGCTCGAATCAACCGATCCTGATGGTCCAATTAGAAAATTCATTGAGAAAAAGGGTGAAGGAATCCATCACATTGCTTTTGCGGTGGAAAAGATTGAAGAGAAATTAGTACATGCAGTAAATATGGGAGTGAAGCTTATTGATAGTACTCCGAGAAAAGGCGCAGAAGGGCTTGATATTGCTTTTCTACATCCTAGGTCAACTGCTGGTGTTCTTATTGAGCTTTGTGAAAACAAAAAAAAATGAAATAATCTATAGGTTTGTATAGCGTAAACAACCAAATGGTAAAATGAAAAAATCCATAGCTATTACCGGTAATTACGGTCCAAAGATCGGATCCGATTGCGAAATCACTTTGGAACTAAAAGCTGAAGGAGGAATAATTCTTGATCTGGTTTCGAAAGTGAAGGCACTATATGGTGAATCAATAAGAAGCCTTACTTCTGAAATACTGCAATTCTTTGGAGTTAAAAACGCATTTGTGAAAATAAATGACTCCGGAGCTCTCTCCTTTGTTATTGCTGCCCGCCTGGAATCTGCAGTTAAACAGTTGATTAGTACTGATCTTAATTACCTGCCTGAGTTCATTAAGGAGAATGATTATTCCACTACCCGTGACCGGTTCCGTTTTTCGCGGCTATATTTACCCGGCAATACTCCAGGCCTGATGATCAATGCCGGTCTTCATTCTGCTGACGGAATTATTCTTGATCTTGAGGACTCTGTAGCACCTGAAAAGAAGGATGAAGCGAGGATACTTGTTCGAAATGCATTACGTCAGATAAACTTCTACGGTGCTGAAAGGATGGTCAGAATAAACCAGGGAGCAGGAGGCTTGGAAGATCTTCATTTTGTAATTCCTCATAATGTGAATCTTATTCTGATTCCAAAATGTGAAAGTGCTGATTACATAAAACGGGTTGAAAAGGAGATTGCCACAATCAAAACGAACCTCAACAAAGTTGTGTTCCTGATGCCAATTATTGAAAGTGCATTGGGTATCGAAAATTCTTATGAAATTGCGCGGTCGTCCGGGAATGTTGTTGCTATTGCAATAGGGCTCGAAGATTATACTGCCGATCTGGGTGTTCCCCGAACTGCAGAAGGTAAGGAATCGTTATATGCAAGGTCAAGGCTTGTTGTTGCAGCTAAAGCAGCCGGTATTCAGCCAATCGATTCTGTGTTTTCAGATATTGCTGATATGGAGGAACTTAAGCGAAATGTTCTGACATCAAAAGCTCTGGGCTTTGAAGGTATGGGTTGTATCCATCCGAGGCAGATTCCGGTAATACGACAGGGATTTTCTCCTGATGAAACTGAAATTGAAAAATCGAAAAAGATTGTACTTGCATTTGAAGCTGCGACACGCAAAGGACTCGGGGTTGTGGCTTTGGGATCAAAAATGATCGATCCCCCTGTTGTTGCACGTGCTCAAAGGACGATTGATATTGCTATGCGTCTTGGTCTTTTATCCGGTAACTGGATCGATAATTTTTCAACGGAAGAGAATTAAGGATTAACAGGAACAATATGGCTATCAAAACTGTAATAAATGCAGCTGGCAGGTTAGTCCCGCTGGAGATCAATGGTCAGCCTGTGATCCCCTTTAAAGGTGTTGGAAAACACAGGCCGGCAGGTGGAAAATATTCGCCTCCGATACCAACATGTTCTGACTATCCGGATGATGGAAATAAGGTAGTTTCATCGCTCGGAGAGGCACTTCGTAAATGTGGTCTCCGAAACGGAATGACAATTTCTACACATCATCATCTCAGGGATGGCGACCTGATCAGCAATAAGGTATTCGAACTGGCTTCAGAAATGAGAGTGAAGGATCTGGTATGGTTTCCATCTGCTTCTTTTCCATGCCATGATCTGGTGATTAAATACCTTGATAATGGTACAATAAACAGGATCGAAGGTAGTATGAACGGGCCTTTGGGTCGTTATGTATCTGAAGGAAAGATGAAAGGAACAGCAGTCCTTAGATCACATGGCGGACGTGTTCAGGCAATACAGGATGGTGAGGTTAAAATTGATATCGCTATTCTTGCCGCACCAACAGCTGATTCCTATGGAAATGCAAAAGGAACAGGTGGAACTTCATCATGTGGGGTAATCGGCTACGCAAAAGCCGATTCTATATATGCAGGAAAGGTAATCGTTGTTACAGATAATCTTATAGATATCCCATGTTTCCCGATGGAAATTGAAGGAAACTATGTCGATTATGTTGTAGTTGTGGATAAGATAGGGATACCGGAAAAGATAGTTTCCGGCACCACACAAATAACCAGCAGTCCCGACAGGCTGTTAATCGCAGAATTAACAGCCTCATTTCTTGAAAAGTCGGGTATTCTAAAAGATGGAGTAACGATGCAGGCAGGAGCAGGAGGCACATCTCTTGCTATTGCTGTGTTTGTGCACCAGATTCTTAAGAATAAAGGATGGAAATCGAAGTTCGGATTTGGAGGGAGTACAAAATACATGGTAAAGATGCTGGAGGAGGGCCAGATGGGATTTATACTTGATGCACAGGCATTTGATCTGGAGGCTGTCAGATCAGTTGAGAATAATCCTAACCATATACCTTATCCGGTCTTCAATGCCTATAACTATCATTCTAAGGGAAACCTGACCAGCATGATGGATATTATGATACTGGGAGCTACCGAAGTAGACCTGAATTTCAACGGGAACGTTGCTACGCATTCAGATGGTTATCTACTTCATGGTATCGGCGGGTGGCAGAACTGCCTGCATGCACGGAATGTTATTCTTCCCATACCTCTGTTCCGCGACAGAATCCCGGTGATTGTCGATGAAGTGACAACACTTTGCGGACCAGGGGAGCTTATTGATGTAATCGTAACGGAAAGAGGCATAGCTATTAATCCTCTCCGGAAGGATCTTATTGAAAGAGTGAAAGAAAGCGGACTTCCTTTAAAAAGCCTTAAGGAGCTAAAGGATGAAGCTGAAAAGATTTGTGGAAAACCTCAAAAGCCCCAATTTGAAGAAGATATCGTTGCTGCGATAAAGTGGGTTGATGGAACCGTTATTGATGTTGTAAGAAAAATAAAATCCATATAATTTAAAATATGGAAAGATATAAATGTGTCATTTGTGGATATATCTACGATCCGGAACGGGGAGATCCGTCCGGGGGAATTGAACCTGGTATCACCTTCAGCGACCTCTCTGTTGATTATATCTGCCCTGTGTGTGGTGCAGGTAAAGATGAATTCCTCAATTATGATTAACCTCCTACTGTTTTACCGGCATGTTTCTGACAATATCAGTGAGCAGGTCCCAGAACATTTGCGCTGATTTGATTTCAATCATCTCTTCCGGAGTATGTGCGCCTCTGATTGTGGGTCCTAAAGATATCATGTCAATTCCTTTAATCTTCTTATAGACCAGACCACACTCAAGTCCGGCATGGATAGCCCTTACCAGTGGTTCCTTTCCGAATAATTCAAGGTATGATTTGTGGGTAATCTTTAATATCTCAGATGTGAGATTAGGCTTCCATCCCGGATATCCGTCAGAATGAACTACTTCTGCTCCGGCAAGTCTCAGACACGATTCAACCATGGCAGCGGTATCATGCTTTGATGATTCAACGGAACTTCTTTGTGTGGTAACTATTTTAATTGTATTCTTGTCGCTGAACTTTGCAGAGGCGAGGTTTGTAGATGTTTCAACCAGATCATCCATCTCTTTCGACCATGCTATAACACCATGAGGACAGCAATTCAAAGCATTAAGTAGTTTATTCTGACTCTCTTTATCCATTACGAAGTAGGGTGGATCAACTTCCCTGACGGATATTTTTAAGTCTTTCTCAAGATCTCCGAATTCATCAATCAGCGTAGCATAGAAACTATCAATCCAGTATTTTATTGATTCAGTGACTGTTTTATCAAGTACAATTGTTGAAAAAGCTTCCCTGGGTATTGCATTTCTGAGGTTACCTGCATCAAAATCGGCTAACGAAATTTCAAACTGATTTGAAATATTCCGGATTAGCCTGTTCATGATCTTTACAGAATTTCCATAACCTTTGTGAATCTCATCACCTGAATGACCTCCATGAAGTCCGGTAACAGAAATTTCAAAAGCACAAGAGCCAGTTTTTACAGGAATAGCTTTATAATTCATTGTTCCGATAGTGTCCATTCCTCCTGCACACCCAATGAAAAGTATCCCTTCATCTTCTGAATCGAGGTTTAGTAGTGTTCTGCCAGTGAAGAAATCAGGTTTAAGGTTTATAGCTCCTGTCATCCCGGATTCTTCATCTACAGTGAAAAGGCATTCGATTTTCCCTGCCTTCAGATTCTTATCAGTCAGAATTGCCATTTGGGATGCAATTCCGATACCATCATCGGCACCCAGTGTAGTTCCCTTGGCAATAACCCAACCATCTTTTACTACAGGTATTATTGGATCTGTCTCCCAGTTATGCGAATAATCAGCATTCTTTTCTCCTACCATATCCATGTGGCTCTGAAGAACAACCGTTTTCCTGTTCTCCATTCCCGGAGTTGCCGGTTTGATAATCAGAATATTTCCAATTTCATCCTCTTTTGATTCCAGATTGTTTTTTTCCGCAAAATCAATAAGATATCGTCTGATCTTCCCCTCATCCTTTGACAGACGGGGTATATTACAAATCTCTTCAAAGTAGATCCAGATTGGCGCTGGATTTAATTGACTTAAAACGCTCATGCTTTGGCGAAATGATCCCTAATTGGGCGCAAATTTAGTAATTTTTTCCATCTTTCAGGTTCAAGTGTTAACTTAAAATTAAATTTTATGACCTATCAAATTTTGACTATTTTTACGATTAACTTCTGTTAAAGACTAAACACTTACATTGATATGGCAAAACGTACTATAGTTACATTACCAGGCGATGGGATAGGTGCAGTTGTACTTCAACAGGCAATAAGGGTTCTCGATGCTGCAGGATATGAAGCAAATTATGTATATGGTGATATTGGCTGGGATTTCTGGTGCAATGAGGCCAATCCTTTACCGCAAAGAACTATCAATCTGATTGATAAACATAAGATTGCCCTTTTTGGAGCTATTACATCAAAACCTAATGATGAGGCAAAAGCCGAACTTAGTCCGGCTTTACAGGGGAAAGGATTTACCTACTCAAGTCCTATCGTTGGTTTAAGGCAGCACTTTAATCTTGATATATGTGTGCGTCCCTGCAAGTCTTACAAAGGCAATCCGCTAAACTTCGTTAGAAGAGGGAAAGGGAATACAATTGATGAACCCCTTGTTGATGTGGTAATATTCCGCCAGAATACAGAATGCTTATATTCAGGTGTTGAATGGACCAACCCTCCGGTACAGGTTCATCAGGCACTGATGACTCATCCTAAATTTAAAGAAAACTTTGGGAAGGTACCGATTGAAGAACTTTCAATTTCAACCAGGATATTTACCAGAAAAGCAACTATGAGGATCCTGATGGCAGCATTTGAACATGCCAGAAATTTTGGTTATAAGTCAGTTACTGTCTGTGAGAAACCAAATGTAATCAGAGAAACTTCGGGTCTGATGTGGAAACTGGCTAAAGAGATCCAGAAAAACTCTTTTCCTGAAATTAAACTACTTAACACCAATATTGATGCACAGATGATGTGGCTGACTAAAAATCCTGAGGAGTATGGGGTGATTGTTGCAGGTAACATGTTCGGTGATATTGCTTCTGATGCTTTTGCCGGCCTGATTGGAGGATTAGGATTTGCATGCAGTGCTCAATTCTCTTCCGATGGTATCGCAGTATTTGAACCAACCCATGGATCAGCTCCGAAATATGCCGGTTACGAAGTTTCAATTGTGAACCCTATTGCAATGATAGAATCAGCCTGTATGATGCTTGATTATATCGATGAGAAGAAATTATCTTCTAAAATCCGTAAGGCTATTGCTGATGTGATCGAAGAAGGTAAAGTGAGAACTTATGATATGATGAAGATGCCAGGCAGACCTGAGGTTATTCAAAATGGCGCTGCTTCAACATCCCGGATGACCGACGCGATTATTGCCAGATTAAAGTAAACAAAACTTCTTAATATGACTGAACAGGTTCAAAAACTATGGCCGGAACTTGAGTGGATCAAAGATAAATCGCTCAGAGAAAAAACTGCCAAGACATGGGAACTGGCTCTTGAAAAAAGTGTACTTACAGCAGACGACCTTGCTAAGATCCCATTTACACTGCTTTGCGGCTCTGATCTTAAGGTCAGTTTTATGGCTCATAAAAGATGTGTTGTTCATGTTGCCAGGGCCAGTGGTGAGAAGATGAACGAATTCTTCGGAAACGATCTGCCTGTGAATATGGATGTACTGATTTCAGGTGCTATCCTGGCAGATGTTGGCAAATTACTTGAATATGAGCTTGGTAATGATGGCAAGGCTGTTCAGGGTAAATACGGACAATACGTCAGGCACCCATTTTCAGGAGTGTCGTTGGCAGAAGAGTGTGGATTACCGCCTGAAGTGTGTCATATTATTGCAGCCCATGCACACGAAGGTGATCTCGTGAAGAGAACAACAGAGGCATTTATTGTTCATCATTCCGACTACATGACATTCCATCCGTTTAAAAGCAGATTAATAGTTTAGATAACTTTTTCTGTACAAATTAACCGAGCTTCATTTTTTCGACCTCTTCAATATTTCTTTCGTTTGTAACAGCTTTGGCATCAGTGGTATACAGGTAGTCGATAAGATCCTTATAATTGTCCATTATTTTTCCTCTTACAATTTTCATTGTTGAGTTCATAAGGCTGTTATCTTCGGTAAAACTTTCCTCCAGGATACCAATTGCAACAGGAAGCCATCTCTGAGGGAACATATTGCCAAATTTACCATTTGTACGATATTCATTAACCTCACTTTCGATTAATGTTATAACACCGCGTTTGCCTTCGTCCGAGTCAGCAGTCAGATCCTTTTCTTCAAGATATAATTTTAAGGCATGCTGGTTAGGTACAACAAGTGCAACAGTATAAGGTTTCTGGTTATTGTAAAGCATGCATTGATCAATATATTTAGATTGCTCGCAAATAGCTTCTTCAATACCTTCCGGGCTGAATTTTTCTCCATCATCGGCAATAAGCAGGCTTTTAAAACGACCCATTACATAAAGAAATCCATCTTCGGACAAATATCCCATATCTCCGGTATATAACCATCCATCTATTATACTTTCTTTTGTAGAAGATTCATTTTTCCAGTAGCCATACATCACATTTCCTCCTCTGATGACTATTTCACCTTTTTGTTCTATTGGCAGTTCATTGCCATCGTCATCGCATATTTTAAGGTCCATGTTATTGACAAGCACGCCGGATGATCCGAGTTTATGCCTGTATGTAGAATTGGAAGAGATAACAGGAGAGGCTTCACTTAATCCGTATCCCTGATACATTGGAATTCCAAGAGCATAAAAGAACCTCTGCAGTTCAATATCAAGAAGGGCCCCGCCACCAATGAAATAGTCTAGCTCTCCGCCGTAGCCTTCACGAATTTTACTGAATAGTATTTTGTCATAAAGATTCAGAAGTGGCTTTTTCAGTCTTTGTAAACCTATTCCTTTATTCCATCCCTCTTTATTATATGAATAGGAGATTTTAAGTGCATGGTTAAAAAGCATTTCAATCGCCTTCCCTTTCTCTTTGATTCCTTTCTCAATATTCTTTCTGAAATTCTTTGCGATGGCGGGGACGCTCATTAAAAGATTTGGCTTGATCTCTTTCAGGCATGCAGGAAGATTCCTGAGAGTCTCCATCGGTGTTTTTCCGGTTTTAACAGAGGCAATACTTGCTCCTTTTCCCATAAATGCAAATATTCCGCAGGTATGACCGAAAGAGTGGTCCCAGGGAAGGATTATAAGTGTTTTATAGAATGAAGGGATATCAATCAGACTATATGCCTGGTATACGTTAGTGACATAGTTCCCATGTGTCAGGATAATTCCCTTGGGATCGGCTGTTGTTCCCGAGGTATAGCAAATATTTGCGAAATCGGCAGGAGTGATGCTTTTGAATAATTCTTCGAACTTTATCATATTATCGGGCAGTTCAAGCCATTCCCTTCCGATCTTTCTCACTTCATTAAAATGAATCTCATTACTGGCATACTCTTCCTGAGTATCGAAATGAATTATTTTTTCTATTGCAGGGCATTCTCCGATTACTTCTTTTAATTTCTCAGCCTGCATAGAAGAAGCCAGGATCATTCTTGATCCGGAATGGTTAATCCTGAATTTAATTTCATCAGGATTCAGTTTTACAGACAAAGGGACATTCATTGCACCGGTGTACAGAATTCCCATCTCTCCTATAACCCAGCTGTTACGACCTTCCGAAATAAGACTTAGTCTGTCTCCTTTTTTTATTCCCAGTTTGAAAAGTCCGGCAGCAAATTCGTAAACCTGCTTTTTTGTTTCGCCATAGGTTGTACCTTCATATTTATCAGTGGGTTTCTCCCACAGGTAAACATTATTGCTAAACTTTTCAACGCTCTCTTCAAAGAATTGTATTAAGGATTTCATTTACTCAGTTTTTATGATGGTTAGTAATTTTAATATGCCTAATATACAAAATCCGCAATATTTTGACATACGGAAGACATATTAATATCATTTGGTTTGGTTTTCAATATTTTGTATCTTTGATTATTATCATTTTAAAATAATATTCAACAGATTCTTATTAATTTTTAAATTTTTTATTATGAGACATTTAGCAGCAATTGTTTTTATAGTAATTCTGACTGTTCTTCCCTCATGCAAATTTTTCAAGGCTAAAGGATTATTTGGTAATAAAGACAAGACTCTGTCTGTAATGTTAGCCAGACAGGACAGTATACGGGTTGCCGATTCGATCAGAAAAGTTCAGGACGAGTTACTGGCTATTGAAAATGCAAGACTCGATTCTTTAAGGATAGCTAATGATGACCAGCTGGCATTGGGAAGCAAGTATAATATCATTGTTGGCAGCTTCATTACACCAGAATATGCAAAAGGGCTTGCGGAAGATTATCGTAAGCAAGGTTATGATTCCAGGATACTTAAGATGGAAGGAAGCAGGTTTGAACTGGTATCGGCTGAAGCTCATGAGAGTTTCAGAAAAGCTGTTGCCCGTCTGAATCAGTTCCAGGATACAGTTGAACTTGATGCATGGATGTATATTAAAAAGTGAATTTTAATTTCTGAATATTATCTCTTTCCGGTCTGGTCCCACTGAAACCAGTGCGACTGGTAAACCAGTTTGTTTCTCAATAAATTCTATATATCTTTTCAGAGCCTCAGGCAATTCATTAAATTCCCTTATTCCGGAAATATCTTCTTCCCATCCTGGCATATCGATATATACAGGTTCAATAACAGAATCGTTACTGAATGGTATTTCCAGACATTCTTTTCCGCCTACCTTATATGAGGTGCATATTCTTATGATTTTAAATCCGGACATTACGTCGGGTTTAGTCATAAAAAGTTTAGTAATGCCATTTATCATTATTGAAAACTTCAATGCAGGCAGATCGAGCCATCCGCAACGTCGTGGCCGGCCTGTAGTAGATCCGAACTCACGGCCTGTATTTCTTAAATTGGTACCCGTCTCGTCGTTCAGCTCAGTCGGGAAAGGACCGCTACCCACCCTTGTACAATAAGCTTTGAAGATCCCGAAAATCTCTCCGATAAGTTTTGGTGAAATACCTAAACCGGTACATGCACCGGCACTAATCGTATTTGAAGAGGTAACAAAAGGATATGAACCAAAATCCACATCAAGCATTGTCCCCTGTGCACCTTCAGCAAGTACTCTTTTTCCTTTTCCTGCGAGCTCATTAACAAGGTACTCGGTATTTACCATCTGGAATTTTTTTAACATTTCAATTCCTTCAAACCAGCCTTTTTCATACTCATTCAGATCGAATTTGAAATCATAGTTTTTCAGGATGACCAGATGGCTGTTAAGATGTTCATTATACAGCTCCATGAAATCTTTCCGGAGAATATCACCAACTCTTAGACCATTGCGGCCTGCTTTATCAGTATAGGCCGGACCGATACCTTTAAGAGTCGATCCGATTTTGGTATTGCCTTTATGCAGCTCATAAGCAGCATCAAGGATCCTGTGACTTGGAAGAATAAGATTGGCCCTGGTGGAGATAATAAGTCGTTTTGTAAGCTCACTGACAGGAGGTCCCAACTCTTCGATCTCTTTTTTAAAAACAGCGGGATCAATTACAACTCCGTTACCTATTATATTTAATTTTTCAGGATGAAATATACCTGAAGGTATGAGGTGCAGTACGTGTTTAACATTATTAAACTCGAGAGAATGTCCGGCATTTGGTCCTCCCTGAAAACGAGCAATAACATCGTAGAGCGGACTTAATGCGTCAACGATTTTTCCCTTTCCCTCATCACCCCACTGCAGACCTAACAGTATGTCAATGTTCATATCAGATAATTATCAGCAATTTAAAAATTACGCAGTAAGGTAAGAAATATTTTAGAATTTGCACTCAAATATTTTCTTGATTAAAGTAATTAATAAAAAATGGAGAATGAGAAATTAAATCGTCATAGACCTATTTTTTGTCGTCTTTTAATGTTCCATAGATATATAATGAATGGTACACCGGACTGAAGTTATGTAATTCGCTTGCAGTATTAATAATCTCGGAGATTCGAGGGTCGCAGAACTCAACAACTTTCCCGGTTTCAATGTCAATAAGATGGTCGTGCTGTCCGCATTGGTATGCTCTTTCAAACTGTGCAATATTCTTGCCAAACTGATGTTTAATAACCAGGTTGCAGTCAAGTAATAAATCAATTGTATTATATAATGTTGCCCTGCTCACCCTGTAGTTTTTATTCTTCATGAATATGTAAAGTGTCTCAATATCAAAATGGCCTGTGCGAGAGTATATCTCATCAAGGATAGCATACCTCTCAGGTGTCTTCCTGTGCCCTTTTTTCTCGAGATATTCAGTGAAGATCTTCTTTACTGTTAATTTAGTATCGTCACTAATCATATCTGGTCTAATTTAAAATAATAACAAAAGTATGCATTTTTTCCCGGATATCGGAGGATGGAGTTAGCTGAAAAATTATTTTGAGAAATCTTCAACCCTTTTAACATTTTCAATACCATTTATATTTGAAATTTTCATTATCAGGTTGTTCAGGTCTTTAGTATGGTGAACATACAAATCGATTGTCCCTTCAAAAATGCCGTTTTTAACAGAAATGTTAATGTTGGTCATATTGACCTTTAGTTCCGAGGATATAATATTTGTGACGTCGTTTACGAGTCCTATCCTGTCAATACCTGTCATGCTTATTCTCGCCAGGAAAGAAACCAGTTTATGGATTGCCCATTTAACAGCGATAATACGATTGCCTTCGTTCGACATGATCCTGATGGCAACCGGACATTTGGGTTTATGAATGACAATAGCACCTTCCGTGGAATGGTAGCCTGTAACCTCATCACCGGGAATAGGGTTACAGCATTTTGCTATTTCATACGATTGTTCGGCATTATCAACATTTTCCCTGAGAAGGAATGGGGCACTAATATCAATCTTTTCCTGGGTAACTTCCGCATCTTTCTTCTCTTTCTTTGATCCTATTAGTTTTAACTCCCAGTATTTAATGACATTTTTGGATAGGCTATTCTTTACTATCTTCTTTAGCTTATCAAGATTGATTGTGCCAAGCCCGATTGCCGAATAAAGTTCGTCTTTATTCAGTACATCATATGAGAGAAGAAGCTTTTTAAGAATTTCGGTATTTGCTGTGAGACCAAGCTCTTTGAGGTTAGAGTCAAGAATTTCCATCCCTTTCTGAATGCTGTCTTTCGACTCAGTCTTAAATGCATTTTTAATTGCCTCTTTGGCTTTTGAAGTTCTTACAAAAGAGAGCCATTCCTTATCGGGTTTTGCTATATCGGAAGTTATTATTTCCACCTGGTCCCCACTCATAAGAATTGAATTTATGGGATTGAGCTTATAATTTATTTTTGCACCAATAGCCTTATTTCCTACTTCAGTATGTATTTCATAAGCAAAATCGAGAGCTGAAGCCCCTTTTGGCAGACTGACAAGAAATCCTTTTGGAGTAAAAACCATTATTTCTGAAGAGAACAGGTTCATTTTGAACTCATCGAGAAACTCAATCGGATCCTCATGAGGGTTCTCAAGCATCAGGCGGATTTTTTTTATCCATTTGTCGAGTT
>Ga0315276_10003897_pt1 | contig 13694 bp, 14 predicted proteins | sample YL17G05_0_MG_FD_204542 | JGI IMG/M metagenome (GOLD analysis project Ga0315276, IMG submission 204542) | Sediment microbial communities from Yellowstone Lake, YNP, Wyoming, USA - YL17G05_0 | ecosystem: Environmental > Aquatic > Freshwater > Lake > Sediment | place: USA: Wyoming | collected...
TGTTGGTTTTTTTGCAGGTATGGCTCATGGGTTTATGCTTTTTCCTGGACTCGATTCAATTTCACTCTCACTGGCCATAGTTATGATTTTTTCTATGATTAGTGGAATAATACTCAAGTTTGAATCTGATAGAAATCTCAAATTATTTGGGCGCCTAGTTCACGGGCAAGTAATTTTATCAATATTACTTATTTTACTCTTGACATTGCATGTTATTACGATGGGTGGAGACTCTGACTAAAATTTCCGATCAAACCCACTCACACACAAAAACACGCATCTGAGTAAAGTAATGATCAGTTACGACTTTTGAGCAGTTCTTTGATAATGTAGGAATGGTGAGTTTATGAAAAAATTAAAATTTGTTGAAATATCATTTTTGATTTCAGGTATTACTTTTTCTCTAATCCATGTTGAACACTGCGGAATATCAAATTAAGATGGAAATAATGAAAAACGATGTATCTATTCCAGCAAAGGTATATGATGATCTGCCAACAGCTCGATTTTTTTATGATTTGATCAGGTCTTTATGATTAAAATTATTTTGTTGTGGATTAATCGTAAACATCAGATTAGAAAATGATCTCACCAAGTCATAAAAATCATTACAATGTTTACTAAAAGATTATGGATTTTCAGTTAAAATAAAAAATTCAGAGATTGTTTTAAAAATAATTTTTCATTGTAAGTTTTAACACGGTTCTATTCACTGTAACTTCAACGGAAAAATATCATCAATGTTGACTGTTTTGCCAACAGGGATTCTGACTTTACTATGGTTTTTTTATCTGCAAAGGAACCTGAAATTTTTATTATTATGACTTGTTCATCCATATCCAATTTATATTGACTCTCAATTACTCTGATGCTGTTTTGTACAAACCTTGTTCCGATCCATTTGGACCTGCTCCAAATATCACACCTGTAAATATTGCATCAATTCCAAATGCTACAATTATTGAAATTATGAAAATAGTTTTGTTCAATATTGTTTCTCATTGCAGTGTGTAATAACAGAGTATAATTATAGTAAAAAGAACAAAAGACATTGTCAAAATATCAGCAACCAAAAATTGATGTGAATTTTGGAAAAGCTAAACTAGTAATTATAGGCGCAATCGCGCTAGTTATTATTGCAATAATCTCAGCAGCTTCAGTACAAATAGTAGATGCCGGAAACAGAGGAGTTTTATTACATTGGAGTGCTGTGGATACGAGTATTCCACCTTTAGAAGAAGGACTTCATTTTGTAGCCCCATTTGCAGATAAAGTTGTAAACATGGAAATTAGAACACTCAAATTTGTCAAAGCAACATCTGGTGCTTCAAAGGATCTTCAAACTGTAACTACTGAAGTGACAGTCAATTATAGAGCAGCACCAAACACGGTAAATACTTTATACAAAGAGGTAGGCCTAGATTATGAAAGTAGAATTATTCAACCCGCAGTAGAAGAAGTGGTCAAACAAATAACTGCAAAATATAACGCAGAAGAACTGATCACAAAAAGACCACTGGTAAAATCAGACATAGAGTCGGAAATCTCTGCTCGTCTTACCCCATATTATATCAATACCGATGCCATATCGATTACTGACTTTCAATTTTCCCCATTATTTGCCCAAGCCATAGAATCCAAAGTCGAAGCCGAACAAAAAGCTCTCAAAGCAGAAAATGATCTTAGAAGAATCGAAGTAGAAGCAAGGCAAGCAGAACAACAGGCAAAAGGTATTGCTGCGGCAAATGTTGCAGAGGCCCAAGGCGAAGCAGAAGCAATCAAAATAATCAATGAGGCCTTGGCACAGAATCCAGATTACTTTGAATGGCTCAAAATAAAAGCATGGGACGGTAAGCTGCCACTAGTGGTAGGTGAAGGTTCAACACCATTCATACAAATTCCAAGTGGGCCTTAGACACTTCAGTGATTACCCAGTTTTTGATTTATCTCTAACCAAATCATACATTGCAAGAAATTGCTGGGGTTCTTTTTGTCGGTATTGCTTGGCAAGTTGTTCAATTGCTTTTTCAGAAACCGACTCTCCCTTGTTGTCATAGTATTCTCTAATAATTTGAAATTGAGTTTTTTTGATATCATATTTTCGTAAAGTTGTATTGACTGCTCTATTGCACAAATAATCAAAAATAACTAGTCTATATGTCAGATATCCAATAATTCCAACTATAACAGTTATCGCAAGAGGGATAATAATGACAGCTACCATGATTCAGGTGTGTTTTCTTGCTATTTATTGTTAGTTTCAATAATTCATAGATTTCACTAGTTATTGGCATCTAAATTGAATGATGAGTCACAAAATCCAATTTAAAATTGAAAAAGACTAGAATCTTGGAATGATGCTGGATTTTGCAATTATAACCATGCTTGTGATTGAAACAACTAGTATCATTATTGCAACTGCTTCAAATTCAGGAACCACATTTGAAAATACCACTTCCTCGCCAATCGGCCCTCCTTTTGGATTATCTATGCCGTAACCTTGAAAAACAATAATAATTTTTACTGGATCTGATGACATTAATGGTGCTGTCTCGTATTCTGTTTTCCCATCATTAGCATGTACGCCTGTTTCTTTTAATGCTGTATTCTGATTTTGCGTAACTATGATGTCTTCATTGACATGTATTTTTCCAACAAAGTCCACTAAAATTTTCATTCTTTCACCTGTAGTTGGGTTAGATGTATACACTGAAATCTTTGTACCATCAGACAACATTCCTGCTATACTTGTATCTCTACCATTGAGTAGTTGACTATTATTTTGAATTTCACCATTTTCTTGTACTGTGACAATTCCTGTCATCCAAGGGTGAACTTGACAAAAGTAATCAAAGATGCCGCTTTTTGAAAAAGTAAATGAAAATGATTTGCCTGCTGCAAGTAGGCCACTATCAAACATTCCATCACCCCCCTTGTCCGCCAGTCCGCTTGTTACTGTATGAGCAGCAGAGTCATTGTTTGTCCACATGACCGAATCTAGATTTTTTATCGTTACATTTTTTGCTACAAAATATTCAACCACTTTTTTATCTGCAGATCCCAAGGGGATTGACACTTTTGATGTTGATGGAATATTTGAAAGTGTATTTTGTGGTGGGGATGAACTTGTAGGGGGAGATTGTGTGGGAATAGGTTGAGATGGTATGGGTTGAGGTTGCGACGTAATTCCATCACTATTGACTATTATTTGTCCAGTCATCCAAGGATGAACTTGGCAAAAGTAATCAAAGGTGCCACTTTTTGAAAAAGTAAACGAAAATGATTTGCCTGCTTGGACAAAACCACTGTCAAACACTCCATCCTTGGTTCCCACACCGCTTGTAATGGTATGAATTGCAGAATCACTATTAATCCATGTAACGATGTCATTTACTTTGACTGGGAGGGACTTTGGTACAAAAAATTCTGTAACTTTCTTATCTGCGGCACCTACAGGAATTGAAACTTTAGTCTGTGATGATGTGCCGGGAGGAAGTGTAGGAGTTGGGGTGGGCAAAGTTATGGGCTGTGGTGATGTTATTGACACTCCTGTTCCAACAACTACTTGCCCTGCCATCCAGGAGTGAAGTTGACATACATAATCAAAAGCCCCATTTTCACTAAACTTGTGTGAAAAAGTCTGACCTGGAGAGAGTAAACCACTATCAAATGATGAACCTGAAACCGTATGTGCAGTATTGTCTTTGTTTGTCCAAGTGACTGTGTCAAATTGATTTACTTGTATTACGTGTGGCAAGAAAAACTCTGCAACTGTTTTATCTTTTGCACCAAGTGGAATTGTAATTGATGTTGTGGTAACCGGAGACGTTACTGGTGTAATCAAAGTTCCCGCAAACTGCCCACCAAAGATTCCAGAAAGAATAACGTCGCCAAAACTAATTATCTCTATGCTACTTCCACTTTTTACTAAAGGAATACTGCTTCCTTTTCTACTGTCTAGCTCAATATCTGCAAAACCCATAGTGTCAGTTGTAATTGACCCAACCATGGTGCCGTCAATTTTTATGCTAAATGTTGTATTTGCTTTTTGATCTCCGATCTCAACTTTAAGCAACATTCTATCCGCCCTTTCTTCAAATCTAGCATGTCCATCATCTTTGCTAGTTGATTCATTTACAAGCTCAGTCTCAAGTCTTGTACTATCTTCGTTTTTTGCAAATGCAATTTGTGTTAAAGTTACCGTAATGATTGCCATAAATAATACCATGATTGTTAAATTTCTGAAATCCATATTTCTCATTTCATCTTAGCTTGAAAATTTAAATTTAAGTATTATGATTAAAATCAAATTTCAATACTGGTAATCAACCAGTGTTTTTTATATCATAAAATTGTGGCAAAAACCTCTTGACAATCGTAAAGGATCTAATGAAAGTACCAATAACCATTGAGAAAAACTCTACTGTTTATCATGCTACTAGACAATTACAATATAAAAAAATTAGCAGATTGTTGGTTAGTGAAGGAGAAAAGATCACGGGGATTGTAACTCAAAAAGATTTGGGACTGTTTCTTTTAAAAGACACGTCTGAGAGAAATCTGGAACAAATTCCATTATCTGTTGTTGTAAAACCGTTACGAACAATTCCTGAATCTGCAAGTGTAAAAGAGTGTGCGCAAATGATGCTTGAAAACGAGTTTGGCTCTATTGGCGTCTCGGATGGGAACAACATCGTGGGAATTATCACGAAGACCGATCTTGCTAAATTTTTCGAAGTGCATCATGGGAAAAAAATTGTTGGAGAATACATGTCGCCTTATTATGCTTGGATGTATTCTGATGCTCCTTTGTACAAAATTATGACAAAGATGATCGATGAAAAGATTTCAAGGGTGATTCTGCGGGATCATGATGAAAACCCAGTTGGAATTTTATCATTTAGAGATTTGTTTAAAATTGCTTTGCTAGAAGGACAAGAAAAAGACATACTGGATAATACTGACCCTGCAATTTCTGTCATATTTTCACGTAAAGGATTCCTGTCCAAAACAGGCTCTGGCGGAACTACAACTGGAAAAGACATAATGCAAGACGAAATAATCACCGTAAATTATGATGATGATCTGGCAAAAGCATGCTCAATTCTAAATGACAAAAAAATTCATGGCGTTGGAGTCCTGTCTGGACATGGTACACTTATCGGAATCTTGAGCAAGACTGACATTGTAAAGGCACTTGCCTTTATCTAAATTATTTTTGAGCGTTAAGAAATCCCGTGGTGTGGAAAAATTTTTCAGTAACTACTAGATTTTGTAAATTGGAATTTAAATCAGACAATTTTGAGTTGAGGTCATCTCCAACACACTCTGTATTACAAAGATTCATGTTTTTTCCAAATCTTCTCAGCATGTTGAGTCATTTTACAATACCCTTCTAGGTTTTTTGATACTGACAATACATATTCATCAACATTAACCCTAGTTAATCTTGAAATCTTTAGTAATGGTTGAATTGCTATCCTTTACTCTTTGTTTGAAAAATAAAACAATGTTTTGTAAGCCAGTTCGTTAGGTCAATTTTTTTCATTTGCAGTAATACTCTCATGACTCTCTGATTTATCATATTCTTTATCTCGAAGCATATGAGTAAAATCGAGCGAGACGTCTGCATGATTTGCCCTGATGTAATTACGAGAATCAAAAACCTGAATTTTAAATCTAAGATATTGGGCGATTTCTCACTAGCTGCTCAGAGTGAAGTATGTCTCTTACCAAATAGATTTTATCGAGGTGGTGACAAATTTAGAAATAAGCGATTTGTAAATATTGGAAACGATACCATTGAAAGTCTAGGACTCAGGAAGATGGCAAGATAAAACAGACTTTTGAGATGACAAAAGTCGAAACCCTAAAAAGAATCTACTTGTGTTATGGCCAAAAAAATAATTTGAAAATTTTAAAATGCCTAATAAAAAATAGGAAAACTATCCTAGCAGGTATTTATAGGATCTTGTAGCAGATGACAGTGTAGAGAAGAGAAAATATTGGAAGTAATTAAAGGAAGTAATATTGACAACGGTCTGTTGGAACGCTTTCAACAAGAGATATGGGGCAAAGTACCCCATCTGGAAGAAATACAAAATGATACCAAGATTGTTAACGCGTCACCGCTTATTGATATTACTGACGATTTGAAAGAATGTGCAAAAAATGTGTACAACTTGAATCTTACTGATTTAGATCTAAAAGTTTTTGGCAAGTTTGATTCTAAATTGCTAACGGGCTCGATTAAAGTTAGGCCTGCAGTCCACATAATCCATAATGCAATTGTTACCGGAAATCTTAGGAGTGGGCAGACAGTAATTGAAGCGACATCGGGGAACTTTGGGATTGCACTTGGGCAGTTATCTAAACTTGGGCTTCAGATAGTTTCACTTGTTTCAAGAAAACTACAGGAGGGGGTCTTTCAGGAGTTGAGAAATGAGAATATTCGCATCATAGATCTTGACATGGACATCTGCCCTGCCCCTGGAATGAGAGACAACCAAAATCTATTGGTTGCAAAGGCCACTGCGGCTAATATTCGTTCACAATTATCTGAGCTTGGATTTGATGTTGCTATTTTTGATAAAGCGAGTTCTGAGATACAATCCCTTTTAGCTAGTCAAGACATTATAAACTTGGCAAAGTTTCTTGCAAAGATCTACGGTTGTTTTTGTCCGGAACAATATGATAACAAACTGAACATTGATGTGCATCGAACTGTCACTGCAGCTGAGATAGACCAACAATTACATGAAAAAGGAAGTTCGTTGAAAGATTTTAGAATTGTCTGTACATTTGGTACGGGCGGTACGTCTGGTGGCTTGAGTAGATACATGTCTGAAAAATATGGAAAAAAATCACTACACGTAGTATTTCCACAAGGCAATCAGGATGTTGCAGGAATTAGGACAAAGGGCAAGGCAGCTGGTTTGACATTATACGAACCTGAGAGATATGCTGGACAACATGAGGTAGATTTTGAGCAGGCAAAACATCTTTTGAAATTTTTTGTAGACAAGGGTCACGATATGGGGGAGAGTAGCGCTCTTGCACTTTATGCTGTTATACAAATGGCAAACTTTGGTGGCGGTGGAAATTTTGTCGTGATAGTCGCTGATGGAATACAAAAGTACAAAAAGAATCTTGAAGACATATCCAAGAAACAGAATCGTATTCAGGTATCCCTGAAGGAAGCTGCATCAAATGTAGGTGACTATGATCGAGTAATCTGGATTCATACCCAGTATACTCCCCGCGAAGAAGGAATAGAATTAATTGCAAAATCTCTTGGAGTTGATAAAACAAAAATCTTTGTGCCAACGGCAAGAACCGTGAGACAACTATTGACAACACAACAAATTCCAGACGAGTTAAGCAAAGATCTACAAGGGTCTAAAGGCAAGTCGCTTCTAGTTTGCATGGCTGGACAAACTTCGCTGATGGCCGTTAAAGTGCTTGCTAGCAAAGGCGTAATAACTGAAAGTTTGGTTGGCGGGATAACTGAACTACCTCAGGGAAAAAGCAGGCAACTTTCAGAATTGATCAGAGAAGCTACCGAATAATGAACGCTCTGTAAAGATCCAAACACGTTGTATGTAACAGATGATCTCTGAATCTCCTGTGATCTCAGATTTATTAATAGTTGATTAATGACTGCATAGCCCTTGGTGGGCTTACAACACAACTATCTTTTTTATTCTACAACTACTATGCTGGATTGATCTAGATAGAACAATATTATTGAAAATATTATTGTTCATTTTCATTAAGAATCGATTGAAGTTTTTCTATAATTATATTATGTATTACGATTTCACTGGGAATTGAGGAATTGGTTACTATCTGTTGATTGTGTTTTATTGCTTTTTCTAATCTTGCTCTAATTTCTTGATCTGCTAAGATTTGATTTCTCAATGAATACGCCTCTTTTTGGTTCTTGACATAAATTTGAAGCCAATAATAACCTGTCTGACTGTCGTCAATTTTTATTTCAGTTATTTTCATAGCATTATTTCTCAAATCACTATTTTAACTATGGCTTACCTAATCTCCAAATTTATCTATGACTGATGAAATTCTTTATTCTCTACATGCAGAAATTTGTCTCTTATTTGTCAACAAAGTTTTATGTCTGCAAGAATAATCAACCATGGGAAAATGAATTTACTATTTGACGAACACTGTTCAGGTAATTATTTTTCCAATATGGCGGAAATTGATGAAAATCACTCATCTATCTGTGTTGGTCATCATGGTGACTTGCCTGCTGGAACTGAGGATGACGCAATATTAGAATATGCTAAAAAGAATGATATGACTGTCGTAACTAAGGTTCATTGTTATTTTCTTTAACATATTGGATAGTTCATCCTTTCAAACTTACTACATCATATTAAAATAGAATCTTTGGAAATATGATATTCTGTCAAGAAAATCATATTCGCCTATTATTTCAATAATTTTTTTGATTAGTATTTTGATTACCTTAGATGATGCTTTTGGAGAATCAGGTTCTCAAAATGACACAGTTGAGAATAAATACGATCCTGGAAGTAGCAACCAAACAACATTTCATGATTTATCAAATTTAGATGAAAAGACACTGTCAAATTTTAAGAATTGGATTGGGTATCTTGTCAATTGGCTTGATGCATCCCTCATTTCGGATAAAGAATTTTTCAATGCAATAGATTATTTGAATAAGAGGGAAATAATTAAACAAAGTCCAAACGAAATAAAGGAAATTTTCTCAAATGCCAAAATTTACAAACAGACCATTCTTACTCTGGTTGATTTTAGGCCGCCAAGATTCAATGAAGGTGCTCCTATTGTTTTTGAAGGTAAGTTGACTGATTATTTAGGTAATCCCATACTCAATGGTTCTATTCTAATTAAAAGTGATGGCCCATGTCCTTCCAATCACATAATTGCCAAAGGACTTACCAACAAATATGGCGGATACAAAATATTTACAAAAGCTCTTCTTTGGGATGAAAATGATGGCTTGATTACTGTATTTGCAGAATTTTCCGGCACTGTTAATCTCGAACAATCTGTATCTGATCCACAAATAGTTGTTGTTTATCCAATAAAAGGAGAAAAATGCATTGGATGAGAGAGAACTTAATTATCCAAATTGGAATAAATTAATTATTGTAACTCTTTAATTTTATCTTCGTGATTCATTTGTTTTTTGAGATCATTTTTGATCTTTTTAGACCGTTTTATTGTACTTTGTTCCGTGGTATGACACGTTATACTGCAGTATAACCAAAAAAGTTCAATTAATTTTGGATTAACGGATAATTCACAATCATTTATAGTCAAACATTCTATTCATTAGTAAATCAATTATTGTGATAATCTCTTTTAATTTTGAAACATTTATTTTTGAAGTAAAATCATTTTGTGTTTTTAATAAAGAAAAAATCTCTAGGCAACATAGTTGCCTGAGAGAACAAGTGTGGTTCCTTCATATATTTGAAGTGTATCGCCTAATTGTACGTGATACATATTCAATCCCTCACCATAGTACACTTGTACTGTGACAAGATCTAGTGAACCATTTCCAGTAACATCGGTTGTAATTGAACCAAATGTGTTACCGTTTACGATTACTTTGTATGTGGTGTTTACTGGAGCTGCGCTTATGTTGACCTTGAACTTCTGTGTTGTTGCGTCTTCTCTGTAATCTCCTTTGGCTTTGATTGTGCTGCCACTGTCAGATCTTAGATCTGCTTTGATTACGGTCAGCTGTCCGCCACCACCTACACCGCCTCTTGCACTAGCTTCATGGATTGCACCAGTAGATAGTACTGCTACAGCCAGAATCGCCAATATGCTTATTGCGAGTATTCTGTTTTGAATCATGTATGACATGCCATAAAATGTAGTTATAACTTAAAAGACAAATTCTGTTTCTGGATTCCTGATTTGGAATTTACTATTAATTTAGAACATCATGACATTCATTTTATCCTGATATTATGTATAATCGGTGGAATATGCCAATTACTGAAATTACGTATAAAATAATAAACGTAACATACAATCTAACAAATAATGATTCGGATTTGATAGCATAATGGAAGAAATTCATTACGTTAGCGCAATGTTCATTTTTGTTGCATCAATAATTCCAATTTATCTTAGTTTTAAATTAAAAAATGAACTACGGGTTCTCACCATTTTGCTAGGCGTGTTTGCTATCTTTCACGGAATTTACCATCTAATTTACGCAATAGGTCTTGAAACACTTAGTGAAGAAATACTACAGCCAATATCTATTGGGATATTGATCTTGTTTGGAATTATATATCTGAAAATTAGAAAAACCAGAAACGTGATAAAAGCATGACCGAATTTGTAGCAACTTATTTAACCATAACCTTGTTGTTTATATCGCTAGGAATTTTTGGCTGGTTAGTCATAAAGTCTCACAGCATCAGGACATTTCAGTTTCAAATCTCAGCTTTCATAATTATATGGATTGCAGGAGAAATTGTAAATATCATAATAACTGTTAATGAGATTGACCATGGTATTGAAGACACAGGAATGCAGATACATCTAGTCGCAATGGTGTTATTTGCAGTTTTACTATGGACAAGATTTTATTACTCCAGACGTGCTGGAAAAAAAATCGTGGATGAATCTTCTGACTATTATCTAGGATAGTGTGTTGATTACGACAAAATTACTTTGAATCAAGTGAGAAAAATCTCTCTGTAGTTTTTGCTAAAGTATCAATATTTTTTTCTGCTTCTACTACGACTAGATTATTTTCATATCGTACAACAATAGAACGCAATGTACTTCTAAAAAGACTGGATTTTTTACCTTCCTTTGTTATCTCAAATTTCTCGGTGACTAGAAGTCCATCATCCATCATAAGTTTGATCTTTCTAAAAGCTGTAGTGTTTGGAATGTTTGTCTCTTTTATTATGTCATTGAAGGATCTTGCCTTATACATGGCATGGTTTATGATGTCTAACATTTCTGAATCCGCAAGGGCTGCCAGTATCGCCCTCCTGAATTTATCATCTTTTATTTGCAATCAACACGATGAAATAAAAGCGAATTAAAAATTCTTGCCTATCTTTAATACTAGATTCCATATTTGGAATCCAGAAACGGAATATGTCTTTTAAGTTATAACTACATTTTATGGCATGTCATACATGATTCAAAACAGAATACTCGCAATAAGCATATTGGCGATTCTGGCTGTAGCAGTACTATCTACTGGTGCAATCCATGAAGCTAGGGCACAAGGTGGCTCAGGTGGTGGCGGCGGTGGAGGTACAACAACTCTATACAAAGCAGATCTAACGATAGGATACGGCAATTACGGTGTAATGAAAGGCAAAAGTGATTACAGAGAAGACTCTACATCACAAAGACTTACTGTCCAAATGACTAACGCACCATGGAATACTGTTCTTACAGTAAAGATAAACGGCAACATTGTAGGTACAATGACCACCGATTTTAGCGGAAGCGGTAAACTTGACTTGTCAGCTGTACAACAATACTATGGGGAAGGAACAATTATTCCACATGTACAACTAGGCGACCATGTTGATGTATACAACGGAAACATAATTGCTCGTTCAGGCACCTATCACCTTTAACCCTCTTTTTTTCTTTATACCTATTAAATAGAGAACTAATCCTTCCTTTCAGGTTATTCTCACCTATTCTTTCTAACCTTTGTATACTTATGATGATTCAAATTATTTTGAATCATTCAAATATTCTTGAACATTTGAATTAATGAGTATTGAATGGATTGTTTATCCTAAATTTCTAAATTAACCCTAAATTCCGGATCTGGAATTTGTCTTTTGATTTATTATCCACGTCATGATATGCCATTCATTGAATCGCACTTCCAAAATAGCAATCATTTCAGGTATTGTAGCTGTTATACTTATTTCTGCAGCATTAACGGTACATTTCAGACTTTCAGAAACGGAAAAATCTGAAATAGCATCAGGCGCTGAACAGAATGAAAAAGAAAGTGCAAGCCAAGTGGCAAATGAAATTGCAAATAGTCTTCAAAATAAACCAGAGTCAAATGAAAGTGGTGAACAATCTGAAAGCATGTCAAATACTAGTCAAATCGAGATTTCAGTAAAGGAAATAGATGAAGTGTACAGATGGTCAAATTCAAATGAAATCAATCCTACTATAACACTTACAGCAAATGTAGACAATGCCATTCAGTTCACAAACCCGACTGACACAAAACATGCATTCATAATAGAAGCAAACGGAACAGAACCTCTTGCTGATTTTGATATTGGACCTGGCTCTTCAGGTAAACTTACACTAAAACCTACTACAACAGGTGTTTTTGAATATCATTGTGAATATCATCCAGAAACAATGAAGGGAATCCTCAACATAAAACCATAGATTAATTTTTTAAACATGTATTTTAGTTTAAGAATTTAATTTTGTATCAAATCAGAGTGGATGAAATTTTTTAGCTTGTGGAATCACAAAAGCATATAAGACAAATCTAGAGTTTTGGTGCAAACATGGATCAGAAAAAACAAAATCCTGAACCAAATCAAAAACTTCATGATGAAAAAATCAAAGTAGCAATTATATCAATAATTGCGTCAGCTGGACTCACCATTCTGAAATTGACAATTGGGTTCTCTAGTAATAGTCTGGGTATTTTGTCAGAGGCGTTTCATTCTGGTCTGGACGTTATTGCTGCAGTTATGACATTTTATGCTATTCGTATTGCAATGCGACCACGTGATTTGAGATACACATATGGTTATGCAAAGCATGAGAGTCTAACAAGTCTCACTGAAATAATTTTATTATTCATTGTTGCAGGATGGGTGTTTTACGAAGGAATACGCCGAATATTTTTTGAATCAATCCATCCTGAGGTAACAATTTTTTCAATAGGAATAATGCTAGTGTCAATTATTGTTGATTTTTGGAGATCAAGAGCATTGTATCGTGTTGCAAAAAAATCTAAAAGTCAAGCTTTGGAGGCAGATGCACTTCATTTTAAAGCTGATATGCTCACATCAGCAATTGTTCTAGCTGGATTGCTGATTGTGTTATTTTTAAACATCCCTAATGCTGATGCATATGCGGCAATTGTCGTGGCAGGAATGATAATTTACACTTCACTTGGTCTTGGCAGAAGAACACTAGATGTTCTTTTGGACAAGGCACCAAAAGGAGTTTACACACAGATAATAAATTCTGTTTCTGATCTTGAGGGAATCATTAGGGCATATGATGTTCGGATAAGACAGGTTGGACCTCAAACTTTTGTGGATCTACATATCGAAGTACCTCGAACATATACTCACTCTAAAGCACATGATGTTGCTACATCTGTCGAAGAAAAAATAAGAAAAACCATTTCTTCTTGTGATGTCCTAGTACATGTAGATGCAATAGAGGGTAAAAATGAAACAATAATGGATAGAGTCAGACTAGTCGCGGCTGAAACTGAGGGAATAAGAAACGTTCATTCAACATATCTATCCAGTTCGGCTGAAAAAGAAGAATCAAAAAACAAAGTCCTGCATCTCTATTTGGACGTACAGATGGATAGCAGTTTAGACTTTAGAAAAGCTCATGATTTTGTCGACACATTTGAAGACAAAGTTAAGCAAAAAATTCCAGAAATTAAAAATATAACTACACAC
>Ga0315276_10003898_pt1 | contig 13694 bp, 8 predicted proteins | sample YL17G05_0_MG_FD_204542 | JGI IMG/M metagenome (GOLD analysis project Ga0315276, IMG submission 204542) | Sediment microbial communities from Yellowstone Lake, YNP, Wyoming, USA - YL17G05_0 | ecosystem: Environmental > Aquatic > Freshwater > Lake > Sediment | place: USA: Wyoming | collected...
AAATAGCTGGGATGACCGGCACGGCTGTTACCGAAGCCGAAGAATTTATGAAGATTTACAAGCTTGAGGTCGTTGTGATACCAACCAACGAACCATGCATCAGGGAAGACCGGAATGACGTAATCTATAAAACGATGCACGAAAAGTTTGACGCGATAGTGGAAGAGATAAACAACATCAGCGACTCCGGCCGACCGGTGCTTGTTGGGACGGTGAGCATTGAAAAGAACGAGGCATTGTCCAACGCCCTTAAGGAACGATACGGAAAAGAATATGAGCATGAGATTTTAAATGCCAAGCATCACGAACGAGAAGCTGCGATTGTAGCCAAAGCCGGTCAGCAGCACGCGAGCCGGGACGGCCGGATGCAAGGCAATGTAACAATTGCAACAAATATGGCAGGGCGAGGGACGGATATAAAGCTCGGCCCAGGTGTAGCCGAAATCGGCGGTTTGCACGTTCTCGGCACCGAGCGGCATGAGGCCAGAAGAATCGACAACCAGCTCAGAGGTCGCTGCGGCAGACAGGGAGACGCGGGCTCGAGCCAGTTTTTCCTTAGCTTCGATGATGAGCTGATGCGAGTTTTTGCCCCGGAATGGACGGTCAAGGCACTTTCGTGGATTGGATGGGAGGAGGGACAGCCAATCTATCATGGTCGGATAAGCAAGGGAATTGAAAAGGCGCAGAAGAAAGTTGAAGAGCGGAACTTCGAGACGCGCAAGAGCCTGCTCGATTACGATGAGGTAATGGACTACCAGCGGAAAATTTTCTATTCCCGCAGGTGCAAAATCTTAACAGGCAAGGGTCTGAAAAATATTATTGAAGAGATGATAGAACGCTCTATCGCAAACAACTGCAATACTATCCTCGCCGGCGGTTATTCTCTGAAGTGTATCGTCGAATGGGCCAGAACTAACTCTGGCGTTGATTTGAAGCCGTCCGACATTGCCGGCGCCGAAGCAGCAGAGATTGAAGCGATGATTAAGGAGCAGGCAAAAAGCAGTACCGCCAACGAAATATCTCTTTCTATGGGGGAGTATCTGGAAGACTATTCAGACCGGCAAAGCTGGGACGTCGCGGGTTTGTGCAAGTGGGCAATGAGTGCGTTCAAAGTTAATTTAAGCCCTGCTAAAGTCAAACAACAGGAGCCGGAGGAGATTGAAGAACAATTGATTAGCGCCGCTGCCGAGCAAATTGACAAGAAAGATTGTTCGCAATTAGCTGAATTTTTGAAAGAAGATTTTGCTATCCATACATTTGCCGAGTGGGCACGAGCCAAATTTGACATAAAATTAGACATCGCCGAGATAATAAACCTGAACGCACCTCAAATCCGTCAACGAGTCGGCGAAAAGGCCTCAGCAAAATACAGACAGAGGGAGATTGAATATCCTGTTGAATTTGCGATGAATATGGTTTACGGGCCGCAGGGCCCCAACGTATATGCATTCGAGTCACTGGCTAACTGGGTGAACAAAAAATATAACGCCGGTTTTTCGACCGAGCGGATACAGAATACCAAGCCCGGGATTCTGCATAAGCAACTGCTCGAATTAAGTGAAAGCTTTAATAACGGGCAATTAGAGCAGGAGCTCGATAACAAAATTACCCAGCTAAACATTGCCGAATTAGTGAACTGGGCCAACGAAAGATTCGAAGCTTCTTTGAGCGAAGACGACCTCACCGGCGAAGCGGAACGCAAAGAGAAGTTGTCTGAAGCAGCGAAAGAGTTTTTGCGTGCGGAACTGAGCGAGCTTGAAAAATATGTCCTGCTCCAGATTTACGACAGCACCTGGAAGGACCATCTCTATTCGATGGACCACATGAAAGACAGTATATGGATGCGCTCTTTCGCTGAAAAAGACCCGAAGACTGAATACAAACGCGAAGGCTTCCGAATGTTTAACGATATGCTCGCATCTATTGAGGACCGGGTCACGGATGTTATATTCAAGGTGCACCTGGAAGCAGGCGCCAGGGCAAGGAGCGTCTGGAATGTAAAGGAAACAATCCATGATGAGGTAGGCCAGTTTGCGATGGCTGAGCAGCAGCGGGCCGCCGCCCAGGCCCCGCAGGGTGAGCAAAAAGTAAAACAAATAAAATTAGAGCAACCCAAAGTCGGGCGAAACGACCCCTGTCCCTGCGGAAGCGGCAAAAAATATAAAAAATGCCACGGGAAAAACGCATAGAACGGATTATCATGGGGGAAGTCGGGATATATAAAAAAAGAAAACATCGAGCAAAACTAACTACCCGATGTTTTCCGGAGGGGAGAAAAATTCCTTTTTCTGTCTTTTTATCGGCAACGGCATAATAGCTACTTTAGCCGAAAAAGGCGCAATTTTACCTGCTCTTATAAAGTTTTACGCCGTCAGTGCATAAAGGTTCTGTATTTTCGGATTTGCTTGTTAGATAGAGGGTTTGTGGCTAATAAAGGCTCATCGGCTCATGGACCCTGCTGCGGCGGCGATAAATCGTAATTCCTTTACAGCCAAGATGATAGGCCAATTTATAGGTCTTATCGACCGCTGCAACGGCGGTCTTTTCACTGAAATTTATGGTTTTGCTGACCGCCGCGTCGCAATGCCGCTGAAAAGCGGCCTGCATTCGAACATGCCACTGAGGCTCAATATCGTAGGCACATTTGAAGACTTTGCGAATTTTGGCCTGGATTTGAGGAATTTTCTGAATGCTGCCGGTTTTGGCAATCTGCTTTTCCAGTTTCCTGCTGTAAAAACCGCCTTTTTCGGCTATTTGCTGAAAAATCGGGTCTACCTGCAACAATCTCGCCCCGCTCAATATCCGGCGGATAAAGACCAGCGAATAGGCCGGCTCAATCCCGCAGGAACAATCCGCGATGATACTTATGGTTCCGGTAGGGGCCACGCAGGTAATAGAAGCATTGCGGACCTTCCTGTTCTTTTCGGTCCGCCAGGTACTGCTGTTCCAGTTTGGAAACGGCCCGCGCAAATCGGCAAGGGCGTTGCTTGCCTGGCGCGCGTTTTCATCGATAAATCTCGCGACAGTTTCGCCGAATTTTATACCCTGCGGAGAATCGTAAGGTATGCCGAGCAGAAACAGGCAATCGGCAAATCCCATAACGCCGAGGCCTATTTTGCGGTTGGCCTGAGCGATGTTCATAATATTTTTTACGGGATAATTGCAGGCGTCGATGATGTTGTCGAGAAACCGCACGGATAGTTTTACGGTTTCCGCCAGCGCCGGCCAATCCATTTCTGGTTTCCGGCCTGAAGTAACAAATTTCACAAGGTTAATACTGCCGAGGGTGCAGGCCTCGTAAGGCAGCAATGGCTGTTCGCCGCAGGGATTAGTTGCCTCTATTCGGCCGAGCGACGGGGTCGGATTGTCACGGTTGATTCGGTCGATAAAGGCCACGCCCGGCTCGCCTGTCTTGTGAGCGCATTTGACTATCATTTTCCAGATGTCACTTACGGTGAAAAACGCACCTGCGTTCCCCCGCGTCTTCTTGTCCTTGCCCCTGCGTCTCCCGACGCAAGTCGAGGCAGCGGGGAAGACAAGAGCGGGGGCCAGTTTATACAAATCGTCTATTGTGTAGTTAGCAATATCAATCCGACGAGGCAGTAAATACCGCTGCTGCGTGCGGGGATTTTCCACGATGTGGGGAGCGTTTGGCGATTTGGCCAGTGTCTTCATCCAGTCATCGGTAATTTTGACGGAGATATTGAAGTTGGTGAAGGCCTTTAAGTTCTGTTTGGCGTGCAGGAACTTCAGAATGTCCGGATGCCCGATGCTCATCATACCCATATTAGCACCTCGGCGAAAAGCGCCCTGTTGAATTGCATTGGTGGCTTCAGAAAAGACTCGCCAAAAACTTATCGGCCCCGAGGTTGTGCCGCCGCTGGATTCGATGCGGTCGCCAGCGGGTCTTAAATTATCGAGGGAAAATCCTGTGCCGCCGCCTGCCTTTTGAATCAGCGCGGTATGCTTAATCGTCTCGAATATCCCTTCTATGCTGTCCTCAATCGGCAGCACAAAGCAGGCGCTGAGCATTCCCTGCCGGCCCGCGTTCATCAGGGCAGGGGAGTTGGGCAGGAACCGGAGCTGTGCCATCAAATCATAATATGTTTTGTGCCACCGGTTGACTTCGGCAGGCGATGCTCCATATTGGGCTTCGGCCTTGGCTACCAGCAGCGCTACGCGGCTGAAAAGCTGGGCAGGCGTCTCGATGCATTTCCCCTGCTCGTCTTTGATTAGATATCGGCTTTGCAAGATAGTTACAGCGTTTTCGCTAAGAATAGCCCCCATGTCTTCTTGTCCTTGCCCCTGCGTCTCCCGACGCGAGTCGGGGCAGCGGGGAAGACAAGAGTGGGGGGGCGGTTGTATAATATTAATCTTGATCATAAAAAACTCCAACCGAGAGTTGTGTGGAGCTAAAATTTTCGCAGCCACTTAAACCTGAAAACATTGCGAATCTTTTCTGTAAATCGGACTCCCAGATGCTGCGTGTTGGTTTTAAACTCCATTCGCTTGAAATCATCCGCAGTGGGCTTGGCCAACGGCCTGCCGAATACCGATAGTATCCTGCCGCCGATTGAACCAAGAAACGAATTTGTTTTAAAGTTAACGGGCATTTTCTTTTCGCTTTAGAACTTATACACAGTGCAGTATTTTAATACAAAATAGATGACAGAACAAACGTTTTTTAGACAGCAAATTCCGAGAATTCCACACCTTGATGCGACGGTTGTTGCTTAAAGGTACTAACTTTCTAATCCTGATGGTATGCGGGGTCTGTGATTAGCCAATTTTCGGCGAAGATGGCAAAATCTCTGAAATTGATGAAGTTGTCTTTAAAGAGGTCAACATCGGAAGCGGGGGCTGGCTGGAGCCATTCTTCAGAAATGCGGCGAAGGTCATTACTATCAACAATATAATCGAGGTCAAAATCGCCCGGCAGGGTGGGCAGCAATTCAAAGGCAAGACCATAGCTGGGGGTTTCGGATGCTGAGTTATTCACAACTTTGAGCGTATATTGGCCGGAGGCGGTGAGCAGATAATCGCATTTTATAAGATTATCACTGGGGTCGAAGCCGAAGGCCTGTTTGCTAAAGATTGCGTTCGTATTATTTGGCTCATAAATTCTCAAATCGAGGTCGGCCAGATACGGATGAAGCGCATCGGTCCATTCCACTCTTCGGTCCCAGGTCAGCGTGGCTATGAGGCGGTGACGCTTCGGGGCGTAAATTGTATATGTGTGCTGATGTGAGGGAGAGATAGTATTGAAAGCCCAGCCTTTTTCCTCCGTGATATTGACACCGGTGAAAACCCTATTCGAATCGAGTAATTCATACGCTCTTAGTGCGTCGATTCTTCCATAACCTTTATCTTTGTTCCAGAGAGCCGGGTTAGTCGGATTTCCCGATTTATCGGCAATGTTCGGAAATGTAGAATTTACAATTACAGCCCTTATGACTTCGTCCTGACTGTCACAGGGGTCAGGCGTGCTGTCAGCCAATCCCAATAGGAGGGCAGCCAGTCCCGCAGTGTGCGGCGTTGAAAGACTTGTATGGCCACCACTTGTTGTCCAGGTGTACCAGCTATTGTTGGCGGAGGAATTAGGCATTGTCTGGTTCTGGGAGGGTGCGACAATATCGGGCTTTATTCTGCCATCAGAAGTAGGACCTGAACCACTTAAGACACCTACGCGGTTATATTCGTCGACACCATCAAGCCCTCCGGTTGTTATTCCGTTGTAAGCATCTCCAAATAAGGATATTTGAGTGTTATCATTGCCGGCGGCATTGGCGAAGATAACGTTATAACGATACGCGTAATAATCGTATAGCAACGCCCAATCGCTCTGGCCATCAGGGGTAAGACTTAAAGAAAATCCTGTAACGATGACTCTACAGTTCTGTCCGGTTATCAATTCGTCCAAGGCATTATTAAGCCAAGAGAAGTTAATACTATCCGAATTGTTCACTACTCGTGCACAATGTAAACGAGCGCCTGGGGCAACACCTATGTCATCAGGATAAGAAAATCCTCCGCGGCTTGCAACGATTCCTGCCATCCAGGTATCGTGGTAAACAGGTGCAATACCATCGCCTGAAAAATCATAGTTGAAGGCGTGTGTGGGGCCTATGGGGCTACCGTTTGCGTCTTTATCGTAAAACGCCTCGTGGGTGTTGAGAGCGTTCCTCGCAGTAATCAAGCCGACGTTGACATCTTCGCCGATTTCGCCAAGGGCGTGAACTGCCTGAGCATTCGAACCGCCTTGCGCTGTGGATTCCGCCAAGGCATAGGCCTTTTGTATAACCAAACCGTGGCAGAGGAAAGCTGCACAAATAGCCCCCATTGTCAAAAAGTATCTGTACTTTGACACATCACCCTCATGAAACAGGTTTAAAAACAGCAGTATAGCAGAATTTCAGGTGTTTTTCAAGGTAAATTTGGCCTTACGGGTGCGGCAGGTTGGATTTTTGCCTTAGCCATTGGACGAATTTTGCCAAGCCGGTCTGAATTGTTGTATTTGGCTTATAGCCAAGCTCGTTGACGGCTTTGGTTACGTCAGCAAACGTGCGTTCGACGTCGCCGGGCTGAGGGGGCAGATATTTTTTGACTGTTTTTTTGCCAAGGGCTTTTTCGATTTCTACAATCAAGTTATTGACTGATATCGGACGTGATTCACCGAGGTTGTAAAGATTGAAGCCGGTACATTTGTTCATTGCCGCGACCGTGCCATCGATGATGTCGTCGATATAAGTGAAGTCGCGCATCATAGAGCCATCGCCATAAACCGGTATGGGACTGCCCTGCTCGATGAGTTTTGCGAATTTATGGATGGACAAATCGGGTCTTTGGCGGGGGCCATAGACGGTGAAAAAACGCAGGGAAGTTATGCTAATTCCGTAAAGATGATGATAGGTGTGGCAGATAAGCTCGCAGGCCTTTTTGGTGGCGGCATAAGGCGAGATTGGGAAATCGACGTTGTCCTCTTCAGAAAAGGGGACCTTTTTATTGTTGCCGTAGACGCTTGAGCTTGAGCCGAAGATAAACTTGTTAACTTTGTTTTTTTTGGCTGCTTCAAGTAAAACCATCGTTCCGTTTATATTGACATCTGCATAAAGCAGGGGCTTTTCAATCGAAGGTCTGACACCTGCTTTGGCAGCGAGGTGCACGATTATTTCGACGCTGCTACTGACGGTTTTATCCATAGCAGTGCTATCGCGAATATCGGCTTCAACAAGCTGGAAATTTTTATTCTTAAGGCAGCCTTTGAGATTCCGTCGTTTGATTTGGGGGTCGTAAAAATCGTCGAAATTATCAACGCCGACCACTATCAAACCATCATTAAGAAGCCGCTCACTGAGATGTGAGCCGATGAAACCTGCTGCTCCTGTTATCAATACTTTCATATAAGCCGGACTTATGCTGAATAAATAATAATTGCTCCGATGGCTTTATTTTCTTCCAATACTGTAATATTCGATTCCCGCCTTTTTGACCAGATCGGGGTCGTAGAGGTTCCTGCCGTCAAAGATGACAGGTTTTTTCAACTTTGTCTTAATAACTTCGAAGTCCGGGTTTCTGAATTCCTGCCAATCGGTGAAAATAACCAAGGCATCAGCGTTATCAAGAGCATCATATCCATTCTGGAAGGTTTCGATTTTACCATTCAAAGCTGCCTTTGCAGCGGAGGATGCTTCCGGGTCATAAGCTCTTATCTTCATCCGGCAATCGAGAAGCTTTTTTATACAGTAAAGCGCCGGTGATTCCCTGACATCATCGGTTTTTGCCTTAAAAGCGAGTCCCCAAACAGCCAATACGGTTCTGTTTTCTCTGCCTGCAAAGAAGTCGGTGATACGCTTTGCAAATCTTTCCTGCTGATTTATATTTACCTGCTGAACTGATTTAGCTATCGTCATTTCAACTCCGTGTTCGGAGCCGGTATGAATCAATGCCCTAATATCTTTTGGGAAGCAGGCGCCGCCAAAACCGACGCCTGGGAACAGAAATGAGCGTCCAATTCTCGAATCGCTGCCGAGACCCAACCTGACCTGTTCGATGTCGGCACCAACCTTTTCACAAAGCGCTGAGATTTCATTCATAAACGAAATTCTCGTTGCCAGCATGGTATTGGCCGCGTATTTTGTCATCTCCGCAGAGAGAGGGTCCATAAATAGTATCCTGTTGCCCTTTCGCATAAACGGAGTATACAACTGCTTCATTATTTCCCTAACAGCAGGATTGGTTGTCCCTATAATTATCCTGTCAGGGCTCATAAAATCCTCAACGGCAGCACCTTCTTTCAAAAACTCCGGATTGCTGACACAATCAAACGTCGCTTCCGTTTTGGATTTTATAATATTCGTTATTTTCTCGCATGTACCTATGGGAACAGTACTTTTTGTTGCAATGATTTTGTAGCTGGTGATATTTTCGCCGATTTTTTCGGCAACGGAGAAGACGGCCGACATATCTGCAGAGCCATCCGGCGCCGACGGAGTGCCAACCGCGAGAAAGATAATAAGTGAATTGTCTATTCCTTCTTTTAAATCGGTTGTAAAATGCAGTCGGCCAAGCTTCTCATTGTGCTTGACCAATTCAGTCAGACCCGGCTCGTAAATGGGGATTATTCCATTTTTCAGGCCTGCGATTTTGTCATCGTCTACATCCACACACATAATGTTGTTACCGACTTCCGCCAAACAGGCGGCAGTAACCAATCCGACATAACCAACCCCGACCACAGAGATTTTCATTTTACCAATTCCTATTATTTAGTATATATAAGTCTAGTTGTCGCAGGAGCAAGCACAAAAAAAATCACAAAGCCTGTTCATCAACAACATCTATCATATCAGTATCTATCTCGACGCTTGTCGCCTGGCCAAGCATATCTACCTGCAGGAGCAAACGTGTAGTGCCTCTGGTTTTGACGGCGAAGCCATGCAAACCAGCTAACGGCCCCCCTATAACCCGGCAGTATTGGCCCGCTTTAATGTACCTATGCGATATCAGAGTAACACCTGTTCGAAGAGCTTGTTCAATTTGTGATAGTTCGTCAAGTAATCTCTGTTGGTCTTCGACCGCAAGCAGATTTGCAACACGATTGGTTCGCAGCACTTCGACACGCTGGCTCTCCTTACCACAAAAAAACAGATACCCGCTAAAGAGGGGCAAAAGCGAGCGTATCGTTCTGCCTCTTTGGCGCCTAACCTTCCAATTCATAGGAAGAAAATAGCTGATATCTTTTTGAATCAAGTCCTTGGCCAAGGCTTTTTCATTTCTGCTTTTGGTATGAGCAACCCACCACAGACCAGTAAAATCACGGAGCGATTTTCCCTCAGGCCAAACAATCAGTGGATTTTCACCTACCTTCAACAACTTTACGCTCCTAATTTACTCTGTGGAACGTGCTGCTTTTACAAAACTTAAGCTTTTATGATTTTGCTGCGTCCTTTGCGTACAGCCGCGGCAGCATTCCGAGTATCAACAACAAGTCTGGCTTTATCAACAATCCAGTCGTAATCGTAGTCACTGTGGTCAGTCGAAATCAACACCACATCATAACCAGCCAGTAATTTAGCCGACAATTTTTTGCTTGTCATTCTCAAGTCGTGCTGACGCTGTTTAGGGGCTTTTGGAATATGGGGGTCGTTGTAGTCGACTTTGGCGCCTTTTTGCCGCAACAGCTCGATTAACTTTACCGAAGGAGATTCCCGCATATCATCAATATCCTTCTTGTATGCCAGTCCCAGTACGAGCACTTTTGAGCCATTTAAGCTTTTCCGGCGTTTATTCAGCGCTTCCATTGTTTTAGTTACAACATAGTGCGGCATATTAGTGTTAACTTCACCAGCCAGCTCGATAAACCTTGTTGGCATATCGTACTGTCGGGCTTTCCACGTCAGATAAAACGGGTCGATTGGAATACAGTGCCCTCCAAGGCCGGGGCCCGGATAAAACGCATTGAAACCAAAAGGTTTGGTGCTGGCAGCATTTATTACCTCCCAGACATCGATGCCCATTCTATCAAAGACCATTTTCAGCTCGTTGACCATGGCAATGTTTATGCAACGATAAACATTTTCGAGAATTTTTGTGGCCTCGGCCGCCTCAAGATTAGATACAGGAACGATTTTAGCGATAGCAGTATTATAGAGTTTGCAGGCCATATCACGACATTTATTAGTCAGACCCCCAACTACTTTAGGGATAGTTTTGGTCGTAAAGTACTTGTTGCCGGGGTCTTCGCGTTCGGGCGAAAATGCGACATGGAAATCCCTGCCTGCTTTAAGCCCGCTTTTCTCAAGTATTGGAATCATAAGCTCTCGGGTGGTACCCGGGTAAGTAGTGCTTTCGAGAACGATTAGCTGACCAGCCCTTAGGTATTTGGCAATTGTTTCGCTGCTGGCGACGATAAATTGCACATCCGGCTCACGGTTTTGTGTGAGGGGCGTAGGCACACAAATTAATACGGCATCGGCGGTTTTGAGGAGTGACATATTACTGGTAGCACGAAAGAGGCCGGCTTTTATCATTTGGCTAACCTGTGAATGAGGAATGTGCTTAATGATGCTTCGGCCAGCGTTGAGGGTCTTGACTTTTCTCTGGTCAATATCAAAGCCGAGCACCTTCAGACCCGCTGAGGCAAACGCCCTTGCCAACGGCAAACCAACATAGCCAAGTCCCAAAACACCAACCGTAAAATTTTTGTTTTTGATTTTTCTTTCCCAATCTGTCATAAACATAGCCTTTGCAATTGCTGTTAACTGTTCTGGATTTAGTATTACACAAATCAGGCCGATTAAAATCGGCCTTGCCAAGCATAATAACTAAACCGACACTTAACTCCAGTCGATTTATTAAACTACGACAACCAGTTTAGATGCATATAAGCAAAAAGTCAAAAGAATTGAGCATTTAAGATTGACCATTTATAGGTTGACGACCCAAAACAGGTTGTTTACTATTGAAGCTCAATAGTATTATAACAAATGAATATCGGGTAAAAATAATGACCAAACCACGAACGGCTATTGATAAGGTGAGCATTCTATTTACCTGCATTGGCAGAAGGGTTTCCCTGCTCAATAGTTTTCGCAGGGCAGGGAGACAGCTGGAAATAGACCTTTCGCTGCTCGGCACAGATGCCACGGAGTTAAGCTCTGCCCTCCAACTGTGCGATAAAGGTTTTCCGGTTAGACCAATAACACACGCCAGCTATACCAAACAACTGCTGAGTATTGTCAGGACTAACAATGTAAAATTGCTCATCCCAACCGTTGATTTGGACTTGAAACTTTTGGCGCAGAACAAGCCGAAATTTACCGCAGCCGGCTGCCGTGTGCTTGTCTCAACACCGGATGTAGTCGATATCTGCCAAGACAAGAGGAAAACCTTCCGTTTTCTACTCAAGAACAGCTTTGACACGCCTGTTACCATGAGCACCCGTGATGCGCTATCAAGAAAGAAACTCAACTGGCCTTGTTTTCTTAAACCGTGGGACGGCTACGCCAGCAGAGGAACTGCTATCGCACATAATCGCGAAGAGCTGCTATTCTTTGCAAAGAGAGTTCCAAACTGCATCGTTCAGGAGCTTATTAAGGGCACCGAACACACCTGCGATGTGTACGTTGACTTCGATATGAAAGTCCGCTGTGTCGTACCGAGAAAGCGCATTGAGGTAAGAGCCGGTGAGGTGAGCAAGGGACAAGTGGTAAAGCACCCTCGCATTATGAGCGAGGCCGCAAGATTAGTTGAGACACTTGGAGCAGGGCCTGGCGTTATAACTTTGCAATTGTTTCTAACCCGTGATGGGAAAATAAAGTTCGTCGAGATAAATCCGCGATTCGGCGGTGGTGCCCCGTTGTCAATCAAAGCAGGGGCGAATTTCCCAAAATGGATTTTGCAGGAATCCCTTGGGGAAAAAACGAATATCCGTTTCAACGGCTTCAAAGACAATTTAATTATGCTTCGCTACGACGGCGAAGTCTGGCTGAAAAATCCTTAACGAGAAATTTTGAGAAATGATATTTGATAAAATAATCGGACCGGCTCAGCCAATTACATGGGTTTTTCACTTTTGGCCCATATTGGCAGCTTCGTTTGTTGGCTCGCTGGGAGCTACGTGGCTGTGTAAGAAAATAGCCATAAAATTCGGAATAGTTGACAGGCCCGATGACTTAGTCAAGACACACAAAGAGCCTGTAGCATATCTTGGCGGTGTTGGTATGCTCATCGGCCTAACGATTGGAGTGTTGGCAGGCATCGGCTGTCTGAGAAACGAAGAATCTTTCAGTCCAGTGTCAAAATGGCTTCTTGGAATATTGGGCGGCGGGGCAATAGCATGTTTTATCGGTCTCGCCGACGATATATTCAATATGAAGCCTATGCAAAAAATTCTCGGCCAAGCCGCTGCGGCTGTTATCCTGCTGCTGGTGGGTATCGCACCAAATTTACGTTGCATTGCCGACCCATTAAATTTACCAATGTCCTACAATCTCGAAACGATTTTAAGTACTTTTATTGTAATATTTTTCGTGCTTGGTGCGACAAACTCCCTAAACCTGCTTGACGGACTTGACGGACTTTGCGGGGGGGTAACGGCAATTATTACCATCGCCATGCTGCTTCTGTCAACACATCTGGCGACCTGGGGTGCCAGTAAAGTTGGCGACCCTGTGCGGATTACAATTTGTCTCGGGCTCGTAGGGGGCGTCTGCGGATTTCTGCCTTTCAACAGGTATCCAGCCAAGATATTTATGGGTGATGCCGGCAGTATGCTCTTAGGCTTTATGGTAGCTACACTGATGATTTTACTTGGCGAGCAAATTCCACGATGGTGGATGGCTTCAATTGTTGTCTTTGGCCTGCCTATACTCGATACCACAGTTGCGCTGGTAAGGAGACTGCTTAATCACAGGCCTTTGTTTGTTTCTGACCGCGGTCATATTTACGACCAGATGATAGACAGAGGAATACCTTTGAAAAAGACCGTAGCAATTTGTTATGCGCTCGCCGGTACCTATGCGGTAATCGGCTTAGCGATGAGCCAAATAAGAACAAGATATGCTGCGGTTGTGTATGTTTTTGTTTTTGTGGTCTCGGCCATTATTGTTTGGAAGAAAGGTTACCTGAAAATGGAGGGATTGCGGGGAGCAATACGTGACAAAAAATGACATAACTTTGGAACCTCCCGCAAACCCGATGACCACATCAAAAACAGAAAGGGGGCATGGCTGGAAACAAGATATACTTATTCTCGCCGTCTTACAGGTTGCATTAGGGTCGATATATCTCAAAACTGTACCCCGTCTCTATACGGATGAGGTTTGGGACTCATCATTAGGGTATAGTTTGGCCTATTTCGGCGAGCTGAGGCATCAATTTATCGAAGGCTTTGGCGGTATGCACATTCATTTTGTGCAACCTCGTGTCATTCTACCTTTTGTTTGTGCGGTTATTTTTAAAATAGCTGGTTACAGTATTTTAGCCGGCCGGGTAGGCTCACTAATCTTCAGCGTATTGGCTGTTGTAAATCTTTATGCCCTGATGCGGCGCTGGTTCGGAGAGAAACAAGCTGTTTGCATAGTAATAGCGACTATTTTGCATCCATGGTTTTTTACAGCAAGTCGTACAATTCGACCCGAAATTTATTGTATAGCATTATCGATGGCTACTTTGTGGTGTATGGTGTATTCATT
>Ga0315276_10003899_pt1 | contig 13690 bp, 12 predicted proteins | sample YL17G05_0_MG_FD_204542 | JGI IMG/M metagenome (GOLD analysis project Ga0315276, IMG submission 204542) | Sediment microbial communities from Yellowstone Lake, YNP, Wyoming, USA - YL17G05_0 | ecosystem: Environmental > Aquatic > Freshwater > Lake > Sediment | place: USA: Wyoming | collected...
GGCAGGTTCTTGACCTGCGGCACGAGTGAGACTTCCCAGCAATTGGTCACCCACGCCCACTGGTTGAGCTTATAGCCTGCGTCAAAGTGCGCCGCCGTGCAGGCGAGCATCTGCTGCAAACCTTCATTCGGCCCGTACCATCCGATCGTCTCAATGGGCCCGACGCCGAACCGGCTGTTGTAACCCTTCTCTTTCTCGCCCACTTTGTACTTGCCCAGACCGAGCCGGCGCGCGGAGATGAAGTCCACGGTCCAGCCGTCCAGGTTCACGCAATCGATGAAATCCTTCTGGCCTTGGGCGGGCTTGCAGAAGTGTTCGGTGGACGGATAATAGGGATAATTGATGGAGCCTTCGCCGTCGCCGTTATCGATGCCATACTGGCTCCAGATGTTGCCCTGGCAGACGTGAATATTCTCCTGTTCGGCCAGGTACTTCTGGTTGGCCGCCGAGAGGAAGCCGGCCAGCAGACTCTTCGGGCGAAAACCGCCGCCCATGAGATCGCTGACCTTGGCCACCGCCTCGTGGATGTCGCGGTTCACCTGCTCGCGCGAGTTATACATGTTGGCGAAAAAAGCGCCCGGGATGAAAGTCACATCGTCCCCATACTGATCGTGGAACTCGCGCACCAGCCGGCGGGCGGCCTGGTAGTTGGGCCGCGGGTCCTCTAAGGCCCGCCAACTTAATGCCCAGGTCATCGGCGCCCCCGGCCAGCCCGCCGCAAACCCCGCCCGCAGCGCCTTGATATTCTCCGGCGTGTGGCGGTCATACTCGTCGAAACCTTCGTTGCGGGTGCGAGTGACCTCGATCTGGTTCACCCGAATGACCGAGTTGAAGGTGAGAATCCGCCTGCCGGAGAGCGGTCCGGCGGCCGGGAGACGGGATTCCGCGGCCTGGGCGGGGACGACGTGGCCAATTGGCCCAGCCAAACAGGCGCTGAGAGTAGTCAGGCCCGCGGTCTTAACGAACGTTCGTCGCTTCATGGATGGTAAGGATCTGTTCATGTGATGATGGGATTGTTTCGTTTACTTCAGCGGCACCTTGACAATGGTCAGGAAATGGGCCGCCAGGTTAGCCACGCCCTTGGCAAAGGTCATCTTCGTTTTCCTAGGTATGACTGTGCTGGTCCACCGATTCTCGTACCCTTCTTCTGGCAGCACAATCTGTTTCTTTACCGCCACTTATGGTAGCCTCCGAGGTGTCTGACCACAACTTCTTTAGGAGGCTGATATTGCCCGAGAACCACGGTTGGGGCTGCAGTCGCGGTCTGCACTCATGACGAAAACTTGATGCCAAAGAGCCTATCTCACACCTCCGCCGTGCTTCATCCTGCCATGCGCCCCATGAAAACGGGACGAAAAAGAACGCTTGCTCTCACTCGTCCACCCTAACGGAGGGCGAACCCAATTCCCCTGGACTACAACACCGATGCGCGGCGATGCCGCTCAGTGTAATGCGTAACATGATTTCACCTGGGTTTCCTTGTTAGATCGTTGGTTTCATTTGTTGGAATCTATCGCGGGTCACGAAGCGCTGCCCGCGTCGCTTTCGGCAAACAACGGCGTGCTGAAGTAACGCTCGGCGCGATCACAGAGCAGCGTGACCACGGTCGCCCCGGCCGACAGGTCGCGAGCGGTGCGCAAAGCGGCGGCCACATTGGCCCCGGAGCTTGTGCCCACCAGCAGGCCGAACTCACGATGCAGCCGCCGGGTCATCCGCATCGCCTCTTCGGCACTGATTCGCACCGTGGCATCCAGCGGCGCGCGTCGCAGGAGCGGCGGGACGAAGCCCTTTCCCGCCACACCCTCGATGCAGAAACAGCACCGGCATTCGGCCGCGTGCAGTCCCTCCTCGGCTGGCTCCATCGCCACGATGCGCGCGTTCGGGAAGCGGGCCTTGATGGCGCACCCGCAGCCCCCCAGCGAACCGCCCGTGCCGTAGCCGGCCACAAACGCGTCAATGGGGCCCGCAACTTGCCGGAGAATCTCCGGGCCGGTGTGTTGCTCGTGATCGTCCACGTTCAGCGGATTCTCAAACTGGCGCGGCAGGAAGTAGCGCGGATCGCGCGCCGCCATCTCGCGCGAGCGGTCAATGCCCGCCTGATAGGTGCCGCCGTCCGGGAGCAAAATCACCTCCGCGCCGAAGCGTCGGAGCAAGTGCCGCCGCTCGACGCTGGCGCCCTCGCTCATCAGGATGGTCACACCATAGCCCCGCGCGGCGCCGACCATGGCGAGCGCAATGCCGGTATTGCCGCTGGTGCATTCGAGGATGATGGAATCAGCCCGCAGCAGCCCGCGCCTCTCGGCATCGGTCACGACGCATTGCGCGAAACGGTCCTTGATGCTGCCGCTGGGATTGAGGAACTCGCACTTGGCGTGGATCGTCACGCCTTCGGGATGGAAACACAGCGGAATCAGCGGCGTGTTGCCAATGAGCGAAAGAACCGGTGCGCGGGGCGCGTTCAAGCAATGTTCCATGTTATTTCCTATTTGATTGTCCCGGCGGTCCAGCGAATGCCGCGAACGATCAGGTCGCGGTATTCGGAACAGGTGTACTGGTCCACCGATTTTCGCGCCCTTCGTCTGGCGTCATAACTTTCTTCTCCCGCGTCACTTATGGTAGCCTCCGAGGCGTCTGGTCACAACTTCTTTCGGAGGCTGATTTGCTTGAAAAACACGGTTGTCCGAACCCGTTTCTACCCAATCACTGGAGCCGCCACGTCAAATCCGCCCTGCTCCACGTCACCTCCTTGCGAGGCTCGCCTGTGTCCACACGTGAGCGTAGGCCGCAACGCGCCCAAGCCGCAGACGCTCATCATGGGCCAGCCCGGCGCTCGAATCGAACTCACCGTCACGTTCGAGGCAGAACGCAGGCACCTGCCCATCGTCACGCTGCGACGCGTGGCGTAACAACTCACGCGCCAGCCCAGTCGTCGAGGGTCATGGTCGCGGTGCGCCATCGCCATGAAATCTTGCTGCCAAAGAACGTCGTGCCGCCTTCTTGATGCACCGCACCGCACCACGTGAACACCAGATCCGACGGAAACCCTGCATCTTGCCCTTTCAAACAGCCTAACGAACGGCGAACGGAATTTCGGTGGCCCACTATAGCGCCTCCATGTGCGGCGTGAATCGCCTCGCCTCGTCCGCCTGCTTGAGGGCCACTTCGAGCACTGCGGCGTGGCCGTCAGGCTTTGCGGCCGCAGCCTCGTCCAGGGCCCGGCCCAGGATCACTGCGGCATCGGAATCTGCATGCGCAGCCGCCAGATCCTGCCGCACTTGCTGCCAAAGATCACCCGCGCGGGGCGCAGGGCTACTGCATCCGAAGAGTGGCATCGCGAAAACCCACACAAGCATGGCAATCCGCATGGTGCACCTCTGTGCTTTCGCTGCTTCCTAGATTATAGGCACCTTCAACCAGCCAAGAGAAGGAGACGCCCGCCGAAGAAGACAGCTTGCCGGCGCATTACACTGCAGGGCTGAACCGTCAAGCTCCTTCGGCCTCGCGCCGGATGCCATCCAGCATGCCCCGGAAGACGTAGCCATGAAGCGGCAACACCGCGTACCAGTAGGCGAGCCCAGCCAAGCCGCGCGGCTTGAACCGAGCCGTCTGCACCAGCACGGTTGACGGCGAAACCGGCGCGCACGGCACATCGTTCGCGGACGGGCTGATGCTAAACTCGAGCACGGCGTCACCCGGCAGTATCATCTCGGCGAGTAGAGCCAGTCGATGGGGCGGATCGATTCCCGTGACTCGCCAGAAGTCCAAGGCATCGCCGTAGGCCAGTTGTTCCGGATGTCGGCGGGGGCGCCGCAGGCCAGGACCGCCGACCAGACGGTCCATCCAGCCTCGAACGTGCCAGAGCCAGTCGGCGGCGTAGTAGCCGTGGCCGCCGCCGACCTTGCACACCGCAGTGAACACGACCTCTGGTTGCGCCGCTATGGTTACCTCGCGGCGGTCCACGAACACCTTTCCACCTGCCCAATCAGGATCTCCCGGCACCGGGCCGGCATCGCTCCAGCTTGTTTCCACCTCGCTTCGGCGAAGCCGGCCTACTGCCAAGTCAACGGCCTCTCGTACGCCCAGCAGCGGTCCGGGCATGAGATCCCGGGCTTGATCGTTCCTGCAGACCACGCGGTTGCGCAGGCCATCGGCCAGCGGGCGGGCCATGCGGTAGCTCACCGGTGTCACCAGGTATATCCAGAGCGAACTCAGCCGCGGCGTGAGAAGCGGTACCGGTACAATCAGCCGTTGGCGCAGGTTCAAGGCCTGGGCCATGATCTGGATGAGACGGCGGTACGTCATCACCTCCGGCCCGCCAATATCCAGTGTCGCTCCGACCGTCGCGGACACGTCCAGGCACTGCACGAGGTAGCGCAGTACATCGCGGATGGCAATGGGCTGGCACTCGGTGGCCACCCACCGAGGCGTCACCATGATGGGCAGCCGCTCAGTGAGATAGCGCAGAATCTCGAACGACGCGGAACCAGACCCGATGATCATGGCGGCACGGAGCGAGGTGACGGGCACAGACTCGCTGGCCAAACACAACTCAACTTCCCGGCGGGAGGACAAGTGCTCACTGAGATGATCACCCAGTTCACCCAAGCCACCCAGGTAGATGATCCGGCCCACACCGGCCTGCTCCGCAGCCTGGGCAAAGGCCCGAGCCAGTTCCCTGTCGCGCTGCGCGTATTCACGGCCGGCTACTTCCATCGAGTGGATCAAGTAGTAAGCCGCGTCGCAGCCGCGCATCGCCTCGGCAAGTCTGGGCACGTCCAGGGCGTTCCCCTCGACGATCTCAACCGCCGCCGAGGCAGCCCACGCCCGCGCCGCCAGCTTTCGCCGCGAACGCGCCAGGCACCGCACCCGCCAACCGGCTTCGATCAGTCGGGGCGCCAGGCGGCCACCGACGTAGCCGGTGGCACCGGTGAGAAAGACGGTTCTGCCGGAATGGTCTTGCATGACAGCCTCTTGCGTCGAGTTTATGCAGGCCCCAGCCTGCCGACCCGCGTCAGGGACAGAACTCCCGGACTTCCTGAAAGCGGGTGACGACCTGGTAGACGTTCACCGTCACCTTCACCAGGGCGCAGCCGGACGAGGCCAAGAACGCCTTCAGAGAGGGATGCCGGCCGAGGAGTAGGGCCATCAGCCGATCCTTCTCATCGCCTTGTGCCTCTTCGGCAAGGCCCGTGGCCGTGACGGCCGTGGCCTCGGACAAGTCGGCCTCGCGGTGCGCGCGATCATCCACCAGCATCGCCACGCGGGGATTGACGGAGACGTTGGTGAACTTGTGGGTAGCGCGCTCTGTGGCAAAGACGAGGAGCCGCAGGTCCTCAGTTGCGGCGAAGGCGACCAGGCTGGTGTAGGGTTGTGTGTCGCCCTGGGTAGCCAGCACGGCCAGTCGCTGCGACACGAGAAGCCCACGAAGCGTCGTTCTCGGGTCTTCGGGTCTCATAATCAGTTCCTTGGCATCAAGTTTTTCACTTGGCTCACGTAGGCGTCCATGTCGAACTTACGCCTGAGGCCGGCGGCGTTCATGTAGCGGACGTTGCCGAAGATGGGCCGCTCCCCCCACGGCCGGTCGTGCTTGCCGAAACACCACGCCACGCCCGCGAAGGAGTTGGGGTTCCTGCCATCGAGGAAGTACTTGTTGTTCAGGCGGAGCGCCGTACCGAAGGCAGCTTTCGGCGTCGTCGTCCACTCCAGGATCTTCTTGCCCCAGTACATCCGCATGTAGTTCGCCATTTTCCCCGTGACCGCCATCTCTCGCATCGCCGCATTCCAGAAGGGGTCGTGGGTCCTTGCCTCCTCAAGTTCCCGCGAGGTGTAGACGTAGTCCCGCTTGTCTTTGCGGTGCTTCTCAAGGGTTGCCCTTGCCCAGTCTGGCAGGCAGCGGTAGGCATCGTAGGCGGGATTGTGGTAGACGAAGTTCATGCTGAGTTCGCGGCGGATGATCAGTTCCTCGAGATACGTGTCTTTGGCCTCTATTCCTACACCGATGGCGTTTTGGACGCGTAAGGCGATGTACAGCGGCGAGATCTGGCCGAACTGGAGATAGGGGCTCATGTTCGACCCGAGGTCGAGGCTTGGGTCGCTCCGCTTAGCGGCGTAGTCGCGCAGTTTCACCGCGATAAAGTCGTCAAGCCAATCTTTCGCCCGGGACGTGCCGCCGGTGTAGAAACCTTGCCTCGCGACGCTGCGGTCGACGTTGAGCCCCGCGAGCACGCCGTTCACGTCCGACAAGTCAAGCCCGCCAAGCCTCAGTCCAAGCGAGTCCTTCTTCAGCCTCCGTTCCCTAAGCGGAACGAGAAACCGATCCAGGTGCCGGTGGATCTTCGGGCGAATCGTGGCAGCCGCATATTCCTCTTTCGGGGAAACAACCTCGATCGGCACAACGACGTCTGTCTCGACCTCCGCGACGGAGCAAGTCGCATGTCTGGCGACGTGGTCGCGCCACATCCGCTGGACGCGCGTGTAGCCGCGGTCCGTCACCACCAGCGACGCGTCCTTCGCCATATCCACCGCGGCATCCTCCGGAGACTGATGCCGCACGACGAGTTGAATGCCGCGGTCGCGAAGAGCTGCTTGAGTCTCGCTCAGCCCCTCCAGCATGAACGCGTAGTGGCGCAGGTTCGCCTCGGGGTAGGCGTCGGTAATGCCGAAGAGGCAGACGAGCGGCTGGCCCATCTCGTTGGCGCATTGGATGGCAAACTCAAGGGCGTGGTTCCATTCGGCCCTTTGCGAGGCCTGCATCCAGTAGAGGACGAACCTACGCTTCTGCACGTCGTTGGCGTTCAGCCACAGTATACGGTCGGGCTGAATCATCTCGACGCCTCGTATTCTGGTCGGGTGACCTGCCCATCCCGGTACTTCTCAAGCGTGTCGAGGAAGAGCGCCTTTTCCGCCGCACCCAGCCCCTCCGACACGTACCCCAACGCGTGCATGAGAACATTGATCATGCTCGTATAGCGCGGTGGCCGCGCAAGGGCCTTGGCCAGATGCTCCCCGTACTCGGCAAACACCTCGGCTACCGGCCGGTGGTCATGGTTGGCGACGATACGGCCCAGGACCCGTAACTCGGTCTGGTGATAGGCCATCAGCAGGTACTTGTGGGCAGCGTGGAATGTGATGAGGTTGTTCATTTCGGGCGTGCGCGCCACCTGGCGAAATGCCGCCAGTGCGAAGAGCTTCGTCAGGAAGTGTTCGCGCAGAAGGAAGTTGCTCAGCCGCCCTTCATCCTCCACCGCCGCCTCGGGCAACCGATCCAACACTGCCCCGCCGAAGAACCCGCGGCCGACGCCATGCGGCATGTTGTACTCCGGGCCGCCATAAATCTTGACGTCCTTGATGCCGCACGAGGGCGACCGGCCTTTCAGGATGAACCCCTCGGCCGGCCCGAGACCGTCGAGAAACCTCCCCGCGAACTCGCGCATGGTGTCAGAGATGTCCTTGCCCGTCGCCGGCTGCATAAATCGCGGCTGCTTGCTGATCATCACCACCCGGATCGGGTCGCGCGGGCAGCCCAGGCCCACCTCCATCTCCGGGCACACGGTCACGAAGTCCACGTGGTCCGTCAGGCGGCGGACGAACTCATCGGAGATCATCTGGCCGTTATATCGGCACGCGGCAAAACCCAGGCACTTCGAGACCCCCACGCGGGGACGGGCAGATTCCCTGGACACTCGTGAGCCTCCCATCAGTTTGCCGCAAGCGATTCACAGACCGTATCAAGAGCCCGTCTCAGGGTCCAGGCTTGCTGTCGCGGGTCACTCTCTCCCCGCATCTTGTTGAGGGCCGCCTGCAACGCCGCGCGATCCTTGTCGGCCAGCGCCTCTGCGTGAGACTTCACGAGGGACTCGACGGCGACCTCATACACGGCCGCGCAGGCTGCATGCTGCCCGGCGTTGAACAAAGGCACTCCGCGTTCGATCGCAAGCTCAATGACGGCCCTGGCGGCTTCGGACGGCGTCAGCTTTTTGGCTGGCGGGATCAGCACCGTATCAATCACGTGAATGACGCCGTTGGATGCAGCGATGTCGGTCGCCACCACCTTGGCACCGTTGACCTCGAAAGAACCGGAAGTCCGGATCGCCAGAGGTTGGCCCTCCAGCGTCGCCGCCGACTGAGCGCCCAGGAGCATCTTCCCGGGTACCACATGGTAGGTCAGCACCGCCGTGAGTTTGTCGCGGTTCTCCGACTTGAGTAGCTCATCCACGGTGCCTTTGGGCAGCTTGGCAAACGCCTCGTCATTAGGGGCGAAGACCGTCAGGGGTCCCTTGCCTTTCAGCGCCTCCACGAGCCCCGCAGCCTTGACGGCTGCAACAAGCGTTTTGAACTGGCCGGCTGCCACGGCCGTGTCCACGATGTCCTTGGGCCCCGCCGAACCGTCAGAAGGCTTCGCGGCTGAAGAGCTATCGGCGGAAGCGCCCTTCTCGCCCTTGATCCAGGCGACCTCCAGCCGGAAGGGACCGGCCTGCTTGTCCGCCAACGTGAAGCCCACGCTCTGGACCTTGTTCGCCCTAAGAATCTCAGTGGTCGGGATGCGCGTGCCGAAGGCTGCGTATTCGAAGTCCTTCAGCGGAATGCGGACCTCCCGCCAAGCGTCCTTCTGAGTCTCTATGGGGGCGCGGTATGATGCGGCAGCAAAGAGCGTAGAGGTCCTCAGGTCAAGGTAGTAGGTCCTGCCATCGCCTTTGACGCGTAGGGCGATTGTGTCATAGCCGTCCAGCCCAAGGTCGGCCGACCGTGTACGAATCGAAGCGAAGCCGCCCTGGTTCTCCAGCGAGATCTTGCCCGAGAACTCCAGCGTCTTGTCCTCGGTGATGCGAAAGCTACCCTCGGAGACGCCGCCCATGACGTTGTCGTTGACCGACAGCCATTTCTTGGCAGCCGCGGTATCGGAGAAATCCGCCACCGGCTTAGAGATCGGTTCCGCGGCGATCCCGATGGAGCCGAAGACAAGAACCAGGATCGTGACCATGCTACCCGTATGCGAAGTGATGGGCTTCATTCTTCGACCTCCTTTCAGGACCGTGGAAAGGACCGAACCAGCCGGTCCAAACGCAGTTCTCGGAAAAGGCCCCAAGCCGGGGGCTGGGTCTGTCCGCAGCCCGCGAAGGCAGAAGCAAGCATTGCCGTCAACAATCGCTAGACTGCGCCGGCGACCGCCGCCGACCTCACTAATGGCATAAGAGAGCCTCGACAGATTCAATTCAAGGGACAACTGCTCCTTCCAATCGCGGCATAGAAGCCGCACCAACTGAAGATGGCTTCGAAGAAGCAGAAACCGGAGAGAAAGAGCAGAAGCGGATTCCAGGAAGTGGTAATGGCCCCAATAAGCAGTGCCAACCCCAGGCCTGCCCGGATGAGCCGACCCGTGCCGCCGATATTCTTCGGCCGGGTGTGCGGCCCGGTCTTGGCAAGCTTCCGGAGCAACGTGCGGTAGCTGAAGCCCACGAGGAAGGCAAAGAGGTAAAGGATGAGAACGTAGCACCAGCCGAAAGGCGAAAGGCATATCCTGAGCGGCGATTCACCGAAGAACCGCGCCTTGATCTGCGGGACCGCCATTGCCGCGTTGATGATTTCTTTGAGGGGAAACTCTTCCAGATCCCCCGTCGCCAATGTGTATTTCCCTTGGTTCGTCGGACTGAACACCTTGATCACATACGTTCCCCCCGGAACCGTGCGGCCCTTGAGTTCCACGCCTTTCTGGGAATCATTCGTTTTGTATTCGGGTCCCCGGAAGTAGTTGTCTTGCGCGAACTCCTCGAAAAACGGCGTCCAGTCGAATGCCTGGCCGTCGAGAACCGTCACAGTTTCGTTTCCATTCGGAGTGACGCGATAAATCTCGGCGGAAATATCCTTCCGGGCCGCCGGAATGTCCGGCACCAGAATGCCGACGTAGAGGCGGAAAGCTCCGGCCGACTGGATTCGATACTCAACCGGCGCGCCGGTCAGTTCGCCATAGAAAGCCTGTGACACTTCCGGTTGACGGATATCCACCGGACCACTGCCCACAATTCGCGGCTGGTGCGCCAGAGCGGCCCTCGGAACAAGAACCACTAGCGCCAAGGCGAAAATGGCGACGGGCTTGTACATCGTATGCGTCGGTCGGCATAGCCAGAAGCCTTTTCCCATATGACCATTTACTCCGAGCCATACTGGGCCCCTGCCCAGCCCTGTCGTACCAGCGGACTCTATGGTAGCCTCCGACACGCCTGCTCACAACTTCTTTCGGAGGCTCATTTGCCCGACCTGTTTTTCCCCGATCACCGGAACCGCCACGTCAAGTCCGCCCTGCTCCACGTCATCTCCCTGGCAAGGCTCGCCTGTGTCCACACATGGGCGTGGCCGCCGGAAGCCTTGACCCGTGCACCGGCCGGGAAAGAGATAAAGGCCAAGCGTCGACGCTCTCATCACCTGACGGCGGCTGGCCTTCGCGCTAGAATCCGTCATCTGGTTGTCGCAGATAACACCCGCTGACAGCCGTCACTCCTGCGGACTCCGGGCGGAGTTTGCGGGACACACACCTGCCCCATTTCCCAGTTGCGTGTGACGTGTTTACGTTCGGCAACATCGCGTTGCAAAATACAACAATCGCGCAAGCCCTTGTCAGGACTGCGGTTATAGTCGTGCATGGCTGGTCCGATTCTAGGCGTGTTGCCTGGGGGAAACATTCTGCTCGCTGCCGCTGGTCTATCGCGCGGCAATTCTCCGGGGCCAGATAAGTCCGATAAGTCCTTGCTATAACGAAACTTGCAGCCCTTCCTTTAGACCTCTGCCCTGTCGTCCTGCAGCCTTGGCACATGCTTTGCCGTAAGTAAGTCTGCGAGGGATCCTTGAGCAATCGCTGTAGCGGGGATAGACCACTTCAGCGTTTCCTGCCGGGGGTTTCCACTGAGGTTCGCCACCTTTACCATCGGGGGTGACCCGTCGGGCTTTTCGGACCTCGTGAACCACCCGAACGACTTCGCCGCGTGGGACCTCTCGGCGATCACCTACAAGTTCGACGCCAGTTTCGACGTCGCCTGGCCAAACCCGCTGGTGAAGAACCAGGTGCGCCTGTGGCACGCAGGCGCAGCAAAAAGTAGGAGGGGATTGACGATTGGGAGGCCCCTGCGTGGGGCAGGGGCCTTCCGGTTTTTGCCGCGCTGTGGCGCGCGGCCGGTCATCGGCCGGCAACAAGGTGAAAGAGGAGGGAGCCGTGAAACGCATTCTCTTTGGTTGTGTCCTGATGGTGATGTGCTCGCAGGCGCATGCGGGTGAGGTAGTGCCGGTTGACGTCCCGCGTGGCTCCGGCGTTCGCGCCGGCCACCACGGGAACGCGCCCCGCGGCGGCACCGAGCGTCGCCCGCAGGACGCGCTGGCGCTCGTCGGGGGAGAGGGCGTAGAATTCACCGGTGCTTCCGAGCGGGACGAGGCCGTGGACCCCCTCCCGGATCAGGCGATCCACGAGCGACTCGAGCGTCCTGACGTCGAGCGTGCCGTCCGGCCTCATCGGCGTGACCAGCGCCGCGAAAATCCCGCGCCATACGCCCCAGCGCTTCGCGGTCGATCCGTCCTCCCTCAACCTTCTCATAGGCTTCCTCTCCGAACCTTTGATGCTGCGGGAATTCGGGGGACACAATATACCAATTTAGAGCCGTCATCTACTCAGATGCTCGCCAGCGTCTTGCGCATGAAGTCGAACGACTCAATGATGCCGGGCATCGGCGCATCGGCCTTGGCTTCGTACTCCAGGGCCACGTGGTAGGGGAACTTCAGGGCAACCAGCGCCGCAAGGACCCCCTTGATGTCGATGACGCCCTTGCCCACCTCGGTCGGGCCGCCCTTGGCTGTGGCCTCCGTTACGTCCTTCATGTGGAAATCGAGGAGGCGCGGGGCGCACTCCTTGATGGCGGCAACCGCGTCCTGGCCCATGCGGACGGTGTGGCCGACGTCCATGCAGATGCCCATGCGCGCATCGCGGTCCTTGACCATTTTAAGGACGTCCTGCGGCAGCGGATACTTCTTGTCGCCCGGGCCGTGGTTGTGGATGGCGATGCGGATGTCGTACTGCTTGGCCATTTTCTCGATCGTGTCCAGGGCGTCGGGTTCGGGGCTGCAGACGATGGTCGGCATGCCGGCGTCTTTGGCGTAGTCGAAGACCGCCTTGATGGCGTCTTCCTTGTTGGCTATGGTGACCACGCCGCAACCCAGCAGCACGAGGCCGGCGTCGTCGATCTTCTTGCGGGCCGCCTTCCGCTCCGCCGTGGTGCTCTTCAGCGAGAGGTGCATGTCCTTGAGGCAGATGTACCTGACGCCCGCTTCCTTGGTCATGGCGATGGCCTGCTCCAGGTTGAACTTGCGGAGCGAGTAAGAGGCGATGCCTACCTTGAGGCCCTTGAAGGGGTCGCCGGCGGCCGGTGCGGTCCCGGCCCGCAACGACCCCGGCATCGCGGCAGCGGCCACGGCCGCGGTCCCGATGAGCCCCATCGCAAGCAACTGCCGCCGACTGATTGCATCCATGCTCTTCATGTTTCTGTCTCCGGTTAAGTTCCGCGACCCAGTAAACGTGCCACCGCCCGGATATTCTACCGTTGGGGCGTTGCCTACTGCCAGTCCCTTTATGCGGTTGATGCGGTTGATGATGGGGAGGCGACAGTGCGGCGGGCCACCCGAGTCTGTTGCCCAATTGCCGTTCATGTAGGGTGGGTGCTCTGCACCCACCATTTTCACGCGAAAAAAACGGCATTGGTGGGTGCAGAGCACCCACCCTACATATTGGGCAACTGGCCCACCCGACCTGCCGCGCGAGGGTGCGCATTCCGGCCTGGCCCTGACAACCATCTAACAACCTTTTCCATCCTCTCCCTCGCCCCATTTGGTATAAGTAAGGAATATTCCTGTATCAGGGAAGAAACCTCGCACGTTCAGCAACTAAGGGTATGTGGAACGAGACTCGGCGTGGCATCGGGGAGCGGGCATTTGGAGATCACGGACCTGGAGCTCGTAAACAGGGCTCGACGTGGAGACTCTGCGGCCTTTCATGAACTCCTTGACCGGCATGCCTCGTACCTGTTCGGCGTGGCGGTCTCCCTGATGGGCAACGCCGCCGACGCCGAGGATGCCGTGCAGGAGACGCTCTTGGGTGCTTTTCGTGGAATGCGGGGTTTCGAGGGCCGGTCGTCGGTGAAGACCTGGCTCACAAGCATTCTTATCCACCAGACGGCCATGCGTCACCGCAGTGCCGGCCGCAGGCCGGCCACGTCGCTCGAGTCCGTCGCCGAGGTGGAGGGCGGCCCGAGCGCCTCGTCCTCGACGGAGGCCACGGATACCCGCATCGATCTGATGGCGGCGATCCAGGAACTCTCGCCGGACCATCGCGAAGTCGTTGTTCTACGCGAGTTGAACGGGTTGTCCTACGATGAGATAGCGGAGGCGCTGGACGTGCCTCGCGGCACGGTGGAGTCGCGGCTGTTCCGGGCTCGCCGCCAGTTGCAGGAGCGCCTCCATGAGTATCTCGTTTAGAGGGTGTTGTGTAAGGAGCAAGCCATGAACGAATGCCGACAATCAGAGCGCCTTGGCGCTTATCATGACGGCGAACTCTCCGGCGCGGCCCGGGCCGAGATGGAGCGGCACCTCGGGCAGTGCCCGGCATGTGCGGCGGAGTTGGAGCGTCTTCGGCGGCTGTCGGAACTGCTCGGCGCGG
>Ga0315276_10003902_pt1 | contig 13685 bp, 7 predicted proteins | sample YL17G05_0_MG_FD_204542 | JGI IMG/M metagenome (GOLD analysis project Ga0315276, IMG submission 204542) | Sediment microbial communities from Yellowstone Lake, YNP, Wyoming, USA - YL17G05_0 | ecosystem: Environmental > Aquatic > Freshwater > Lake > Sediment | place: USA: Wyoming | collected...
TGTTCTCGATGGAGAAGGGGAAGGGCGTCGACTTCACCGAGGCCGACCCGTACTACGCGCCGAAGGAGGTGCCCGAGGAGGGGCACTTCTACGTGCCCGTGGCCTGCCAGCAGTGCCGCAACGCGCCGTGCACGAAGGTGTGCCCGACCGGCGCGACGTGGACCGAGCCGGACGGCATCGTGGTCATCGATTACGACTGGTGCATCGGGTGCCGGTACTGCATGGCCGCCTGCCCGTACGGCGCGCGCCACTTCAACTGGTCCGAGCCGGCCATTCCCAAGTCGTCGCTCAATACGCAGACGCACTACCTCGGGAACCGGCCGCGCCCGAAGGGCGTCGTCGAGAAGTGCACGTTCTGCATCCAGCGGACGCGGGACGGCCGCTATCCGGCGTGCGTGGAGGTATGCCCGGCCGGCGCGCGCAAGTTCGGCAACCTGCTCGACCCGACGAGCGAGATTCGCTACATCATGGAGCACAAACGCGTCATGGTGCTGAAGGAAGATCTGAACACGCTTCCGAAGTTCTTCTACTTCTACGCTACGTGAGGCCCGCGTGAACTTTCTGCGACTCTTCCCACGCTTCATCCGCGGCAGTCTCGTGCTGGTGTCGCGGGGCAATGCCGCCTACTGGGCGTGGGTCGCCTTTCTGTTCGTGCTCATCGCGTCGGGCGGGCTGGCCTACGCGCGCCAGGTCACCGAAGGCCTGGGCGTCACGGCGATGCGCGACCAGGTGAGCTGGGGGTTCTACATCGGGAACTTCACGTTCCTGGTCGGCGTGGCCGCCGCGGCGGTCGTCCTGGTGATCCCGGCCTACGTCTACGACTGGAAGCCGATCCGCGAGATCGTGATCTACGGCGAGCTGCTGGCCGTGAGCGCGATCATCATGTGCCTGCTGTTCGTGCTGGTGGACATCGGCCGGCCCGACCGCTTCTGGCACCTGCTGCCGCCGGCGGGGTACCTGAACTTTCCGGACTCGATTCTCGCGTGGGACGTCCTGGTCCTGAACATCTACTTCGTGGTGAACTTCGTCGTCGTCACCCACATCCTGTACCGCGCGTTCAACGGGCGCCACTACAACCCGAAGGTCGTCGTGCCGCTGGTGCTGCTGTCGATCCCGCTCGCGGTGGGCATCCACACGGTGACGGCGTTCCTGTTCAACGGGCTGGCCTCGCGGCCGTACTGGAACTCGTCGATTCTCGCGCCGCAGTTTCTCGCGTCGGCCTTCTGCTCGGGCCCGGCGATCCTGCTGATCGTGCTGCAGCTGCTGCGGCGGTTCACGCGGTTCGAGATCCAGGACCAGGCCATCTCCAAGATCGCCGAGCTGATGGCGTACGCGATGTTCCTGAACCTGTTCCTGCACGGCGCCGAGGCCTTCAAGGAGTTCTACTCGAACACCGAGCACGTCGTCTACACGCGGTACTGGTTCCTGGGGCTTGGCGAGCATCGCACGCTGGTGCCGTTCGCCTGGACGGCCGTCGGCCTGAACGTCCTCGCGTTCGTGCTGTTCATCGTGCCGTCGACCCGGCGTAACTGGATCATGCTGAACATCGGGTGCGTGGCGACGTATGCCGGGTGCTACATCGACAAGGGGATGGGCCTGATCATCCCGGGCCTGACCCCGGATGCGCTCGGCGAGATCTACGTCTACTACCCGACGATGATTGAACTGCGCGTGGCGGCGGGCGTCTTTGCGCTGGGGTTCCTCGTCTTCACGCTGATGCTGAAAGTCGCGGTGCCGATCATCCTCGGCGAGTTCCACGGCGGCACCCAAGGCCAGCCGGGCAGCGCGCATCAGCAGGCGTAGACCGTTCCCGGTCGCCGTCACGCTATTGATTCCTCTCGCCCTCCGGACTCCCGAGGTCGCCCCATCTGCGCCCGGCACCGATATCGGACCCATGCGGTCTTACCATTCCTGGCGATCTCCACTTGACACAGGCTTGCAGCGGCCGTAGCATCTGCATGAAGCAAGGAATCGGACATACCAATCAAGATTCTCAAGCTGGCGAATAGAGCCCCCCAGAGCGTTTGTTCTGGCCTCTGCCAAGGAGATGCGTCATGCCTCGAAGCCGACCGCGTTCGCTGTTCTACCTGATCGTCCTCGCTTCTCTGATTCTCACGGCGTCGGCGCTGCCGGCCGCCGCCCAGGCCATCCGCGGCACGCTGCTCGGGACCGTGACGGATCAGAGCGGCGCGGCCATGCCCGGCGCGACCGTGGTCATCACGGAGAAGAGCACCAACGTCTCCCGCGAAGCCGTGACCAACGCGACCGGCAACTACACGTTCCCGAACCTGGTCGACGGCACCTACACGGTGAAAGCCGAACTCGCGGGGTTCAAGACCGTCGTCCGTGAGAACATCCGCATCGCCGTCAATACCAGCATCCGCATCGACCTCTCGCTGACCGTCGGCGAACTGTCGGAGACGATTACGGTGTCGGGCGAAACGCCGCTCCTGCAGACGGACCGAACCGATACGGGCCGCCTCATCGAGAGCGTGCAGGTCGCAGCCATGCCCCTCGCGTTCAACCGCAACTTCCAGGGGATGGTTGCCACGGTGCCCGGAGTGACCCGGCCCCACCGTGAGCATTCGGAGTTCTTCAATTCCCAGGACAGTCTGAGGTTCGAAGTGAACGGCCAGTCGGGCCTCGCCAACAACGTCCAGATCGAGGGTCTCGACAACAACCAGCGGACCGGCCTGCTGACGCTGCTAATCCCGCCGGCGGAGGCCATCGACACGGTCAGCGTGTCGACCAGCAACTATGACGCGGAGTTCGGGAGGGCCGCCGGCGCGGTGTCGGCGGTGACGCTGAAGTCGGGCAGCAACAAGCTGAAGGGGAGCGTCTTCTGGTTCGGCAACACCGACAAGACGAACTCGCTGCCGGCGGCCTCGGCCTTCTCGTCGGTCCGGACCAAGCCGCCGACGAAGTACAACCAGTTCGGGTTCACCATCGGCGGGCCGATCAAGCAGAACAAGTTCTTCTACTTCGGCGACTATCAGCGGACGCAGGACCGTCTCGGCAGCACGTACCGCTTCGTCGTGCCGACGGCGGAGTTCCGCAAAGGTGATTTCAGCGCGGCGACGACGAAGGTCTACGACCCGGCGACGGGCGACGCGGCCGGCAACGGCCGGGCCCAGTTCCCGAACAATCAGATTCCGACGTCCCGCATCAGCCCGATCGCGCTCAACATCCTGTCGAAAATTCCGATGCCGAATCTTGCCGGCGTCGCGCTGGGCCAGCCCAACTACCAGGTCGACAGCTACCGCGACAAGACCACAGACAGCTTCGACACCAAGGTCAACTACGCGCTGAATGCGTCCAACCAGCTCTCGTTCCGGTTCAGCTACCAGAAGCCGGAGATCACCCAATTGCCGGCGCCGGGGTACGACGTGTGGGGCGGTCCGCTCGGCAGCGGCTTCATGGCCACCGGCACGAACATGACGTACAGCACGGCCGCCAACTGGACGCGCACCTTCTCGAACACGTTCCTCATGGAAGTGCGCGGCGGCACCAGCTACTACCACAACGAGGCACTGACGACGGCCAACGGCCAGGATCTCGCGAAGCAGCTCGGCATCCAGGGCGTCAACATCGACGAGTGGACCAGCGGCCCGCCGATCATCCAGGTGAACAACGGGTACTCCAACCCGATGATGGGCTACTCAGCGAGCCTGGGGTGGGATCGATGGGAGCGGTCGTGGGAATTTGCCACCACGCTGACCAAGGTGCAGGGCAACCACACCGTCAAGTTCGGCGGCAACTGGCGCCACAACAGCGACAAGCTGCTGCAGACGCAGGACAACGGGGGCCCGCGCGGCCAGTTCACGTTCAGCGGCGCGCAGACGGGCTCGACTGCGGACACCGGCGCCAACAGCGGCATCGCCAATTCCGTCGCGTCGCTGCTGCTGGATCTGCCGAGCGGCATGGCCCGCGACCTGAAGGTGCTCGATGATGTCGGCACGCAGCACTTCACGATCTCGGCCTTCGTGCACGACAAGTGGCAGGCGTCCAGCAAGATCACCCTCGACCTCGGCCTGCGGTTCGAGTACTACGACCCGCTCATCGGGCTGGCCGGCAAGGGCTCGCTCTCGAACTACAACCCGGCCGACAACACGCTGCTCGTGTCCGGCTACGGCAGCATCAAGAACGACTTCGGGGCCAAGAAGGACTTCAACAACTTCGGGCCGCGGCTGGGGATGTCGTATCGCCTCGACGACAAGACCGTCCTCCGGTCCGGGTTCGGGGCCAGCACGACGCCGTTCCCGGACAACCGGTACGCGTTCAACTACCCGGTCAAGCAGAACAACAGCTACCAGGCGCCGACCCCGTACTCCGCGGCGGGCGCCATGGCCGCCGGCTTCCCGGCGCCGACGTACCTGACGGTCCCCGACAACGGCATCATCACGGCCGATACCGCGTTCCTGAAGGCCCAGGGCTTCAAGTACGTCCCCACGGACCTCCAGCAGGGCACCCTCTACTCGTGGAACGTGGCGTTCCAGCGTGAGTTGGCGTGGGGGCTCACCGGTGAAGTGGCCTACGTCGGCAACATGGGCAACGACGTGCTCAACCGATTCGAGGAGAATGCCGGCATGGTATTGGGCGCCGGCATCAGTGGCCAGCCGCTCAACGCCAAGTTCGGCAAGACGGCCTCCGTCGAGAACCTGGCGTGGAAGGGCAAGAGCCGGTACAACGGCCTCCAGATGAAGCTGGATCGCCGATTCCGCAACGGCTGGCTCGTCACCAACTCGTACACGCACGCGCGCTCCTGGGACTACGCCAACGAGAACTCCGGCCCGAGCACGCCGATCGACCCGGAGCGCAGCTGGGGCCGCAGCAATTTCGACCGGCCGCACGTCTTCGTGTCGACGTTCGTCTGGTCGCTGCCCTGGTACAAGAGCAAGGATGCGGGAGTCCTCCACTACGTCCTCGGCGACTGGCAGGTCTCGGGTATCTACACCTACCAGTCCGGCAGCCCGATCGACATCCAGATGAGCGGCGCGGCGCTGAACACCCCGAGCAACACGCAGCGGCCGAACCTGACAGGCGACGTCGCGATCCTGAACCAGAAGAGTGCCGACGGCACCTACATCCAGTGGTTCGACACGACGGCGTTCTCGACGCCCGCGGCCAACACGTTCGGCACCATGACACGCAACACGGGCGACGTGCGGGGCCCCCGGTTCACCAATCTCGACATCAGCCTCTCGAAGCAGTTCAACCTCGGTGGCAGCCGGAGGGCTGAGTTCCGCGTCGACATCTGGAACCTGCCGAACACGCTCCACCTGGGCGGCCCGAACGCGACGTACTTGGGCTCAACGTTCGGCCGGATCAGCGGCGGCGTCAACGAGCGCCAGATGCGCTTCAGCGGGCGCTTCATCTTCTAGGTGTGATGGCAGGCGCCGCCGGGCTTCAGGCCCGGCGGTGACCTGCCGCTCTTCCAGGCTCGCCTGCGTTGGTGGTGCCCGCCGGCCGATCGCCGGGGGTGCTGCTCGCAGGCGAGTCGCGGTTTTGGGGCACAATACGGCCGGAGGACTTCGATGACGCAGGACGTTTCGAGACGTGATTTCATCCAGACCGCGACGGCGGCTACCATCGGCCTCGGCGTGGCCGGCAACGCGTCGCTCCGGGCGCAGGGCGCCAACGATCGCATTGTGCTCGCCATCATCGGCACCAACGGCCGCGGGAGGCAGCACGCCAAGATGTTCAGCCGGATGCCCGGCGTCGAGGTCGGGTACATCTGCGATCCCGAGGAGAAGGCGCTGGCAAAAGGGATGGCCGCCGTGTCGCCGACCCAGGCCCGCCCCGCCAAAGCCGAGAAGGACTTCCGGCGCATCCTGGACAGCAAGGACGTCCACGGCGTCGTCATCGCCGCGCCCGATCACTGGCACGCACCTGCGGCGATGCTTGCCCTGGCCGCCGGCAAGGACGTCTACGTCGAGAAGCCCTGCAGCCACAACGCGCTCGAGACCGAGTTGCTGGCGGCAGCGGCGAAGAAGTACAACCAGCGCGTCCTGCAGTGCGGCAGCCAGCGACGCTCCTGGCCGAACATCATCGACCTGACGCGGCAGCTTCGTGACGGCAGCCTGATCGGCCGGGTCTACTTCGGCCGCGGCTGGTACGTGAACACCCGGGCGTCCATCGGTGTCGGCAAGCCGGCCCCGGTGCCCGCCGGGCTCGACTATGAACTGTGGCAGGGGCCTGCGCCGCGCCGGCCGTACATGGACAACGTCATCCACTACAACTGGCACTGGTTCTGGAACTGGGGCACGAGCGAGGCCTGCAACAACGGCAACCACGAGATCGACGTGATGCGCTGGGGCATGGACGTCACCTACCCGGTGCGCGTCGAGTCGGCCGGCGGGCGCTACCACTTCAAGGACGACTGGGAGTGCGCCGACACGCAAGTCGCCTCGTTCGAATTCGAAGGGAACAAGTCGTTCATCTGGGAAGGCCGCAGCTGCAACGGCTTCCAGACCGAGGGCCTGAGCCGCGGCGTGACGTTCCACGGGGAGAACGGCAGCGTCCTCATCGACGACCACTCCTATACCGTCTACGACCAGAAGATGAAGGTCGTGAAGAAGATCGACGACAAGTCGGAGCAGTCCACCATCGATACGACCGGGCCCGGCGACCGGCTGGACGCCTTCCACCAGGTGAATTTCATCGAGTGCATGCGGTCGCGGAAGACGCCGAACGCGAACATCGGCGAGGCCCAGTCCAGCGTGCAGCTCTGCCACCTGGCTAACATCGCATACCGCGTGGGGCATACCCTGCGGTGCGATCCGAAGACGGGCCGCATCGTCGGTGACGCGGCCGCTGAGGCGCTCTGGGGCCGCAGCTACGAGAAGGGCTGGGAGCCCGAGGGCTTCGCCGGCAAGGCGCGCTGAACGCCGTCGCGGCGACGATGCGGCCACCCGGGTCGCGGCCATGCACGAGAGGGCGGGGACGGTTTCTCGACCGGTTCCCGCCCTGCCCATCGCATAAGGCGCTGTAAATGAATAAACGTAGCAGCTCGAGCGTGTGGGCCCGCCATAAGGGCCTGTAAGCAAGTAACTGCTGTCTACTTTGTTTGCTAACAGGCCCTAATCACGACATGCCGACCTACATCCGCATTCGTCCCGCCGCGCTCGTCGGCCGGGTGCGTGACGCGCTGGTCTCTGCCGGTGTGCCCGACGCGATCGCCCGCGTCGAGGCCGAGGTCATGGTCGAGGCGGATCGGTGCGGCGTGCCCTCGCATGGCGTGCTGATGCTGCCGCGCCTCATCGCGGGGTTGCGCGACGGGCGCGCGTCGAAGGATCCGCGCGTGCACGTGGTGCGCGAGCACGGCGCCACCTGCGTGATCGACGGCGACAACGGTCCGGGCCGCTACGTCGCCGTGCGCGCCATGGAGCACGCCGTCTCCCGTGCCGGCGATCTGGGCGTCGGCCTGTGTCTCGCCGTCAGGACCACGCATTGGGGCCGCGCGCACGCGTATGCCGTCCGCGCGGCCCGTGCCGGCATGATCGGCCTCTGCACGACCAACGCCATTCCGACGCTGACGGCGCCGGGCGTGGCGCGCCCGCTCCTGGGCAACAACCCGATCGCGATCGCCGTGCCGCGCGCGGATGGGCAGGATCCGGTGGTGCTCGATCTTGCGCTGTCACAGGCAGCCCTCGGCAAGGTCGCCACCCACGCGCGCGAGGGCCGGCCGATTCCCGACGATTGGGGTGTGGATGGGTCGGGTGCGTCCACAACCGACGCCTCCGCCATCCTGTCGTCAGGCCTGCTGTTGCCGATGGGCGGCCACAAGGGATTCGGCCTGGCCGTCCTGCTGGAACTTCTCACGGCCGCACTCGCCGGCGGGCCGTTTGGGCACGAAATCGTGTCGGCAGACGCCACGGGGCTCGATCCCGGGGCCTCCAAGCTCTTCATGGCGATCGATCCCGCGGCATTCGGGGATCCCGGTGTCTTCACGGGTCGCGTCGACGCGCTGCTCGATTACCTGCACGCGTCGGCGCCGGCGATGCTGGCCCCCGGGGAGCGCGGATGGCGCGTGCGCGAAGAGTACGACCGCGACGGGATTCCGATCCACGCCGCGGTCGTGGCGCAGCTGGAGGCCATCGGCGTCAGACTCGCGGCCGGCGAGCCGGAACGATGACAGAACGGTGATTCGGCGGCGGCCTGTTGCGTAATCCGTCCCGACCCCGGTAGTATCGAGACAGTGGGCCTCCAAACCTGGAATCGATGGGCGCGCGCCTGCGCGTGGGGCGGCATCGCGCTGTACGCGGCATTCGTACTCGCCGCGCCGGTGCTGCACCACGACCTGGCGTGCCATCGGACCTCGCCGGCGCACTGCCCGTCGTGTGTGGCCAGCGTCAGCGGGCCCGACATGCCTTCGGCGCCATCGGCCGCCTCCTCGTGCCTGGTCTATGCCGGTGCGACGCCGGACGTGCAGACCGCACGGCCGAGCGCGGTCCGGACCGACCAGGCGTCGGGACGCGCGCCGCCCATCCTCTTCGCCTAGACCGACGCTCACTCGTGTTGCAAGTCACGCGTGGCGTCCGGCTTCAGCCGGACGCGAGTCGGCGCTGGCTGAAGCCAGCGCCCACGTCTGGCGCGGGACTCGATTCAAGTGAACGTCGGGACTAGTCGCGAGCCCCCGCCCGGCGTCGATTCGTGCCGGGTCCCTGTTTCGACCGCCCCGACGCTCTCGTGGCCTTCCGCTCCCGGTGAGCGGCAGACCAGCCACCGTTGCCCGTGCCCGGCGTCCCCTGTCACTCGGGCGCCCGGAGGATCGCATGCAAGCGTTGATGTATTCACAGATGCGTCGATTGATACCTCAAAGTGCGTGTGCCGCGGCGGTGCTCGTCGTCGGGGTGCTGGCCGTGCCGTCAGCGTTCGCGCAGTCGGCGGGCCAGGCCCTGCCGCCCGCTCCGCCGCCTGTGCAGGCCGGGCCGGTCGCCGCGGCCGATCCGCAGGCGCTGCTGAAGGAGATTGCGGCGCTGCGCAAAGAACTCGACGCGGTGCGCAAGGCGTACGGCGATCGCCTGGCGGCACTCGAGGCGCAGGTGCTGACGGCCGCTGCCGCGACCGCGATGGCGGCACCGCCTGCGGCGCTGCCGCCGGCCACCGTGCAGCCTGTCCCGGCCACGCCGTCGCCGGCGCCCGAACCGCCGCCCGCGCCGGAGCCTCCGCCGCCAGCCGCTCCCGCGCAGTCGTCCAAGGTGTTCAATCCGGACATCGCCGTCATCGGCAACTTCCTGGGCACCGCCGGATCGAACCCGGTGTCGCCGTCTCCGTCGCTGCAGTTCAAGGAAGCCGAGGTCTCGTTCCAGGCCGCCGTCGACCCATACGCGCGCGGTGATTTCTTTGTGTCGTTCGGCGAAGAGGGCGCGAGCCTGGAGGAGGGCTTCATCACGTTCCCGACGATCCCGGGCGGCTTCATCGTGAAGGTCGGCAAGATGCGCACGTCGTTCGGCAAGCTGAACCCGCTGCACCCGCACGTGCTGCCGTGGCCCGACAGGCCCCTCGTGATGCGCAATCTGGTCGGCGGCGAGGATGGCGTGGCCGACGCGGGCGTGTCGGCGGCCCGTCTCATCCCGAATCCGTGGTTCTTTCTGGAGGCGACCGGCCAGTTCTACCGCGGCGAGCAGGGCAGCCTCTTTCACGCCAGCCAGGCCAGCGACCTGAACTACGTGGCCCGGCTGCGCGCGTATCAGGACGTGAGCGAGTCGACCAACGTCGATCTCGGCACGTCGTTCTCGTTCGGCCACAACGACGCGGGCCTCGTCGACGGCACCGACGTCGGGCGGTTCACCACGCAACTGGTCGGCGTCGATGCGACGGTCCGCTACAAGCCGCTCCGCCGATCGATCTACCGGTCGTTTGTCGGCCGCAGCGAGTTCGTGTGGAGCCGTCGCCAGCAGTTCGACGGCGTGCAGCCGTCGTTCGGCTACTACGTGTCGGGCGACTACCAGTTCGCCCGGCGCTGGTACGCCGGCCTGCGCTACGATCGCTCCGACCGGGCCGACAACGCGGCGATCCTCGATACCGGCGTGGCCGCGGTCCTGACGTTCTGGCCGAGCGAGTTCAGCCAGATGCGCGGGATGTACCGGCGAACCATCTACGACCGCAGTCAGACGGCGAACGAGTTCCTGTTTCAGGTGCAGTTTGCGATTGGCGCGCACGGCGCGCATCCGTTTTAGGGCAAAGAAGGTCACATCGATGCGAATCCGAACCGTCGTCTTCGTGCTGCTCACGGCGCTCGTCGCCCCCTCGGGCGCGTTCGCCGCCGATACCCGACTTGTCGTGATGACGACCACCGAGGATCTCGCCTCGATTGCGCGCGAGGTCGGCGGCGATCGCATCACGGTGGAGTCGATCGCGAAGGGCTATCAGGACCCGCACTTCGTCGAAGCCAAGCCGAGCTTCATCCTGAAGCTGCAGAAGGCCGACCTGCTGGTCGTCGTCGGCCGCGAACTGGAGATCGGCTGGCTGCCGCCGCTCATCCAGCAGAGCCGCAACGCGAAGATCCAGACCGGCGCCGACGGGTACCTCGACGCCTCGCAGGGCGTGCGGATCCTGGAAATCCCGATGGGGCAGGTCACCCGCGCGATGGGGGACGTGCATCCGCAGGGGAATCCGCACTACTGGCTCGACCCGGAAAACGCGCGAGCGATCGCCACGTCGATCGCCGGCAAGTTCTCCGCCGCCAGGCCGGCCGACCGCGCGTTCTTCGAGCAGCGGCTGGCGGCCTTCAGCGCGCGCCTCACCGACGCCGTGAAGAAGTGGACCGCCCAGATGGCGCCCTACAAGGGCACGAAAGTCGTCACCTATCATCGGTCGTTCCCGAACTTCGCGGACCGCTTCGGCCTCGACATCATCGGCTACGTCGAGCCGAGACCTGGCATCCCGCCAAGCCCCGGCCACACGTTTGATCTCATCCAGGAGATGAAACGCCAGAACGTCAGGCTGATCCTGGTGGAGCCGTATTTCGATCCGAAGACGCCCGAATCGGTTGCGCGTGCCGTGGGCGGGCAGGTGCTGGTGGTGCCGCCGTCGGTCGGAGGCGTCAAGGAAGCCACCGATTTCTTCAGCCTGTTCGATTACGATGTCTCGCTGCTCGTGACCGCGCTCAAGGCGACGACCGGAAAGTAGGGCCCGCATGGACTGGACGATTGTCAGCTTTCTCGCCGCGCCGTTTGCCGCCAGCCTGATTCTGGCGGGCATCCACGCCTACCTGGGCGTGCACGTCGTCGAACGCGGCGTCATCTTCGTCGATCTCTCGCTCGCCCAGATTGCGGCGCTCGGCGCCACGCTGGCACTGGTGGCCGAGTCAGACGTCCGCGGGGAGCACTCGGCGATGGTCTACTGGGTGAGCCTCGGGTTCACGCTCGTCGGGGCAGCCGTTTTCGCCACGGTGCGCTCGCGCCGCTCGCGAATCCCGCAGGAGGCCATCATTGGGATCTCCTATGCCGTGGCGGCCGCCGCCTCGATCCTCGCGATGAGCAAGGCTCCGTCGGAAACCGAGCATCTGACGGGCATGCTCGTCGGGAACATCCTTGCCGTGTCCTGGGAGCACGTGTTCCGCACGGCGGCGCTGTACGCGGCGGTGGGCGCTTTCCACTACGTGTTCAGGAAGCAGTTCCTGGAGATCTCGATGAACCACGATCGGGCCGAGGAGACGGGGCTGAATGTGCGCCTCTGGGACTTCCTGTTCTACGCCTCGTTCGGCCTCGTGGTCACCTCGTCGGTGTCCATTGCGGGCGTGCTGCTCGTCTTCTGCTACCTGATCGTCCCGTCTGTGGCGGCGATCCTCTATTCGGAGCGCATCGGCGTCCGCCTCGCCATCGGATGGACGATGGGGACAATCGTGTCGGCGGTGGGTGTCTACCTGTCGCTGATACTCGACCTGCCGACGGGCGCCACGATTGTCTGCACCTTCGGGATCGCGCTCGTCCTGATGGCGCTCGCCAAGCCGCTGATCGTGCGCCGCGCCGCCTGACAGTGGGGGTCAGCGCCGATGAGGGGCAGAGTCGGAATCAAGTGGGGTCAGAGTCAACTTCCGAGCGTCGAGACGAGTTGACTCTGACCCCACTTGTCGGGACTCTGACCCCATCAAGCGCTCACTGCGGAATCACCACCACCGAGAACGTCTGGACCGGGCCGACCGGCGTCACCTTGTCGCCGACCAGCGTCGCGATTTGGGCGCGATAGCGGCCGGCCGCGGCCGGCGTGCCGCCGCCGCCTCCGCGCCCGCCGCCGAAACCGCCGCCAAACCCGCCGGCCGCTGGCGCGCCCCCCGCCGGGGCGGCGGCCGGGTCGCCGCGCAGGTTCCACGCGATGCGGCGCAAGCCAGGCGTCTTCTCGAGGTCGAGGCGCCGCACCTGCTTGCCGGTGTCATCCGAGATCGTCAGGACCAGCTTCGCGTCGGCCGCGACGGCCTTGGCAACACTGTACGTAAACACCGCGCCGAACGGCGGGTTGGGCGCGGTCCAGTTGCCGGCCAGGGGGCCGAGACCGGCCGTGCCCGCCGGCGCCATGCCGAGCAGGCTGTAGGAGTAGGCGTCCCGCAGCGGGAACAGCCGCGCGTCCTCGGCCAGCGTCGCCGCCGCGACCTCGCGCAGGGCGCTGTAGTCGTCGAGGATGTAGAACCCGCGCCCGAAGGTGGCAAGCACGAGATCGTTCTCGCGCTTCTGCACGGTCATGTCTCGGACCTGGATGACCGGCATCCCGCCCTTGAGCTGCGTCCACCGCGTGCCGCCGTCCACCGAGACGAAGAGGCCGAACTCGGTGCCGGCAAACAGCAGATCGCCGTTGACGTGATCCTGGATGATGGACCACACGTCGTGGCGATCCGGCAGGTTGCCCGTGATGTTGGTCCACGTCTTCCCGCGGTCTGCGCTCTTCACCACATACGGCTTGTAGTCGCCGCGCTGCCAGTTGTTGAGCGTCGCGAAGACGACGTTCGCGTCGCGCGGCGACGCGAACACGTCGCTGACGTAGGTCCACTGCGGCACGCCTGGGAACTGCTCGATCTTCCGCCAGTTCTTCCCGCCGTCCTCGGTCACCTGGACCAGCCCGTCGTCGGTGCCTGCGTAGATCAGGCCCTCGAGCAGTGGCGACTCGTCCAGCGACACGATGTTGCTGAGTGCCGTCGTCGAGGTGTTGCGGGCGATCGAATCGGCCGGCCACAGCTTGCCCATGATCGGAATCTCGTCGCGGTTGAGGTTGCGCGAGAGGTCCGGGCTCACCGGCGTCCAGTTGTCGCCGCGATCGTCGCTGCGGTACAGCTTGTTGCTCGCCCAGTAGAGGCGAGTCGGTTTGTGGGGGCTGATGATGTAGGGCGCGTCCCAGTTGGCCCGATCGCCTCCCGCCGCGCCACGTCCTCCGCCTGCGCCGCCGCGTCCGCCCTGCGCGCCGGCCTGTGCGCCGCCCGCGGCCTGTCCGCCCGCCTGCGCGCCCGCTGCGCCTGCCGCCTGACCTCCGCTTGCGGCTCCCGCCGGAGCTCCGGCCGGCGCGCCGGCCGCCTGACCGCCGGCTGGCGCACCTGCCGCCGCCACTGGCGCGCCCGCCGGCGGCGTGCTGGGCATGGCGTCGTCGCCGCCGCCCCCGCCGCGTCCGCCGCGTCCGCCGCTCGACTGCGGCGGACGGATGGACTTCGAGATGCCCGTCTTCAGATCGAGCCGCGATACGTTCCCGTCCTGCGA
>Ga0315276_10003903_pt1 | contig 13684 bp, 10 predicted proteins | sample YL17G05_0_MG_FD_204542 | JGI IMG/M metagenome (GOLD analysis project Ga0315276, IMG submission 204542) | Sediment microbial communities from Yellowstone Lake, YNP, Wyoming, USA - YL17G05_0 | ecosystem: Environmental > Aquatic > Freshwater > Lake > Sediment | place: USA: Wyoming | collected...
CCATCCTCTACCATCCGGATGATGCCCGATACAAGAGGCTGGAAGGCAAGCACGCGATAGTCCCTCTCTACCAAAGGGCGGTGAAGATCATTGCGCATCCGGCCGCCCAGATGGATTTCGGCACCGGAATCATGATGGTGTGCTCCTACGGGGACCAGACGGACATCCAGCTCTTCAGGGAATTGGCCCTCGAGCCGATAATCGCGATAGACGTCACTGCAAGGATGACGGCAGCCGCGGGGAAGTATGTCGGGCTCAAAGTGAAGGAAGCACAGGCGACCATCATCAACGACCTGAAGGAGGCCGGCCTGATCGCGAACCAGGCTCTAATTAGTCACAGGACCCCGGTCTGCGAACGCTCAAAGACGCCAATCGAGTTCATTCCAATGAAGGAATGGTACCTCAAGCAATTGCAATTCCTAGATGTCATAAGAACTACGGCGGAAGGAATGTCATTCCATCCGGTCAGGCACAAGCAGATATTGCTCGACTGGGTGAAAGGGGTCACGATAGACTGGCCCATAAGCCGGAGAAGGTACTACCACACCGAGATCCCCCTCTGGTACTGCAAGACATGCGGTAAGGCGCACGTCCCTGAGCCCGGCGAGTACTACCGACCCTGGAAGGACAAGGCGCCGTTCGAGCGGTGTGACTGCGGAGGAAAGGAATTCGTCGGGGAGGAAAAGGTGTTCGACACCTGGATGGATTCGAGCATCAGCGCACTCTATGTCTGCGGATATCTCAGGAATCCCAAGCTGTTCTCGAAGGCGTTCCCCTGCTCGATCAGGCCCCAGGGGAGAGACATCGTCAGGACATGGCTGTTCTATACGACGCTCAGGATCAGGCAGCTCCTCGACGAGAAGCCGTTCAAACACGTTTGGATAACCGGGATGGGCCTGGACCAATTCGGAAAGAAGATGAGCAAGAGCAAGGGGAATGTCGTCGAACCGGAATCGATCCTGAACTCCTACGGAGCGGAGACTTTCAGGTTATGGGCGGCCAGCGAGGTGAACCTCGGTGAGGATTATCGGATCTCGCCCGAGAGGATATCCGGGACATCCAAGTTCCTTTCCAAGCTCTGGAACGTCTCCCGGTTCATCTCCATGTTCGACGTGAAAGAGCCTCCTCAGGAGCTGGATCAGACCGACAAGTGGATCCTGGCCGAGCTGAACGAGCTGATCAAAGAATGCGAGGGCGGCTATCAGGAATTCAATTTCTTCATCCCGGCGACGAAGATACGCGACTTCATCTGGAACATGTTCGCGCCGCATTACATCGAGATGGTCAAACACCGCGCCTACGAGGGCGACGAGAGCGCACTGTATGCGCTCCACGAAGTCCTTCGGACCGTCCTCCGTCTCCTCGCTCCCATATGCCCGTTCATCACTGATAAGATATACAGGGACGTCTACGGAAGGACCATCCACAAGGAATCCCTGCCAGAACCCAAAGATGCTTGGGATATGGACGGGAAGCCGACGGAGAAGATCGTCGAATTCAACTCTATGATCTGGAAACAGAAGAAGGAGAAGGGCCTTTCCCTGAATGCGGAATTCAAAGGAGAGATCCCCGTGGCTCTCGCTCTGTTAGCCGAAGATCTGAAGGCGATGCATCATCTGGTGTAATGAAAAAGCTAAAGTAATTAGACCAGGTTACTAAAACTCATACAACACGAGGTGTCATTCTAATGGATCTCCAGCAGAGAGTGGTTGAAGCGTTGAGGCAGGTAGTCGACCCGCACACTGGCGTGAGCGTCTACGAAATGGGCTTGGTTACCGATCTGAAGATCGAGAATGATTCCGTCAGTCTCACCTTCATACCCACGAGTCCCGTCTGCCCCATGGGCCTCGAGCTCGCAAGGGACATCAAGCTGGAAGTCAGCAAGATCGAGGGGATCAAGAAGTGCGTCGTCAACGTCGTCGGACATGTCCAGGCAGACCTAATCAACAAGCAGCTGAATCAGTGCTGACCGGTCACGTTTTTCTATGAGCGCGAATCAAAGGATCGCGTGGGACGACAAATATGACTCCCAAGGCGTCCTTTGGTCAAGAGCGCACGATGATTGGTTCAAGCTCAGAGACGAGGATCTTGTGCTGGACCTTGGGAGCGGTTCCGGTAAATCTGTCCGCTCAATGAGAGGGGAAGTAGTCGCCGTCGATTTCTCTCTGATCGCCCTGAAGGCCGCGAGGGAGCGCCTTCCGCCCGTATCTGCAATCTGTGCCAATATCAAGAATCTACCATTCCGAGAATCTGTTTTCGATTTTATCCGAGCATCCTTCGTCTTGGATCATCTTAATAAGTCTGAGCAAGAAGGGGCTATGGCAGGAATCAAGGAAGTCATGAAGCCAGGTGCTTGCATCGCAGTGGAGTGCTTCTCCGCTTCGGACGGCAGATATATCGGAGCGGACCTTGACAAGAACGGTGACTTCATGGATGGTGACGGCATTCTTCATCATCCATTCAACGAAACAGAAATTCCGAATTTGATGTCCGGATTGAAGATCGAACTGCTCGCTGAGAAGTCCTGGAATCAAGGCATCGGCTCCGGCGAGACAATGAATCGACGCATCATCCGAATCCTTGCCAGAAAACAAGAAAAGGATCGGGGCAGTGTGCCTGCCCCTAAGAGGTTTATCTGACTGCTGAGCGGACCCGCCTATAGCGTTTTTTCAGCATACGTGGTGGTTCCGCTAGAGTCAAAGAGGCTGACGGTCGTGCCAATTCCGAAGAGGGCCCTGTCGAGGGTGAAATAATCACCCGCGTTTAGGGTATCCGCCGCGACCGCTTCGATGTACCTGACACCATTGTAATACGTGCCAGGAGTCAGATCGCTAATCGGTCTGCTCGATAGTGCTATGCTCATATCGGGGTTTAGCACCAATATGACCACATCCGACAACGAAGCCTGGGTTGTACCCGATATGGTCACAACTCTAAGGGTCCAGTTAGTGGATGTGCTGCCCTTCTCAAACACTATGGCACCTATCTTCTGGTCCACGTTAATCAGCGACAGTACCAAAACATACAGCACTGCGGCCAATACGACGGTTATCGCGACCATTAAAATCGTCGCGATGACGGGAGATACCGCCTCTTCGTTCTTCCTCATTGCCCATACCTTTCTCATGTGTTGTGTCCTCCTGCAGGTTTTTAAGCCTGCTCAATATCAATTTTCGAAATCAGACCTTATAAAGCTTTATACCGGTTGGAAATTTTACGACGAACTTCAAATAGCCATTTGCCGATAAAGTGAAATATCGTGCGAGCCAGTAATACAATCTCAATATTCAATGAAATCAATACCGATTGTCCGAAGTAGAACATCATTCAATGAACCGCTCGAATCTTAGAGGGATCTTTTGATGTAAGCCAGTGTGATGATCAGATCCAAACAAACGAAATAACCAAAGTGCACAGAGGCAAATGGTCGAACGAGGTTCTGAGGTGTCAGATTGATACGGGCAATCGAGTATTCACTCGGTTGCATCCGGAGGGCAGATCGACTTGGAAGGATTCATGAGAGCTGCGTTCGAAGAGGCGGAGCTGGGGTTGAAAGAGGGAGGAATCCCGATAGGGGCGGTTCTTGTGAAGGACGGCGTTGTGATCGGAAAGGGCCATAACAGGCGGGTCCAGGAGGGGAACCCAATCATGCATGCCGAAATCGATTGCCTTCGCGACGCCGGCAGAATCCGCACCTGTGGCGGCACGATCCTCTACTCAACACTCATACCCTGCTATCTTTGCGCAGGAGCTATCGTGCAGTTCGGCATCAAGAAGGTGATTGTCGGAGAATCGAGAAACTTCCCAGGCGCAACGGAATTCATGATCTCCCACGGCGTCGAAGTTGTCGACCTGGACGACGCCGAATGCATCGAGATGATGCGTATGTTCATCTTAAAGAACCCCGAGTTGTGGGATGAAGATATCGGGGCGCTTTGAGCCGAACGATGAATGATTCGGCTTCACCGATCCATCAAGAACTGGGTCTGGAATACCATAAATATCAGAACGGAGATTCACAGGCATAGTCCTCATGGCAAGGTGTAATAGCATGACAACCGAAGAGATGTATTGCGTGAAGTGCAGGAAGAAGGTCAAGACCGAAGTAAAACCCGTGACGATGAAGAACAAGCGGAAAGCCGTCACTGGCAAGTGCCCTAAGTGCGGCACGAAAGTGTTCAAGATCTCAGGAAAGAAGTAAGATCGATTCGACTTTCGCGTCAAGACTTCTTCCGAATTGACAACTTCGTATCAGAGCTCGGGCGCTAAAAATCCATTTTTCAAAAGGAAGTGCGGGCGCCGGGATTTGAACCCGAGTTCTGAGCTTATCGCTCCGACCTGAAGGCCGGGATGGCAAGCTCAAGTGATACCAGCTACACTACACCCGCTCTCTGGCAATGGCTGATTACACAACACTCTAATTAATCTTTGGCGTTGTGATTGGTCATAGTCCCGCCAGGCTGAAATCGGCTTTCTTTCCAAATCTCAACCATGAAATGGTGTCTCCAATCAAGAACACTGATCCGACTATCAATACGACCTCGTCCTTCGGAGTAATGTCCTTGGAAATTTCCAAAGCCTCTGCGATATCGCTGGATAAGAAGACCGGCTTTCCCCGTGCGGAAGGCAATTGTGCGAGGATCTCAGGTTCGATTGACCTCGGGGCTCCATATTTTGTCAGTATCAGCCTCTTTGCTTTCGGGAACAAGATCGAACTCGACGTTCCGTAATCCTTGTCCTTGGATGATGCAAAGATCACGGTGTCGGGATTTACGCCGAGATCGCTCAGAGAATCAACAAGCCTACGGATCGCCGGCGGATTGTGCCCGCAGTCTAGAATCGTCAACGGCTCCCTTGAAATGACATCAAGCCTGCCGGGCCAGTGCACTTTCTGGAGTCCTTCTTTAATCTGCCCGTCTGTTATCTTGAATCCTTCGCGATTGGAAAAGACATCGCACGCGGCAATGGCTGTAGCAACGTTCTCTGCCTGGTGCTTGCCGAGCAAGTTAGTCCTCATATTCGGCAGATCTCTCGCTCCTTGGTAATCGAAAGACGTACCCGACAGGCTCGCGTGAATATTCTTCGCGTGAAAGTCCTTGCCATTCTCAACAAGATTGCATCTCAGAGAAAGTGCCCGCTCCCTGATGACATCCATCGCCGAAGGGTCGCCAGCCGAGGAGACCACTCCGCAATCCTCCTTTATTATCCCAGCTTTCTCAGCCGCGATCGCGCCGATCGTATTTCCGAGATATTCGGTATGATCCAGTCCGATCTGGGTTATGGCTGCCACGGACGACGGCAGAACGTTCGTTGCGTCAAGCCTGCCTCCAAATCCGACCTCTATCACCGCGGCGTCGACATCCTTCTCGACGAAATGCATCATTCCGATCGCCGTGACGAATTCGAAGAATGTCAGTCTCGTGGCGATCGGGGTCTTGTCTCCCTCCAGAATATCTCTTGCCCTGACAGTGATTTCGGCCAGCGCTTTATCACCTATCTTTCGATTGTTGATCATTATCCTTTCCCTGACGTCCATCAAATGAGGCGAGGTGTACAGCCCGACCTTCAAGCCCGCAGCTTGGAGTATCGCGGACGCGATCGCACAGACCGAACCCTTGCCGTTCGTCCCAGCGACGTGGATCGCCCTTAGGTCGTTCTGCGGATTGTCGAGCTCCTGCATTGCTCGCCTCATCCCGTCCAGCGTCGTCCCCCATCCGCGACCCTGGAGGGACAGGAGCCAATCTCTTGTCTCCCTGTTCTCCCCGTTCCCTTCAGGCATCCCTCACATCACCTCCTTGAGATGGGCCATGAACTCGCCCATGCTCATTCCCTGCCTCTTGGCAGCATTCTTGAGCAGTGCGGAGGTTCCCGACCCGTACTGGGCCGCTTTCTTGTCAATGGAGGCGATATCCTCCATCCCGAGCTCCCTTAGCGTTTCTCGAATTACGACCTTGCGCTCCAACGCAGGGCGCACGATCGAGGCCGGGAGATGCATTGCGAAGGAAACGATCTCATTGCTCAAGAAAGGTCTGAGAACCGTCTTGCCGAGCGAGCTCGCCATCGACTCCTCTATCTGTGAGGTTGGGCCGAGGACTCTATCCACATCCTCAGCTCGCACGCGAATGAAGTCGTTTTCGGACAGCGCTTCATACTTGGCATAACCGCCGAAAAGCTCGTCCGCGCCTTGGCCGGTGACCACAGCCTTCTCTTTTGTCGATTGCAGCGCAAAGAAGACCGGCAGTTCAAAACTGATTGTCAAAGAATCTGTCGAGCCGGTCGCCCTGATCATCTCCTTTGCGCCTTCGACGACAAGTCCTTCGTCAATCTTGATTTCCAGAAGCTCAATCCCAATCGATTTGGCAGATCTTCTTGCGTTACTTAAGTCGATGGAACCCTCCGTTCCCACGACAATCCCCGATACGAGTGCACAATCCATTGCCAATCTTGCGAGCAGGGTGCTGTCCAGGCCGCCAGAGAATGAAACAACGATGCGATTTCTGTCATTTTTGGTCCTTGAGAATTCTGAGCGAAGAAGCATTATGAGTCTCCTTGCTGCCTCCCTCGCATCGGTCATGGCCATGGCAGGTTTCGTCAAGCATGGAGGATTTATATATCTTAGTCGCATGAGAGAAAGCAGGGAGAAGCTGGTTCGGAGTTCGATTCGATCCACTGGTCGAATAGGACCGAGGGTCAACCCCTCCTATGAACCCCAGAAAAAGACTTAAAAGGAAATGGGTTCATTACCAGCATAAGTTCGTCTACCTTTAGAAAGCGGCACGGTATGGAGGCCAAGCGATGAATGACGAAGATCTGATGAAGGTCAAGATATGCTTCATAGGCGATGCCGGAGTCGGAAAGACTAGTCTCATAAAAAGATATGTTCTAGATGTTTTTGATGACCGCTATATCGCGACGATTGGAACCAAAGTGACCAAGAAAGTCATCGAGACGAAGGATTCGAAGACGGGTGAACCCGTCAGGGTCATGATGCTCGTCTGGGATATCATGGGCCAGAAAGGGTTCAGGGAGCTCTTGAGGGAGGCTTATTTCTTCGGAGCTCACGGTGCGATTGCCGTCTGCGATGTGACCAACAGGGAGACACTCGATGAGCTCAGATACTGGATCAAGGCTCTGACCGATGTCGCAGGCGATGTACCGATCGTTTTCGTCGGAAACAAGGCCGACCTCGAAAACGGCGCTGTCCTCCACGAGGAAGATGTGAAAGCGCTCGCTGATAAGTACAGCGCTCCGGAATTCATGGCAAGCGCAAAGACCGGGGAGAATGTCGAAACGATCTTCAAGGCACTGGCCGAGAAGATAGTTTCTAAGATGCATTCAACATAGCCAGAAGGCAATCCCCCGTTACCAAGTGTGATAATCTATTGGCAATGTATATAGAGGCGGGAATCGCCATCCCATTCTGTTGTTTGCCATTCGTATGCGAATGGCAAGAGATGTGAGGGGGCATGTCCTCAGAACATCGGATTGAGGGGGAAAGTAAGCACAAGGAGCGAGCCCTAGCGCTGTTCGCAATAGCTGTTCTGCTCTTCAGCGCAGTCTCCGCTTTGATTCAATCGAATTCCAATCCCGGAATCGAGGACGATCAGAATGCTCCTGCCGCAATTCTATCCAATCCTAACCAGAACAACACGTTAGTCTTCCATCTGCACTGGGACAACGTCGTGAATGCCGATCGGCGCTACTGGATGAATACATCTTCACCTTATTCTCCGTCCAATCCGGATTACGACGGTGACGGCTCATGGGGGATCACCATTGAAAAGACCCCGGCTGCCTCCAATTACACTTATTTCATCTTGAGCCCCCTCGTGAACGCCCCTCTACGAATGAGGGGGAACCTGACCTTCGATTTCTGGGCAAGCTCGTCGACGGACAACATCTCCATGGGTCTGACTGCGTCATTGTTCGACAGCTCTGATCTCCTCCCTGGCGGCGACCTTCCGTTGTCGAGTTCATACATCTCAAAGCCTATTCCCGCACAGTGGACGTTGCATGAAATAACGATCCCTCTGGGAAGCTATGACCTGTCGGCGAATCACTCCCTTGTCCTTAACCTGTCGAGGGAGAACATAGGGCCCAACGCAAAGCTTCGTGTCTTTTTCGATCAGACTCTGTTCGATTCGACCCTGACTATGCATGCCCTTTCTCAGTTCAATATCTCAGACTCCGATTCGTACGGTTCTGATGGAGTCCCCAGAACTGAATTTGGCAATCAGGAGAACATCTTTGCCTTCGCCAACATCAGCGATGTGCTGGGAGCCTACGACATAAAGAGCGCGGACATCGTAATTAGGAATCTTTCCGATAGCTCCATTGTCTATTCATCCAGCATGGTAATCAACGCCACAGAAGCAGGTACCAATCCCTCCTGGAAGCTCTTCGATCAATCAATCGGCATGTTCAATCGGGGGAACTATAACGTGAATATAACTGTGAGAGACCTCAACAATGACTCCGACTGGGTGGAATGGAATCTCAAGGTCATCTCGATTGATCATTTCGTCGTCACGGTTTCGAAGAACCGGGTCGGCGCTGGGAATCCCTTCAATGTCACTGTCGATGCTGTGGATTCATTCGGCTCGAAAGTGAGTAATTGGAGCGGAATCATTGCGATTGAAGCCATCGATAACATATCCGGACTCGTGGTACCTGGCTTGAAAATCCTATCGGTCTTTATGCCCTCTACTGCTAATGGTACCATGACTTTCTATGAGAATTTCACGACCGCCCCTATTGTGATCAGAATCCGAGTGTCAGAGGGTTCCGCGATCGGACAGAGCCAGCCCATAACAGTTGTTCCAGGTGCGGTTGAGGCGGTTGCAATCACTCCGGGCTCAATAAACTCCTTGGCCGGAATCACAGTGCTGCTCTCTGCCAACGGCACAGATGGATTCGGGAATCGGAACGATTCTTGGACTCCGTATTGGCAAATGACCCCGGAAAACGGGACGTTGATCTCGATTGGTTACTCCCTTCAACTAACACTATTGAGAGACGGCCACGCTGTGCTTCTGTGTCAAGATAATGCGACAGGAGTGAATGCCACTATCAACGTCGACGTCTCCTCTGCAGCACTCTATAGGATCGTTGTAACCCCGGTCAACGACACCATCTGGGAGGGGAGGATGACAAACATAAATGCGATCGGGTACGATGTTTTCAACAACGTCGTCGACATCTCGTCTGCGCTCTGGAGCTCCGAGGGCTTCGCAATGAGCTTCCTTTTCGGTTCAGGTACTAGTGGCACGCTTACCGGCGGGATGGCCCCAGAATCTGGCGAGGTCATGGTCAAGGTCGGCATGATAAGCGGCACTGCCGATATCTCTGTGGTCACTCCACCCTTCGGTCCCAGTCTAGGCTCGCTCGGCAACCAGGTCATCATCGAGGACATCAGCAAGGTCATTACGCTCAACTGGCAGGACGTGAACGGTACAAATGACCTCTCGTGGTTCGTGACCGGGGTCAACGACTCCCTGCTCATAATTGGTCACAACGCCAGTGCTCCGAACCTTGTCGACATAATCCCAGAGCCAAATGCTAACGGAATGAATTATGTCACCTTCTGGGTAAGGGATCCGACGGGCTATACAAACAACCGCGAGATTCTGATCACTGTGCTCCCAGTGAACGATCCGCCGGCATGGGTCAACGACCCGCCCAAGACAATATATGTGAAATTTGGCCTCGCATACACATTCAACTATTCGTATTACATCGAAGACGTCGACAACACGCCAAACCAACTTGTCCTAACCTCCGATCCGTCGACTTACATCACCTCGAATGACTTCAATCTCACCTTTTTATTCCCAGATCTCTACTCTGGCCAGTCTTATTACCGGATCGTCAAGCTGGTTGTCTCCGATGGCCAATCTTCCGACGATATCACAGTGACTGTATGGGCTACTTCCGACACACCCCCTGACCTGGTAAAACCCCTTCTGGACGTAACAATCGATGAGGGGCAGGTCAACTACCTCGCCTTCGACCTCGACGACTACTTCGCCGACATAGACGGCGATATCCTGTATTATTCACAGGGCTTCGAACATGTTGATATAACAATTAACGCGACTACCCATGAGGTCTACATAAGCTCGACGAGCGAATGGTCCGGAGTGACCACCGCCGTCTTCGTTGCGAAAGATCCCACCGGCGCACTGAGGACCGACACGATAACCATAACCGTGAGACCTATCAACGACCCACCCCAGATTTCCGTTATCGATCCGATCTACATTCGCTACGAGGTTGAGTATCCACTCGATTTGAGGCTCTTTGTGACTGATCCGGATAACGGGTTTGATGAGCTCACGATAACCACTAGCGACCCTGTGAATGCGACCTACAGCATCATCCCCTACCCCCACATAAGCATCCTATATCCTGCCAGCCTGAGCGGTGGAAATTACACCGGCCCGTACACGGTTTCACTGGTACTGCACGTCACTGACAAAGGCTGGCTGAGCGATCAGCGGCCGTTTCAGGTCATCGTCAGCGACAACTACCCTCCGGTTCTCAGCACCGATCCTCCTGAGTTCATAAGCTTCCTTGAGGACACTCGCCTCGTCAAACCATATTCACTTAACCTGAGTGCCCTATTCGTCGACGCCGACTCGGACCCTTTGACGTTCACGTTCTCGGGCAACTTGAGTGTGCTCATCTCGCTCGCTCCCGACGGCTGGGTAAACTTCTCCACGGTCAAGGACTGGAACGGCAACGAGAACATCATCTTCAAAGCAGCGGACAGTTCAGGCGCTTGGACTTCTTTCAAGATCAACGTCGTGGTAATCCCGGTGAACGACCCGCCCGTGCTCGATCAGATATCGGATATTGACCATTACGGTAGCAGGCAGTGGAGCCTCGACATCTCGAATTACATACACGATGTCGACACACCTCTAGCTGACATCGAGGTGACTGTTATTTCGCCTTCATTCGTGAGGGTCGTCGGCCAGATCCTATACTTCGAATTCCCGGATGGGACTGACTCGACTCAGGTTACTATTTACATCAACGACGGCGTCACCAACTCCAATTATATCGCCTTCAAGGTGGAAATCAAGAAGACTATCGCGGAGATGATCGGCTACCCCTGGTCTCTGGTCATAGCCGTTCTGTTCGCCGGAATCGCGGGCTACTTCCTAGCATTCAGAATCCTACCGCACAAGCTCGAGGAACTGTTCCTCATTCACAACGACGGACGCCTGATATACCATGCGGGTAAGGAGAGCGAAACCGGGATGGACCAGGATGTTGTGAGCGCGATGTTCACAGCCGTGCAGGAGTTCATTCGCGACTCATTCAAAGAAGAGTCAGGCGGGCTGAAGATGCTCGAGTTCGGCGAGAAGAAGGTATTGATCGAGAAGGGGCAGTGGATCTACGCTGCGCTGATCTACACTGGATGGCCGCCCAAATCTGTCTTCAAGAATCTCAACCGCTTCATTCAGGACATCGAGGGAGGGTACGGCAGTTCGATCGAACACTGGGATGGGACCCTTAAGTCCCTCCCCGGAATCCAATCGATAAGCAAGGAGATGATTCTAAAGAAATACCGTCCCGACCACGAGGAAGTCGGCGCACGCATCAGGCTGGAAGACCTAAAGGCAGAGGAACCAGCGGAATCGGATAAGAAGCCATGATTTTCTTGTCCCCCGAGCATAACAACTCAGATCATAGCGTTGCTTCGCGCAGACTCCCTGGTCTGACCCATGCTCGGGAGCTGTTGTGCACCTTATTGTCCCTCAATCATCCCAGGGCTACCGCCCGTTGGTCTTAAGGGGGCCCATTATCGGCACACTGTAGCCTGGTGTCGGAAGAGACCGCATCACATAGATCAGCGGCGTTTCGTTCCAGGCAGAGATACTTAGCATACGGGCCGATATGAACCTTTTCACTACCATGTGTCAAACTCTGGCCCGCTCTGACTATATAAGTGAGGCTGCATGCCCTGGACAATTTCTTATACCATCCTATATCCTATCATCATCGATATGGCGGCACTCATCGGATGCTCCGGGTGGTCGTATGACGATTGGATAGAGAGCTTCTATCCTGCGAGCCTCGGCAGTAAGAAGAGCGAGTGGCTCGCCTACTATGCGAAGTTCTTTCCCACTGTGGAAATCAATTCCACGTTCTACCGTGTTCCCAACAGCGACATTGTAAAAGCTTGGATAGAGAAAGGGTCAAAGATCGACAAATTCGAATTCTCCGTGAAGATGCCAGAGGTCGTAACCCATGAGTCCATTGTGAACGACTCTGCCGAGAAGGCGGCTGCACAGGCATCGAGCTTCGAAACCATTTGCATCGAGCCGCTCGCCAACGCCGGGCTGCTCGGATCCGTTCTAATCCAATTGTCCCCGAAGTTCACCTTAGATGATGAAAAGAGCCTGAATAAGCTGAGAGCCCTGTTCGAGGTTGTAAACCATGAGAAGTTCAGCTATGCGACAGAGTTCAGGCATCGGACCTGGTTGAATGAAGCCGGGACCGACCTGAAGGCTGATGTACTCGATCTTCTCCGCGAATTCAAGATAACGAATGTCATTGTCGACGGGCCAGGGTTCCCGATAACCCGCTCTCTCACCTCCAACATCGCCTACGTCCGCTTCCATGGGAGGAACTATGACATCTGGTTCAGGGATGAGAAGGAAGACGATTATCGGATCAATAGGTACGACTACCTCTACACGGACGAGCAGCTCAACATCTGGAAGCCAAAGATACAGGAGCTCATGGAGAACGCCAGTCAGGTGCGGATCTACTTCAACAACCACGGCAGGGCGAAAGCCGTCAAGAACGCCCTCTTCATGATGGACCTGATCGGCATCCAGCACGAGCAGAAAGAGATCATCATCCAGGACCAGATGACCCTCGGGGAGTTCACCCGCGATCACTGAGCAAGGTGCGCGTGGCTCGTGCCCGCTTCGTCCTTTCGCACCTCGATCACCGATGTTAGGTACTCCCTGATGTCGTCGACGTGCGTTATCAGGAATATCTGCCTGAACTGCTTCGACAGAGCGTTGAACGAGTTCATCAGGTTCCTCTTTCTAGATGCGTCTTGCGATCCGAATATCTCGTCCAGCACTAGCAGGTTGATCCCCTCGGTGCCCGTTCGCTCGGCGATCACTCTGGAGACCGCGAGCCTGAGGCACAGGTTCGCGAGGTCTGATTCCCCTCCAGAGAACCTCTCGATGATGTGCTTCTCCCCGCCGTCCTCGATGAAGATGTTGTAACCGTCGTCGAGCGTGAGCGAGTTGTAGCGTCCTTCCGTCAGCTGTGAGAGGAGAGTGCTTGCTATGTCCGAGAGCGTCGGAATTATCCTCGCCACGAGGTTGACCTTGAATTCCTTCATCAGCTCCTGCAGCTTCACCGCATACGCGAGGTCCTTCTCCAACCCCTCGAGCTTCCTCGAGGTCTCCTCTATGGAGGTCAGCTCCTTTTCGAGGGCGGCCATCTCCGAGTCGATATTCTCTTTTTGCTTTGTCGCAGTGATGATGGACTCATAGATCCTCTTGATCTCTGTTCTCAGGAGTTCCTTTTTGACTTCCAGTTCCTTAGTTGTCGTCTCGAGGATCTCTATTTCAGCTGGATCCATCTTGCTCTTCTGGACGGCTTCCTCGAGCTTTTTGATTTCCTCATTCAATTTGTCGAATGATTTCTTCAG
>Ga0315276_10003904_pt1 | contig 13682 bp, 12 predicted proteins | sample YL17G05_0_MG_FD_204542 | JGI IMG/M metagenome (GOLD analysis project Ga0315276, IMG submission 204542) | Sediment microbial communities from Yellowstone Lake, YNP, Wyoming, USA - YL17G05_0 | ecosystem: Environmental > Aquatic > Freshwater > Lake > Sediment | place: USA: Wyoming | collected...
CGGGCAGTAATTGGTTTAGGAAATCGATCAACAAATCTTTACTGGCTTCTTCGCCAAATAGTTTTTTAAAGCCGAAATCAGTATAGGGGTTGATATATTTCGCTTTCACAGCGGCCTCCGGGTTTCGGCGGTATTGATTAAGACAGGGAAAAATTCTTTATTTCTCATGCTTATAATATAACTTAAAACTTCTGAATATTCAATAGTTTTTTGTTTTTCTTCTCTTCTCTTCTCTTCTTCTCCCTCAGCGAACGTCCATGTTCGTATCCTGTCCATAGCTCATCATGTTTTTGTTTTGAATTTTGAACTTTTGACTTTTGGAATTTGTTTCGGATTTCGATATTCGTGCTGCGGATTTGTTATTATTATTGGTGGTCCGAAGGCCCGGTCCAATTAAAGGGCGAACACATAGGTTCGCCCCTACTTCGCGTCCCTTCGCGTTCTTCGCGGCTAATTGCTTTCTTGCTTTTCTTCGTCGTTAACTGTAATCGATAAATTCCCTGTCATAAAAGTAAAAAGTACAAACATCCTCTTCCGGGTCCGGGTCCCGTTTTACATATTCGCTATTTTTGGGTTTTTCCAATGCTTCGGAGAAAAAGAAATTATAAAATATTGCATTCACCTCCGAAAGCCAGTTGTAAAAATCCTCATCCACTCTTTTTTTGAAAGCGAGCGCCTCTTTTAAACTCTGATCACCCACTCTATTTTGAGTAAAGGATAAATAGTCCAGGGGAAGTATATTAGGGTCGTTTTCAGCACAGCTATCCCAGGGGACCGGATTCCTGGTCTTCTTATCGATGAAAACCCTATAACGCTTCATCAGGTTAACCGCTTTGCAACAATGGCTTCTCACCTCCGGGTGCTCTTCGGCCCTGGAATTTAATCCATTATAATCGATTTTGTTGGAAGTAGAGACTGGTTTCCAATTGGGACTTTCAAAATCGCATATGCAATGATCGCCATCGATAAAATCGTATTCGAACCCGCTGTACTTTTTATCTTCTAATCCATGTGAAATACCGGCATCACTCCCAGCGTCCAGGTAAATTTTTTCGAAAAACCCGGTCAGGATATCGCGAAGCATTGCGCAATTTCTTACGCCCAATTGAATAACGGGAGACAATAAGGCATTATGAACATCGAGGCGCGACTCGCACGTGGGGTGATAGAGGAAAAAGTTATCTCTTACCTGGACCTTAATCAATGTTTTTCCTTCAATATCCTTTTTGACGATGCCGGTTATTTCAGCCGAATAGCAACTGTGGAATAAATCCTGGATAATCCGTTTGTTTTGTGGTTCATCGATTTTTGTTCGATCGATACCTAATTCCTGGCATTTATCCAGGTATTGTCTGCCCAGGTATGCATATCCATTGGTATAGTAGTAATGTGAAAACTTTGCGATTAGATCGTATCCAAATTCAAGTATAGAATCGTTCAGCGACCTGATGAAGTGTTTTTTAGAATATATCGGGAAGAGTAGATCTTTTTGCCCCGTTTTATAGCTGGTCATTAAATACGGCGAACTGTCGATGATCAGTTTATCCGAGATATCGCTGATATAGATGCTTTCTTTGCCCAGTTTTAGTTCATTCTCCAGGAAATCATCGATCTTCTTTTTGATTTCCTCTTCCCTGCCTGCTTCTAAAAAGGCAATCAGTTCAACCTTCAAAAGGTCATCGCATCCATCGATTCGCTGTTCCTCATAATGCTTTTTTTTCAAACCAGCATTTGCCATCCATTTTGAAAATGAGGTCGAATCATAATCCGCTTCCGGGATGTTCAATACGATATGAACGGCCTTTTCGCCTTCTTCACAGGATAAATAAGTGTCGATATATTTTCCTTTAAACATTTTTCACCACCTTAAGGATAATCCTTGTTTTTTGCTTCATACGTGTCTATTGAATATTTATTACCGACAATTTTCAGAAATACGGCCATCTTATCAAAGTAAAAACGGGCTTCATTGAACCGCATATAAGTGATCATGTGAAGGAATTGGTTAACCGACTCAGCACAGTCGGGGAAAGTGTTCATTATATCACGCTTAATATCTGGCCTGTCTGTCAGTTTATCGTCAATCAAAATATCGAACTGTTTGGAAGTATTATTCATGGTAATAGTAATTCGTTGATCCGGAATCTCTTTATAATCGTAATTCAAGAGAGAATATTGGGTGTTCAAACCTATAAAAGTTGTATCATTTGCATCCATGAAGAAGGCGCTTTCCGGCAAATCCTGGATAAACACTCGTTTATGCCTACTGGAATAAAAAATTAACACGCTGTGGAACTTCCAATTTTTCCCTCCATAAATGCGTTTAATTCGCTCCGGGGCTGAGTTTTCTCCTGAAAACAAATCGAAAAAACGCGTTTTAAAAACCCTGTCTTTAACAAGATCATTAAAGCGTGTTTCTCTTTTAACCGATGGTTTCTTCTCTAAATTTAGCGATTCGATAATTTGCATTTCCTCTTTATCTATAATAAAAAAAGTTACTTCTCTATCCTCACTTTTTGCAAGCTCTTTAAAAATTTCCAGATGTATATGTGGTATCCTTTTAATATTTTTAGTTTGTTGAATCGTTGGGTTTCCTATTTTAACGACTTTCTGCAAATTTATATTTTTAATTGAAAAACAAGTATTACATATATGAGACAAATAAACCGGATTATATTTGTTGCCCGAATAAGGTAGGAAATATTGTACTAATTTCTCTTTTCTTAACGCTTCAAGAACAAATTGCTTCACATCTTCTTTCATTTTGGATGGAAAAAAGAATATACCTTTTCTTTCTTCAACATAGGTGCGAATACTGCCAACCAGAATTTGCTTATTAGTTATTAGCGCAGAAGGGAAATTTGAAAAGATAAATAGAACCGGAATTTTTTCTTCTCCGAAATAATTATCCTTAAATCCCAAATTAAGATTAATCTCATCAACTTTATCTGTATATTCGACTAATAATAAATTTTCTGGTCTATCTGCATTGTCTGGCATTTATTCCTCGTCATTTATTTTTTGTACGGTGTCACTATACTTAGATAGGTCATCCACTTTTTCTATACCCAAAGAAATAGCGTCATAAATCAAGCGAATATCCTTAATAAGGCCATCCAGATCCCGGGGGGGGGTGGCGGACAAATTTTCGATATAGTTTTGCACGTTTTTCTTTTTGTAAAAAGGTATAAAACATACGTTAAAGGGCAACTGGCTATAACTCTCTCTAATTCTCCTGAGCAAATCCTTAAATGCCCCACTTTGCGACCGCTGGCAGATTTTGAATGCTTCAGTAAAATGATAGACCAATTGATGGAAGGTAATCGCTTCTTTGTTGCCTTCACCTCTGTCACCCAACCGCTCAACCATATCTTTGATAAGGTCATCAATGGTCTGGTATTCATTTTCCCTGAAATATTTGTAGGGATTCAAAATATGGATCAAATCTCTTTTCTCTTTGAATTTACCTTCGCTTATCTCCTCGAACGTTTTTATGCTTTTTTCCTGGAGGAAACGGTCATATTCGCCAATATCTGTCAACATATTAAAGGACCAGACCAACCAAATGCGGATTTGTTTAATATTCGACATCTTTATCATCTTCGAAATCATTAGGGCTTCCTTGGCATTGGATAAATAGAACAAGGAGGCAATATTAAAATTGGAATCGATCACCAATACATTCTTATCCCTGGCTGCTTCAGCAACATCCACGATTTCCTGCCATATTCCCAGGTTCCCATGGGGAACGGCAAACATGTTCTTTTTACAAATGATTTTACTTCCCTGTGTCCCTTTGCCGATATCTTTTATAATAAAACCCTTATCATCAGTAATTTCATTTTCCTTTAACGCCTGGCCGTAAAAAATTTTGAAGAGGTCGGGGTTTGTATAGTTGAGATCGATTATATTCACGCCTGCATTACCGGTTTTCTTCAAGTAATACACAGAACAGCAAAGGGCGTTCAATGTTTTGCCGATTCCGCCCTTACTTCCGGTAAAAATATTTAATATCATTTACTCCTCCTATCGATTCATTATCTCACTAAAATCAAACAAGGCGATGGTGCCGTTCCCATTGGCGCAAGCATAGAAACCCGCTTTTCCCGGGTTGGATTTGATTTCCCTGGGTCTCCATAACAGATTGATGGTCTTTATACAGTTCCCGGTTTCTTGCTCCCATATTTTAATCGTATTATCCCAGGAACAGGAAATAATATATTTTCCATCCGGGCTGAACACCGCACTCCATACGATTCCCTGATGTCCCATGAACGTACGGGTTGCTTTGCCGGATTCCAGGTCCCACAATTTCAGTGTTTGATCCGATGAACCGGATACCACAGTTTGGCCATCGGGACTGAAATGAACGCTGTAGACATAGCCTTCGTGCCCCCGGAATGTCTTTATCACCTTCCCGGATTCCAGGTTCCACCATTTGAGGGTTTTATCATCGGACCCGGAAGCCATGGTTTTGCCGCCCGGGCTGATGGCAACGCTCCATACAAAACCTTCATGCCCCCGTAATGTTTTCATTACTTTTCTGGATTCCAGGGTCCATAATTTAACAGTATTATCAAAGGAACCGGACACCACAGTTTTGCCCCCGGGATGGAAACAGACGCAAGATATCCCATAATCATGTCCCTTGAAGGTTTTTATCAGCCGGGCTGTTCCCATGTCCCACCATTTGAGGGTTTTATCGAAGGACCCCGAGATCACGGTTTTGCCGTCAGGGCTAAAACAGACGCTGTTGACATGGTCGCGGTGACCGATAAAGGTTTGTTTTTCTTTTCCCGTTCGCAGGTCCCACCTTTTCAATGTATTATCCCTTGAGCCGGAAATCAAGGTCTGACCGTTGGGACTGAAGGAAATACTATTTACAAACCCTTCGTGTCCCCTGAAGGTCCTGATTTCCTTGCCCGAATCCAGGTTCCAGCAACGGACGGTGTTATCTCTTGCCCCGGACACCATGGTTTTGCCATCGGGGCTGAAAACAACACTATTAATATAATCCATATGCCCGATAAATGGCCGGATTTCCTTTCCCGATTCGAGGTCCCAGGCCTTGAGGGTTTTATCCCATGACGCGGATATCAACGTTTTACCATCGGGGCTAAGGGCGATATTTGTGATCGGTCGATCATGGCCTTTGAAAGTGCAGATTTCTTGCCCTGTTTCAAGGGTCCATTTAATCGTTTTATCCCATGATGCGGATATAATTGTATCGCCTGTTGGGGTGAAAACGACATTGGTTACATGATCGGTGTGAACCATGAAAGTGTTAATTTCTTTCCCGCTTTCCAATTCCCACCATTTGATGGTCTTATCATCGGATCCTGAGATGATGGTTTTACCGTCCGGGCTGAAGTTGATACAATTGACAGGACCATCATGACCCCGGAAAGTATGTATCTCTTGTACGGTTTCCAGGTCCCATAATTTGACGGTTTTATCGTCGGACCCGGAAATGACGGATTTTCCGTCTGGGCTAAAGCGAATACAATTTACTGCGCCATCATGACCGCTGAAAGTCTGGATTTCTTGCCCGGATTCCAGGTTCCACCACCTAATGGTCCTGTCATTGGATCCGGAGGCCATGGTTTGACCGTCGGGGCTGAAAACAATGCTCTTTACATAATCGCTGTGCCCCTTAAGGGTCTGTATTTCCTTGCCGGTTTCCAGGTCCCACCATTTGACGGTTTTATCGTCGGACGCGGAGAGTACGGTTTTACCGTCAGGACTGATTGCCACACAGGTCACGCAGTGGCTGTGTTTAAAATTGGGGCTTCCCAGTAACCCTTGCAGCGATGATCCTGTATAGCGGCGGTAATAATTAAAATTCTTATCATCCGGATGGTAGCTGCTGGAATCGTAAGCAAAAAGGTTACCGTCTACTATCGCCCACATTCCTTGTTCATACTGTTTGAACCATTTATCGACTTCAGGCCCAGCAGCGAACATTTCCAGCAATTTTTTTCTCAAGGAAATCAATTCCGAATCTCCGGTGAAAAAATTGTCCGCTGAGAGAAACTGCGTCATCAATATCGAACGTGTGAGGCGAAGAATAGCCCGATGGTAGTTATCCCGGAACGTTTTCAATACCTGCCGGTCTTTGTTTTCAAGGATGTCTTTGATATAGGTGTAAATCCACGCCACTGCGCCAGCATTATCGCTTTCTTTTTGTTTAAGGTCGGCTTGCAAAAGGGGGAGTCTTAATTCCAGGTACTGGCGGTCGAAATAACTCTCCCATTCCGCCAGGCATTTGATGGCTGTAAGGTAGAGAACCTCTTTCATTTTTTCATCCTGCTCGATGGATACCCGGTGCTGCAATAAACGAAGTAGTTTAGCGCCTGTTTCTATATCGCTGCCAACCGCAATAGATAATATCTCTGTTTGGAAGAAATATTCTCCGGCTGTATTTATCACTGATTCCACCGAATCGGAATGAAATTTATCTTTATGGAAAAGATGATCCTTTAATTTTTCCTTTATAAACCGGGCCGCTAGGTATTCCATTACTGTCTGGTGGATAAAGATATAACTGGAAGAACCGACAGAAATCAATACGTGATCTTCCTTTAACTGGTTCAACCATTTGTTTGCTTCCTCTTCCACTTGGTCCGTCCGTTCGCCTACTACACCTACCACATCCACAACGAATTTTTTGAAAAGCGCCAATAATTCCTGTTCATTCACATCCCCAACCTGCTCCTTCTTGCAGGCATAGGCCAGCAGTGAAAGGGCATCGTAGATGCCCCCCGCATCTTTATACGGTTCCTCGGCAAGTATATTGCCATTTTTCACTTTCTTGAAAAATGATTTTATGTCCCAACTGAATGTCCCTTCCTTGATATGTTTCCATGCCCTGGCCAGGATAAAGGTCATCAGAATATTATACATCACAAACCGGTTGTCCAGCGTACGGAAGCACTCAAAATAAATAAGCACCAGCAAAGCCGTTAAAGGCGTCCCCCCCACTTTAGCGGCGATTTCGTCTTTCCAGGCCACCTCTGAGAAATGATTGTACAAGGGTTTATCATTCTTATAAAAATATTCGGCCATCTGGCGCAATTGTTCCATATCCAGGGAGCGAATCCAGAATACCGGTTCCTGGATTTCTTCCCAGTTTTTTGAAAGTACCTGGTCTTTTTCAGAGAACCGGGCCGTAAGGTACAGCCGGTTTTTCGTTTTTTTGCCTGCCCGGCAGTCCCGGAACAATTTTCTCAAGGCGTTCAATACCCCTTCTTTTGTATCGCTTGAACGGGCTTCATCCAGGGCATCCACCAGGAGAGTTAATCTGCCGTTGGAAAAGGCGGTCCAGAAACGGTGTGCAGCTTTTTGGATTACGTCCCCTGGTTCCTGGGAAGATTGCTGAAATAAAAACTCATGCAGGAAATAATATAAATACGAATCCACCGAATCCCCAGGCAAAGGCGTTTGCCCCCTGTATAAAGCCTGATGCTTATCGACCCATTCAGCATATCGCGCAATCCGATGGCAGGAAACAAAAATAACTACCCGTTCATCTTCTGGATTTTTTACCTTTTTTTTGCTTTGAAATTCCTTAAAGGCGAAGTATTTTAAAGTGGTGGTTTTCCCGGAACCGGGTAAGCCAAAAATAATCCCCTGAGGAAACTTCCGGTATATTTCTTCTATGGTAAGACTGGAAGAATCATCTTTAGGTTTTTTCTCATCATGACTATCATATAAATCCTTGATTTCCCTGGCGGTGATTGAATCCATACTGCGGCTAGGTTTTAGGGATGAATAGCCACCAGGATGAATCCGCCCGGAAGTGAGAAGTTCAGAAGCAGGGGAGATATCCAGGTTAATAAAACTATGTTCCATGCGCATGGGGGGATATAATGTACCAAAGACGGGTATTTCCCGGCAATTCTTTTCCAGCTCTTCCATTCTCAAATTCAGGAGGTCTGTTTCTTCTTCATTTGTCACGGGAAAGATCAGTTGATAAATACGAATCTTATGCCTGAATCCCTTTAAATAATCATCATATTTTTCTTCCACTTCGATGTTTCTTTCATTAAGGGTACTTTCCAGGAGATTAAGCACCGAATCGGCGGCGAATACGCCATGATCCCCGGCCAGTTTTTCAATGCGGAAAATCTGGATACCCTGGGGACCGATAAAATCTTTAAGACGTTTGGCAGAACCTTCGAAGTGAAAAGTCCCGAAATAGCTAATTATACGAAGCTTGCATTTGAAATCAAATTTATCCAGGGTTCCCCGGCTGGAATCGGTATGCAATTGGGTGGTGAAATCCAGGAACTGCTCCCGGAAACCGGTTTTGGATTCGAAGAAAAGCAGGACTGCGTCGCCGATAATTCGTATAAAATAAGCGTCATACTGTTTTGCCAGGAACCGGATGGCTTTTTCAAAGTGTTTGGTAAAATTCTGGGTTGTACGGGTCCCCCGTTTGACGGATTGGGCAGTGTAATCCACCACATCGATCAGCATTAGAATACCGGTCTTTTCTAGCATTGTCTAACTTCCTTTAAGAAAAATATTATACACTATCCGCCAAGGAAAAACAAATATTGCAAAACCTTTGACTTCCTTGAAGTCTCTAGTGAGATTCCATAATTTCCTGGCAACTTTTTCCTAGCTGTGATATAATAAAAACCTGGAGGCCAAAATGATTGGTTCACTTGCCCAGAGTGATTGGTTAATACTTGTCAGGTTAATTACAGCGCATTTGATTACCGAAGGGTTGTGTCAATTACCTATCTGGAAACCTTTGAAATCCAGCAATAAATTCATTCTCATATTATGTTCATGGTTAATACAGGGAGCAGTGGCCGGGGGTATAACTTACTTATTTGCTGGCCCAAGGAGTTCTGCCTTGTTGATAGCCATCATTTTCATTTCACGGACGGCCATGAATTTGCTGGAATATAAATATAAAAAAAGAGAGACAAAGGCATTCTTCATCGCAAAACATTCTGTCTATTTAGTGGTGAATACAGCATACTGGATATGGCTGGTAGGGATCAATTTAGCGGATATTAATAATAGCCTTTCTTGTATGATATCAAATGCCCGGTTGTGGACAGTGGGCCTGGCTTATATTATTTTAATCTGGCCGACAGGTTGTTTTATCGGAATTGCCACAGAATTCTGGCGGAAGCAATTGCAAAAATCAAAACTAAAAGGGCTGGCAAACGCTGGACTGTGGTTGGGTCGATTGGAAAGAATTTTAATATTGACCTTTGTCCTTCTCAGTAAGTTTGAAGCCATCGGCTTTTTAATAACGGCAAAATCCATCTTTCGGTTCAGTGAAATAAAGAGTTCCGGGGATAGGAAAGAAGCGGAATATATTTTGATCGGTACAATGATGAGTTTTGTCATTGCTCTCCTGTTTGGGATATTCACCAACTGGCTTTTGAATCAAGTGACCAGGTGACGCCGTGATACCGCTAGTAAAAAAATAGCGCCCACATCACATGCTAACACGCGGAAAACACGGAAGTTAGCCGCGAAGAACGCAAAGGAACGCGAAGGTTTAAAATCCGAAGCACGAAATTCGAAACAAATTCAAAATCCAAATTTTAAAAATTCCAAACAAAAACTCTGCCCACGAAAAAAATAGGAAGTTAGGGAGTTAGGAAACGACGAAGCTGGGAAAAACAAGTATTAAAAACCATATTTCCTGAGCCCGAAGAAGATTTTGTGAGACTCCGGGAACATTTTTCCATGCTCCCGGAAGATTTTTTGAAGCTTAACCATTCCATTTTATTATTTCTTGTGATTCATTTTCATCTTCCAGGGAACTCACCTGGAAACCTTTATCATCAATAGTGCGGAAAAATCGCCGATTAATGCATCAGGGGTTTGATTTCATTCTTTGCAAGGCCGGTATATTTGGCAACAGCATCTATGGGAAAATTATCCTTCAACATTTTTTTCGCAGTCGCCAATTTGTTTTTTTTAATTCCTTCGACTAATGCTTTTTTCCTTGCGAGTCTTTCCCAACTGGTTACGTAGGGCATGGTATTATCCTCCTTTAAAATAAGTAATTGATCGTTTAGCTTTTGTTGGCATTTTCTGTTTATTCATACCTGTATAATACCGTAAAATGAATTATAATTCAATCTTACTCTCTCAATTTTCATCCTTCGGTTTTAACGCCGCCCGCTCCGCATCGGCCCTGGCTATATCCGGCGCACTGTTCTCCATGGAACCCTTTCGCCATATTGCAAAGGAAGGGTATGTGACAGGCCGATTTTAATCCCAACCTGGCTTTTGAATCAAGTGCCCAGGTGAAGCATTGATACAAAATTCGTCTGCCCTTTCCGCTGCCCAAAAAATAGCCACCAAGGCACGAAGGCACAAAGGTTCACCAAAGGGGGTTTTATTAGCCGCGAAGAACGCGAAGGACCGCGAAGTAGGGGCGAGCCGCAGTGCCCCCGTGTTCGCCCGTTTATTGGCTCTTGTTCTTGACTGCTTTTTTCCCTTTTTAATTCTCCCGTCCATCTTCGGTATGTTTCCTGCCGACCCTGTTCCCTGTTCCGTTCCCCCTGCCGGGGCCATGTTTAAAAGCGCCGGCGTCATGTTTAAAACTGCCGTGGCCATGTTTACATCTGCCGTGGCCATGTTTACATCTGCCGTGGCCATGTTTATGTCTGCCGTGACCATGTTTACAACTGCCGGCGCCATGTTTAAGTCTGCCGCGTCCGTGTTTAAAACTGCCGGCGCCAAGTTTTAAAGTGCCGGGGCCATGTTTAAAAGTGCCGCCGCCATGTTTACATCTGCCGTGACCATGTTTACAACTGCCGGCGCCATGTTTAAGTCTGCCGCGTCCGTGTTTAAAACTGCCGGGGCCAAGTTTAAAAGTGCCGGCGTCATGTTTAAGTTTTCCGGCGCCATGTTTACATCTGCCGGCGTCATGTTTAAGTCTGCCGGCGCCAAGTTTAAAAGTGCCAGCGTCATGTTTAAAACCGTCCACGAATTACGTTGCCACGGAAAAACACGGACAGAAAAGCAGAAGTTAAGAGGTTAAGCACGTGAGAGGGTTAGACGGATTTTTCTTCATCATTCTATATTAAAGACGTGCCCACGAATTACACGAATTACACGAATTGTTTTTTCCGCTCTTCCTGTTTTACCCTCATCATTCATCACTCACCAATTGGTGAACCTTTGTGGCTATTTTTTTTGCGGATTTCTACGCCGCAACTTCGATGCCTTTGGATTTAATCTCATGTATAATAGTCTGCCAGGAATTCCCGGTAAATTCCTTCAAATTCACCGGATGCGGCTCTATCCGTGCATCTACATAAAAGGCAATTTTGGTTAGCATTACCCTTTCCTTAAAACGGTCCTTTCCAAAATCCTGGGAAACCACGGCTATGTCGATATCACTGTCTCGGTTCTCTGCATTCGCTGCATAAGATCCAAATAGTATTATTTTCTGGAAATTTATGCCTTGTTCCTTTAACCTTTCCCCGTACCTTTTTATTATTTCGATAACCTCTCTTTTAGCCAATTTAATATCTCCTTTATTACTCGGACATACTTTTCCGTGAACTCGTGGGTGCATTTCTTGTAGAATTTGAACTTTTCATCTGGATACCTCGCTTCTATATTAAATGTGGTAATTTCCGCCAATTGTACTACCTGTAACTCACTTAATTGTAACCCCGAGTCCTTCGCCAGTACTAACAAATTATGGGTGATGGGTGAATGCTCTTCGTTTGTTTTTACATACAATGCTTTTAATAGCTTTTCTACAGCAAGGTGCGCAAAAAAAAGGCAATGAGGATACTTTTGAGATTTGAAAAGATCAAGAGCCGCTTCAAAATCCATTTGTGAACACTTTTCCCAGTATTCGATTAATGCCTGTTTGTTTTTCATCCTCTATATTATAAAGTATTTCGTAAAAAATTCAAGCACTGATTGTTTTTTCTTTGTTTTGCTGTCCTTATTTTGCCACGGACAATACGGCAACACGGACTAAACACAGACAGAAAAGCTGAAGTGCGCGCCCTTCGACCTTACCTCGTGCCCTGGCGCCTTGGCGCCCTGGCGGCAGGATTTTACACCGCCACCGGGCTATCTTGAACAACTCCTGTGGCATTCCCCCATCTGCCGCCGCTATGTATAAAACTTTTTCACCTGCCGGGACCATTCCCGCGGTTGCCGGCGCCATTCCCGCACCTGCCGGCGCCATTCCCGCACCTGCCGGCGTCATTCCCGCACTTGCCGTTGCCATTCCCGTATCTGCCGGCGCCATTCCCGCAGTTGCCGGGGGGATTCCCGCGCTTTTCCGTGTCCGTTACACCCCTATCAGTGGTGAGAGTGGTGAGAGTGAGGGGAATGATGAATGATGAAGAAAAAACAGGAAGAGAGGAAGCGAGGAAGATCGGAAGAGCGGAAAAAACAATCTGCGTAAATCCGTGTAATCTGTGGACGAAAGGTTAATTCGTGGTAATTCGTGTAATTCGTGGGCTTGTTTTTGTTTCGAATTTATTGCCAAATATGGTATCATTAACCAGGTGAAATTATGACATTAAAACTTAAACATTATGGCCCATTATTAATTGGCATCGCATTATTGTGGCTGATCTTAATCCTGGTTCTAAACGATTCCCTGGCAAAAACCCAGGGACGCGCTGTCTATGCATTGGATGACGCCTACATCCATATGTCCATGGCAAAAAACTTTTCCCAACACGGCGTATGGGGCGTGACCGGCGGCCATTTTTCTTCGACTTCGTCGTCATTACTGTGGACCCTGCTCCTTTCAGCCCTCTATCTCATCTTCGGCGTGAACGAAACCATGCCCCTGCTGATGAACTTTTTTTTCGCCACATTGCTGATGGTATTCATTTTCCATATCTTTCGGGGCCATCGATTCCCCCCCTGGATTCAGGCGGCTATCGCGGCGGCCTTTATTCTTTTTATTCCTTTGCCTTACCTGGTATTCGGCGGCCTCGAACACGTCCTGCAAATCCTGATTAACCTGGCCTATATTTACATGGCGGCAAAAGTCATCGGCGATGATACGGATACGCCGACCAATGAAAAACCCGCGAAATCCATGCGCAATATCCTTTTCCTCCTGGCGCCGCTGGTATCGATGGTCCGTTATGAAGGTCTTTTTATCCTTTTCGCCGTTTCCCTTTTACTGCTGGCAAGAAAAAAATGGATTATTTTCATAATAAACGCCGGGGCCGGTCTTTTGCCCGTGGTGGTCTACGGCATTATATCCGTTAGCAGCGGCTGGTATTTCCTGCCCAATTCCGTTCTCTTAAAAGGCACCCGGCCGGATATTACCCACATCGGGAAAATCCTGGAGTTTCTCTATGCCGGGCTGCGCCAGATTATTTACAATGTGCATCTCCTGGTATTGTTGATCTGCGTGCTGGCCCTTTTGTGGTATATCTATAAAAAATATAACCGCTGGTGGCTGCCGGCCAACGCCATGGCCATGATCTTCATCATAACGCTGGCCTGCCAGGCGTTTTTCTCCGAAAGCGGGTATTTCCTGAACCGGTACCCCTGGATCCGGTATGACGCCTACCTGGTGGCCCTGGGGATATTCACCGTTTTGATTGCCGCCGCTGACTTTCTGCCGCTGTCTCCGCAAGAACCGCAAAAGAATGCAGGAAAAATTGTCGGCGTCCTGCTGCTATTTGTTTTAATATTACCCCTGGCCGAGC
>Ga0315276_10003906_pt1 | contig 13681 bp, 9 predicted proteins | sample YL17G05_0_MG_FD_204542 | JGI IMG/M metagenome (GOLD analysis project Ga0315276, IMG submission 204542) | Sediment microbial communities from Yellowstone Lake, YNP, Wyoming, USA - YL17G05_0 | ecosystem: Environmental > Aquatic > Freshwater > Lake > Sediment | place: USA: Wyoming | collected...
ACTCTCGCCGCCACCCCCAGCCACACCGGCCGCCATGATCGTTCCGGCGACCGCGGTCTCGATCTGGCCCGGCGAGCGCGGCGTGCCATCGGCCCGGGCGATCTCGGTCGACAGGGCGGAGATCGTGCCCGCCAGGTCCACCGGCGTTGCGGTGGCGGTCGAAATCGGCGGCATGCCGACGGCGCCGGCCCCGGATCCCCCCTTTCCCACCAGTGCGTAGGCGGTCGCCGGGCAGGCGAAGAGGAGGAAGACCCCGGCCAGGAGGACCGCCCGGCGCCGGTACCAGGGCGTCCTGGGCGTCTGGACGACGCCGGGGAGGGAGCGGGTGAGCACCTTGGTAGCCGGCTCGGCCACGACCGGCCGCGGCTTCAGCCCGCCCGAGGTGTCCAGGGCCGCGGCCAGCGACGCCTGGAATGCCTTGTTCATCTCGGCCACGGACGTGAAACGATGAATCGGCTCCTTGGCCATGGTCTTGACGAGGACGGCCTCCACGCCCTCCGGGATGTTGGGGCTGATCAGGCGCGGTTGCGGGAGGGGCATGTTGACGTGCTTGATCACCAAGCCCATGGGCGTATCGGCATCGAAGGGCAGGCGCCCGGTGGTGATCTGGTAGAGGATGACGCCCAGCGAGTACTGGTCGGAGCGGGCGTCGATCGGATCGCCCTTGCACTGCTCGGGCGACATGTAGGCTGGCGTGCCGATGAGGGCCGAGCCGGTCAGGGAGAGGGAGGTATCCTGGACTTGGGCGAAGCCGAAGTCGGAGAGAAAGGCATTGCCCTCCGCATCCAGCAGCACGTTCGAGGGCTTGACGTCCCGGTGAACGATGCCCATCTGATGGGCATGGTCAAGCGCCGCCGAGAGCTGATCCATCACTCGGGCGCCTTCTCCGGGCGTCAACGGGCCTTGCTGCATCCGCTCCTTGAGCGTGCCGTTGGAGAAGAACGGCATGACGATGAAGGCCAGGCCTTCATCCTCGCCGAAGTTGAGGATCGGAACGATGTTGGGGTGGCTGAGAGAGCGCAGGACCCGAATCTCCCGCGCAAAGCGGGCGCGGAACTGGGGCATCTCGGCCAGGTGCGGTGACATGACCTTGATGGCGACGCTCTGGTCTCCGTCCAGGTCAAGGCCCTTGTAGACGGTCGCCATCCCCCCGAACGCAAACTGCTCTAGGAGGTAGTAGCGACCGAACATCCTGCCAGCCAGACTGTTCATCAGCCCCAGGTGGCGGAGGCGGTATCCGCCCGTCGCAGGCGAGGAGGCAAAGCCGAAGGGACACCAACGCCTCGTCTGCGGAGAAAGGCGCTCAGCATCAGATTATCACAGGAACCGCCTGCTCGAGCATAGGAGGTTTCTACCAGTCCCACCGTTACCCTCTACTCCCACAACGGCTGTTTGGACTGCGGTGTGACACGCGATTGGCTCTTTTGAGCAGACTTCTCATCCAACCGACGGGGCCTGCCAGGGAACGAACCGCTCCAGGATCGAGCCACCGATGAACTCGTGCAGGATCGAGTTGTCGGGAATCAGCCCGGTGTCCAGCGGCAGGAACCATTCCAGGAAGGCCAACAGGCGCTTGGCCTCGACGTACTCGTCCATGCCAAAGGGCACCTGCCGGAGGAGCGGCCCCGCCAACGGCCCCAGCGCCGATCCCTCGTATACCAGCGCCGAGTTGAACATGACGTCGGCGTTCTCCTGGAAGGGGAAGATGTGCCGCTTCTCCCCCCGCCGCACCGACTCCCAACGCCGGATGGTCTCCGCAGCCGGATAGCCGCGCTGGGTCGCGTCACGAACGATGCGGCGGATCAGCCGCGTGTCTGTCGTCGATACGCGGTTGTAGCGATCGAGGTTGAGCTGGGTAAGGGCGGAGACGTAGATGCGGAAGGTGTTCCCGGTGGGGATCTCGGATACCAGGGCCGGATTCAACCCGTGGATGCCCTCCAGGATGACGATCTGACCCGGGGCAAGCTGGGCGATCTCGCCCTCTCCCTGGAGCCCTGCCTTGAAGTCATAGCGGGGCAGCCGGACGCGCTCGCCGGCGATCAGGGCCCCCAGATCCCGGTTCAGGCGGCGCCGGTCGAGCGCACCCAAGGCCTCGTAGTCGTACTCGCCGGCGGAGTCCTTGGGCGTCTTCTCGCGGTCGACGAAGAAGCCGTCGAGCTCGACCGGATACGGGGAGAGGCCGAGGGCGATCAACTGGATCGTAAGACGCTTCGAGAAGATCGTCTTCCCCGAGGCAGAGGGTCCGGCGATCAGGACAACCCGGAAGGCATCACGGCGGGAGGCGATCTGGGCCGCGATCTCGGCGATGCGGCGTTCGTGCAGCGCCTCCGAAACCAAGATGACCTCGGCGGCGCGGCCGGCAACGATGGAATCGTTCAGGGCGCCGACGCTGGCGATGCCCAGGGTCTCCAGCCAGTCGCCATACTCCCGGAAGGTGGCCAGCAGCTTGGGGTATTCGGGGGGAGCCTGGAGCTTCGTGGCCGCGTGGCGGCGGGGGAAGCGCAAGGTGAAGCCGCCGCCCGTCTCCGCCAGAGCGAACCACTTCAGGTAACCGGCGCTGGGGACCATGTAGCCGTGGTGGTAGTCACGCAGCTCGCCCGTTTGGTAGAGGACAAGGTAGGGCTTGCGCCGATGGGCAAGGAGGCGAGCCTTGTCGGTGTAGCCCTTGGCCTGGAAGTAGGCGATGGCCTCTTGCAGGGGGATCTGGCTCTTCGAGAAAGGCAGGTCGGCCTCGACGATCTGCCGCATCCGCGCGTCGAGGCGCGCCAGCTCGTCCTTGCTCAGGGCAGGCCGCCCGCTCACCTGGCAGAAGTAGCCTCCGGACGAGACCGAATGATCGACGGTGAGCCGGGCGCCGGGGAAAAGCTCCTCGAAGGCTGCCGCTAGAAGGAAGGTAAGGGAGCGGCGGTAGATGCGCATCCCATCGGGCGTGCCCATCGTGATCAGGCGGACACGGGCATCCATCTCGATGGGATAGGTCAGTTCACGCAACTCGCCGTTGACAAGGGCACCCACCGCCGGCTCCCGTGGGTCATCCACCGGAGCCAGAAGCGTGGCCAGCTGGCTACCGCGTGCCCCCTCCACCACCCGATTGTCGGGGAGGTGGAGTTGGACCGTCGAGCGCGCAGGGACGAGGCGAACCCCGCCTTCCGGGCGGCGAGTCATCAGACTGACCCTCCACAAAGGAACGCCGATTCTACCCCAAATCCAGCGGGGGGGCGATTGGAGGCGGAATCCCGCTCAAGCCTCCCCTAAGAGCGTGATGAAAGAGCTCTGGTCCCTGAGAGGAATTCGTATACGTAGCGGTTGGGGCTCCGCCCCAACCACCACGTATGCAGTTCTTGTCCCCGGGCAAGGCACTATTCCATCAGCCAGCCAGGCCACCGCCGTTCAGGATTCCCTAAGGGCTGCGATCTATACTGGTACGTAGTGCAAACCATCAGGCCTCGGGACTGCCAGGGGAACCGAGGCAAAACCCCAGGGCGAGAGTGCCCGTCAGGCCTGGGGGCGGCGCTCCGTCTTTGTAGCTTTCCATCGCCTCTGCCCTGGAACGAACCGAGGATGGGATCAATCCCATCCTCGGTTCGCGCTTGAGATCCGTTGAGATCGTCAGGCGCGATCAAGCTCGGCCGGCCGGCAGCACAGGACCAGCTGCTTTGCCGCCTGAACCTCGTCGAGCCGGCCGAACGGGGTGGTGTGCGGAGCCGTCGTGAGCAGCTCGGGATCCGCGTGCGCCTCGCGGGCAATCGCCAGCAGGGCCTCGACGAAGGCGTCCAGCGTCTGCTTACTCTCGGTCTCGGTCGGCTCGATCATCAGCGCCTCGTGGACGATGAGCGGGAAGTAGTTGGTCGGTGGATGGAACTTGTAGTCCATCAGGCGCTTGGCAATGTCGAGAGCCCGAACACTGGGCGCATCGGTCCAGCAGCCCTCGGCGACGAACTCATGCATACAGATGCGGTCGTAGGGAACGTGATAGGTCCCCTGCAGGCGGGCCCGCAGGTAGTTGGCGTTCAGGACGGCATGATCGGACACGGCGCGTAGGCCGGTCTTTCCCTGCATGCGCATGTAGGTGTAGGCCCGGACGAGGATGCCGAAGTGGCCGTGGAAGGCCTTCACCCGTCCGATGCTCTTGGACGGCATGACCAACCCGAAGCGGGGTGGCTCCTCGTCGTCGCCGGGGTCAACCACCTCGACGACCGGCCCGGGGAGGAATTCCGCCAGGTGGGGCGCCACGCCGACCGGACCGGACCCCGGCCCGCCTCCGCCGTGCGGCGTGGAGAAGGTCTTGTGCAGGTTGTAATGCAGGACGTCGAAGCCTAGATCGCCGGGACGGACGATCCCGAGCAGGGCGTTCATGTTGGCACCGTCGCCGTAAACCAGCCCTCCGCAGTTGTGAACGAGGTCGATGACCTCCTTGACCTGCTCCTCGAACAGGCCCAGCGTGTTCGGGTTGGTGAGCATGATGCCTGCGACGCTTCCGTCGCAGGCGAGGCGCAGCGCCCCCAGGTCGACGTTGCCCCGGGAGTCAGAGGGCAGCTCCACGACCTGCAGGCCGCTCATGGAGGTGCTGGCGGGGTTGGTGCCATGAGCTGAGTCGGGGATCAGGATCTTGGTGCGCGCCGCGTCGCCGCGGTCCCGGTGGTAGGCGCGGAGGATGAGGATCCCGGTCAGCTCGCCGTGGGCTCCGGCGGCGGGTTGCAGGCTGACGCCGGCGAAGCCCCCGATCTCCTTGAGCCACACCTGCAGGCTGTACATCAGCGCCAGGTTGCCCTGGACCGTCTCCGGGTCCTGCAGAGGATGGGTAAAGGCGAATCCCGGCAGGCGGGCAGCGTCTTCGTTGTCCTTGGGGTTGTACTTCATCGTGCATGAGCCCAATGGGTAGAAGCCGGTGTCGACGGCGTAGTTGAGCTGGGAGAGGTGGATGAAGTGGCGGACGACGTCGACCTCGGAGAGCTCGGGGAGAGGCAGATCCTCCCGGGTGAGCCCGGCCGGCAGGTCGGTCAGCGGGACGTCCGGCTCCGGCAGGGGCACACACGGTCGACCGGGTGAGGACAGCTCGTAGATCAGAGGCTCAGGCATGGGCGGCCTCCTCGAGCGCGGCGACCAGCTCGTCGATCGACTCCCGGCTGTTGAGTTCAGTGACGGCGATCAGCATGTGGTTCTTGAGCTCGTCGTAGGACTGGCCGAGATCGTAGCCGCCGAGGATCTCATGCTCGGAGAACAGGTGCTCGTTGATCTCGGCTACCGGACGCGGGCAGGCGACCACGAACTCGTTGAAGAACGGACCCTGGTTCCACAGGGAGTAGCCCTTGAGGGCGGTGACCTTCTCGGCGGCGTAGTGGGCCTTGTGGTAGCAAAGCTCGGCCACCTTGCGCAGCCCCTGCTTGCCCATCAAGGTGAGGTAGACCGCCGCCGCCAAGACCATCAGCCCCTGGTTGGAGCATATATTGGAGGTGGCCTTCTCTCGGCGGATGTGCTGCTCGCGGGGGGTGAGGGTGAGGACATAGCCTCGTTGGCCACGGCTGTCGGTCGTCTCGCCCACCAGGCGCCCCGCCATCTTACGCACGAACTCGGTCCGGGTGGTGAAGATCCCCAGATAGGGCCCGCCGTACGAGAGCGGGATGCCGAGCGGCTGGCCTTCGCCGACCACGACGTCGGCGCCGAAGGCCGAGGGCGGTTTGAGCAGCCCGAGCGCCAGCGGGTTCGCAACCACGCACAGCAGGGCGCCGGCAGTGTGGGCCGCCTCGCCCAGCGCGGTGAAATCGTTGACGTGTCCGAAGAAGTCCGGGTACGCGACCGCGACCATGGCCGTGTCGTTGTCGAGCAGGCCGGCCAGCGTGTCGGCCTGGTTGCAGCATGACTCGTCGCCGACGATGGTCAATCCCATCCCCTGGGTGTAGGTGCGGATCACCTGCCGGTAGTGCGGGTGAATTGCCGGGGAGACGATCACCTTGTGCCGCTTGCCGCGATGATGGTTGAGGGCCAGGATGACGGCTTCGGCCAGCGCTGTGGCGCCGTCGTAGTGCGAGGCGTTGGAGACGTCCATGCCGGTCAGGTTGCAGACCAGGCTCTGGTACTCGAAGATCGCCTGCAGCGTCCCCTGGGAGATCTCGGGCTGGTAGGGAGTGTAGGCGGTGTAGAACTCGCCCCGCCGAAGAATGTGGTCGACCGCGGCCGGGATGAAGTGATGGTAGGCGCCGGCGCCCAGGAAGCAGGTGGCGTGGCGCGTGTCGGCATTGGCCTCCGAGAGCGCCTGCAATTCATCCATGATCTCCATCTCCGAGACCGGCTCAGGGAGATCGAGATCGGGGAAACGGACGTCCGCCGGGACCACCTGATACAGATCATCCAGGCTCTTCACCCCGATGGCCGCCAGCATGGTGCGGCGGTCCTCGTCGGTGTGAGGGATGTAGGCCATCAGTGACTCCGTTCCTGGCAGGACTTCTCGTAGGCAGCTGCGTCCATCAACTCGGCCACCTCGGCTGGATGGGTGATTTCGAACCGCACCATCCAGGCCTCCCCATAGGGATCGCGGTTGACCAGCTCGGGCGTGCTCGGCAGCGCCTCGTTGATCTCGGTGATCTTGCCGCTGACCGGCATGTAGATCTCGGCCGCGGCTTTGACCGACTCGACGCTGGCAAAGGCCGCCCCCTTGGCGACCGTTTCCCCTAACCCGGCCGTCACCTCGACGAAGACGACGTCGGAGAGCTGTTCCTGAGCGTAGTCGGTGAGCCCGGCCGTCCCCGTCTTGCCCTCGACCCGGATCCACTCATCTTTCTGGGTGTACTTGAGATCGGGTGCAACCTTCATCAGGACCTCCTTGGGGTCAGAGTTCATGCGTACAAAAAACAAAAGGACGCACGCGGGATCCCTGTGCGCCCTCTGTCGGAAACCTGAGAGATTCGTCCCCTTTCAGGGACTTGCCCCGTCGGTGCCTAGCGGCTTTCCAGAGGTGTGACCAGATAGGGTCCTTTGACCTGAGAGTTTCACCGTGCGTCTGCACTGCGTCGCCCGGCTTGCCCCTTCGGTGCCCAACTGCGCTGGGTCTCTCCCCTACCTGGACTCAGTTGTCGATGGAGATTCTAAGGGCCGGATGCCTGGAAGTCAAGGAAGTGTATGGGTTCAGGACATGTGAGACAAGCGGACGATGCCCGCCACGCCCCCGACGGCAGCCCAGGCTGCTTCACGCCTCACCCCCCGCCCGCGCGAAGCCCCCCGACCCCAGAGGGGCGCTCCCGATAGGAGCCCGGGACCATGTGCGCGGGGCGCAGCCGAGGGCCGTCTCCGCGGTCCGGCGCTCGCTCCTTCCCAAGCCAGTACGTGGAGAGAGGGGGAAGGAGTCGAAGGGACATCAAGACAGCCTGCTGCAGCCCCTGTGGCGGCTTCGACGATCTCACATGGTTCCGAACCTAGTTAGCAGGGCAGTCTCGATACGAGCCCCCTACCCTCGGCTCACCCTCGCCACCCGGGCCGAAAGCCCGCAGACCACTTCGTAGTTGAAGGTCCCCCACGTCCGGCCCAGGTCCTCGGCCGCCAGGTAGGCCTCCCCCTGCTTGCCGATCAGCACCACCTCATCGCCGACCTTGGCCTCGGGGACCTCATCCAGCTGGACCATCAGCTGGTCCATGCACACCCGGCCGACGACCGGAACCACCCGTCCGCCCACCAGCACCCGATTCCCCTGCACGCGCCGAAAGCCATCGCCATAGCCGACCGGGACGACGCCGATGCGCTCCTGGCCCCGGGTGGTGTAGACATGGCCGTAGGACACGCCTCTTCCGGGCGGCGTTGTCCGGATCTGGGTGAGCTGCGACTTCCAGGTCAACGCCGGGCGAAAGCCCTCGGGCAGCCGACACTCCGCCGATGGCTGCAAACCGTACAGGGCGATCCCGACGCGGACCATATCGAACCAGGCGTCGGGCCGGGAGAGGCTGGCCGCCGAGTTGGACGCGTGCACCAGCGGCGGCCGTAGGCCGGCCGCCTCGATGGCGTCCAGAACCTGCCTCAGTTTCCTCTCCTGGTCATGGGTGGGAGCCGGGTCACTCTCGTCGGCCCGAGCGAAGTGCGTGAAGAGGCCCTCGAATAGAATGCCCGGAGTGCCGGCGAGCCTGCGTGCCAGCTCGAGGGCCCCCTCCGGCTCGATGCCCAGACGGGTCATCCCGGTGTCCACTTTGAGATGGAGCCGGGCGTCCTCGCCCACGGCCGCGGCCGCGGCCTGCGCCGACTCGACCTGCCCGGGCTCCCAAACCGCCAGCGACACCCGGGCTTGAATCATCTCCCCGATCTTGCGGACCGGTGTCGCGCCCAGAACCAGGACCGGACACTCCAGCCCGGCCTGGCGCAGCTCCACCGCCTCGTCCCACCGCGCCACACCGCACCACGTCGCCCCAGCCCGCACCGCCGCCCTGGCCACGGGGATCGCCCCATGGCCATAGCCGTTGGCCTTGACGACGGCCATCACCTGCACGCCCGTGCGTTCGAGACACAGGCGGACATTGCTCTCGATCGCCTCGAGGTCGATCTCGAGCCAGTTGGAGTACTCCCCGGCCAGCGACATGGGCCGGCATTATATGCCCGGCATGGGTCGATGGCAACGCTGGCGGGTTCCGGGCGGAAGTCGGGACCTCCCCGGGCCGGATAGGCTATAATCCATTCTCGCTATGCCCTTCGCCGTTCCACTGCTCCTCGCGATCATCGCCTCTGCCTCACTCCTGATGGTCGCCACCCGTCTCCGGCCGGACCTGGTGGCTCTGCTCACCCTGGTTGCTCTCGGCCTGAGCGGTCTGGTGACCCCGGCCGAGGCATTCGCCGGTTTCAGCGGGTCGGCCGTCATCACCATCCTCTCGATCTTCATCATCTCCGAAGGCTTGCAGCAGACGGGCGTAACGCGAATCCTGGGAGGCGCCCTGCTGCGACTGAGCGGAGCAGGGGAAGCCCGGGCGGTCCTGGTCACGCTGCTGGCGGCCGCCGCCCTCTCGCTATTCATGAACAACATCGCGGCCGCCGGTGTTCTCCTCCCCGCCGTCATCAGCCTGTCGCGGCAGAGCCGCATTCCTCCCTCCCGCCTGCTCATGCCGCTGGCGTTCGGCACGATCCTGGGCGGGATGGCCACCTTGCTCACGACGGCCAACATCATCGTCAGTGGCACGCTGCGTGACGCCGGACTGACGCCCTTCGGCCTGCTGGACTTCCTGCCCGTGGGCATCCCCATCGTATTGATCGGGACAGCCTACATGGCTCTTGTCGGGCGACGTCTGTTGCCCCGCCGCCATCCGGCAGGGCAGGCGGCGCGCGCCATCCGACTGCGGGCCGAGCTGACCAGCCTGTACGGCATCGAGCAGAATCTGTGCGAACTGCAGGTTCTGTCCGGATCGGAAATGGCAGGCCTGAGCCTGCAACAAGGCGATTGGGGACGCCACCTCGGGCTGTCTGTCGTGGGATTGGCCCGCAATGGGCACGTCCAGGCGGCCCCGTCGCGCGAGGAAGCGGTCCGCGTGGGCGACATCCTCCTCGCCCAGGGCTCGCCGGACCCCAAGGTGCTGGAGGAGCACGGCCTGCGCTTGCTTCTGGAGCCGGCCATCCCGCTTCAGGTGACGGATGAGGAGGTCGTGCTGGGGGAGGTGGTCCTCTCTCCACACACGCGTGTGGCCGGAAGGACCCTGGGCCAGCTTCACTTCCGCGAGAAATACGGCCTGAACGTCCTCGCCCTGTGGCGCCAGGGCCAACCCATCCGGACCGGGGTTGCCGGCCTCCCGCTGCAAGCTGGCGACGCCCTCCTGCTCCAGGGGGCCGTCTCACGCATGCGCTATCTGCGCGAGGAACGGGATTTCATCCTCTTGGAAGAAGACCCGGAGGCGGTGCTCCGCCCCCGCAAATCCCAGCTGGCGGCCGGAATCGGCCTGCTGACTCTGGGTGCGGCCGCCACCGGCTTGCTGCCGGTTTCCATCATGACCCTGGCCGGGGCCGTCCTGATGCTCCTGACCGGATGCCTCTCGATGGATGATGCCTATCGGTCCGTTGAGTGGAAGTCGGTCTTCTTGATCGCCGGGATGTGGCCGCTTGGCACGGCCATCACCTCCACCGGGCTGGCAAGCCAGATCGCCGACGGCCTCGTCCGCCTGTCCTCCGGAGCTGGTCCCCTGGTCATGGCCGGGATGCTGCTCCTGCTGGCGACAGTCCTCAACCAGTTGATCGCCGGCCAGGCTGCGGTTCCGATCATCCTCGCCCCCATCGGATTGGCGCTGGCCCAGGCCAGCGGAGCAGACGCCCGCGGCCTGGCCATGGCCGTGGCGCTGGGCTCGTCACTCGCCTTCCTGACGCCGTTAGGACATCCGGTGAACACCCTGGTGATGGGCTCGGGCGGGTACACCTACCGGGACTACTTGCGCGTCGGCGGGCCTCTCATGCTCCTGGTCTTGCTCGTGTGCCTGCTCGGGCTTCGCCTGTTCTGGAATCTGTAGCCGATGGTTGATTTCTCATTCTGGATGGAAGCGCGCGACAGCCGCGGCCGGGCCGGGGTCTTCCACACCCCTCACGGCGACTTGCTCACGCCCATCTTTGCCCCCGTCGGCACCCAGGCCACCGTCAAAGCGCTCACACCCGACCAGCTCCAGGCGCTGGGCGCCAGACTGGTCCTGGCGAACACCTACCACCTCTACCTCCGCCCCGGCGACGAAACCATCGCCGCCCTGGGCGGCCTGCACGAGTTCATGGCCTGGCCGGGCCCCCTCCTCACCGACTCGGGCGGCTTCCAGGTCTTCTCCCTCGCCGCCACCCGCCAGGTGGATGACGACGGCGTGACCTTCCGCTCGCACCTCGACGGCTCGCCTCACCGCTTCACGCCCGAGAAGTCCATCGCCATCCAGGAGAACCTGGGCGCCGACGTCATCATGGCTTTCGACGAGTGCCCGGACCCCCACGATCGAGCCTACAACGAGCAGGCGCTCGCCCGCACCCATGCCTGGGCCGAGCGCTGCCTCTCGGCCAAGACCCGCGACGACCAGGCCCTCTTCGGCATCGTCCAGGGCGGTATCTTCCCTGATCTTCGCCGGCAGTCGGCCCTTTTCATCGGCTCGCTCGGCCTGCCCGGTGTTGCCATCGGAGGCCTGTCGGTCGGCGAGACCAAGGCCGAGACGCACGCCATTCTCGAAATCCTGGACGCCGACCTTCCCCAAGACCGGCCCCGCTACCTGATGGGCGTCGGCTCCCCCGAGGACCTGGTCGAAGGGGTCGTGCGGGGGATCGACATCTTCGACTGCGTCCTGCCCACGCGCATGGCCCGCAACCACGCCGCCCTCACCCGCACCGGCCGGCTTAACCTCCGCAGTCGAGCCTACGCCAACGACCGGGGGCCGGTCGACCCGGATTGCTCCTGCTACACTTGCCGGACCTTCACCCGCGCTTACCTGCGCCACCTGTGTGTGGCTGAGGAGATGCTCGCCGCAACCCTGCTCTCCATCCACAATCTGCAGGCCTTGATCACCTTGGCCGCCGATCTGCGCCAGGCCGTCGTCGAAGGCCGGCTGGAGGCATTTGCCGCCGAGTTCCGCCTCGCCTATCACAAGCACCGCCGGGATCGGAGTGACGCCTCATGACCCTTCTCCAGGCCTTCGTGCTCGGCCTCGTTCAGGGTGCCACCGAGTTCCTCCCCGTCTCCTCGTCAGGCCATCTGGTCCTTGTTCCCTGGGTCCTCGGATGGCGTCTTGAACCCCAGGCCGCGTTCGTTTTCGACATCCTGGTGCAGTGGGGAACGCTCGTTGCTCTGGTCGCCTTCTACTGGCGGGACCTGGTTGCCATGGTGCGGGCCGTGATCCTCGGCCTGGCCCGGCGGCGTCCCCTCGAGGATCCGTTGGCGCGCCTGGGTTGGCTGATCGCCGCCGCCAGCCTGCCGGCGGCCATTGCCGGCCTGCTTCTCAAGGATGCGGTGGAGAGCGCCTTCAACAGCCCAACGGCCGTCTCGGCCTTCCTTCTCGGCACCGCTGTGCTCCTCTTCCTCAGTGAGCGCCTTTCCCGCCAGACGCGGCGGTTGTCTGAGCTCACCTTGATCGATGCCCTCTGGGTCGGCCTCGCCCAGGCCCTGGCGCTCCTGCCCGGGATCTCGCGCTCTGGCTCCACGATCGCCGGCGGCCTGACGCGCGGCCTGCGGCGGCCCGAGGCGGCCCGGCTCTCGTTCCTCATGTTCGTGCCGGTGATGCTCGGCGCCGGAGTGATCGCCCTGAAGGACCTGGCCGGCGCGCCCGCCCCCGCCGCTCAACTGCCTGCTCTGGCAGTCGGCTTCCTGACGTCTGCAGTCGTCGGCTATCTGGCGATTCGGTGGCTGCTGGGCTACCTGTCCCGCCGGTCTCTCGCACCCTTTGCCCTCTACTGCCTGGCCGTGGGCTTGGGCGGCCTGCTCCTGAGCGTGCTCCGTGGCTGACCGTTTCCCCCGCCACCCTCACCCGGCCGCTTGCTCATTTGGCATCGCCCTCGTCCTGGCGCTCGGCAGCTGCACCCCCGCGCCTACCCCGACCCTCCCTCCTCCGCCTCCACGGATCGCAGCCGTCCCGTCCCTCGAGGGTTGGGTGGCGGCCGAGGTCGGCGCGTTCGCGGAACAGCAGGGGGTGCCCGGGTTCGACGTCGACATCTTGCCCGAGGCTGCAGCCAGCGAGGCGGCTCAGGCCGGCCGGATCTCCATGGTCCTGACGGTGCTCGAGCCGCCCGCCGGATGGTTTGCCGCGCCGCTCGCCGGCGTGGACCTGGCCATCATCGTCCATTCCTCGAATCCGGTTCAATCCTTGACGCTGGATGAACTGGCGGGCATCTTCAGCGGTCGGATCACCTCCTGGGGGAGCCTCGGGGGCCTGGAGGCGGCGGTGCAGCCGGTGATCCCGCTTCCGGAGGACGGCCTGAGGCAGCGTTTCGAGGCGGCCGTGATGGAGGGGTCGGATGTTTCGCCCGCCGCGCTGTTGGCGCCTTCCCCCGCGGTCATGGTCCAGTTGGTCGGTGGGGAGCCTGGAGCCATCGGTTACGTGGTGGCGTCGGATGCGGGCGGCGAGGTGCGCATCCCTCGGGTCACCGGCGCCGGAAACCCTTCCCCCTTGCGCCTGACGATCCTGGGCGCCGCGCCCGAGGAGCCGTCAGGGCCCGTCCGCGACTGGCTCGCCTGGGTCCAATCACGCTAGGGGCGGATCTAGCCCCTGGGCCGGCACTCAGGCCGGCCCCTACACCCACAACCGGCGTGTCCGCCCCTGGGCCGACACTCAGGCCAGCCCCACCACCCACAACCGGCGTGTCCGCCCCTGGGCCGACACCCAGGCCGGCCCCACCACCCACAACCGGCGTGTCCGCCCCTGGGCCGACACCCAGGCCGGCCCCTACACTCACAACCGGCGTGTCCGCCCCTGGGCCGACACCCAGGCCGGCCCCACCACCCACAACCGGCGTGTCCGCCCCTGGGCCGACACCCAGGCCGGCCCCTACACTCACACCCGGCGTGTCCGCCCCTGGGCCGACACCCAGGCCGGCCCACCACCCACAACCGGCGTGTCCGCCCCTGGGCCGGCACTCAGGCCGGCCCCACCACCCACAACCGGCATGTCCGCCCCTGGGCCGACACCCAGGCCGGCCCTACACTCACAACCGGCGTGTCCGCCCCGGATTCATTCCCCAAGGAACGGGTTCGTCCGCCGCTCGTAGCCGACCG
>Ga0315276_10003908_pt1 | contig 13678 bp, 12 predicted proteins | sample YL17G05_0_MG_FD_204542 | JGI IMG/M metagenome (GOLD analysis project Ga0315276, IMG submission 204542) | Sediment microbial communities from Yellowstone Lake, YNP, Wyoming, USA - YL17G05_0 | ecosystem: Environmental > Aquatic > Freshwater > Lake > Sediment | place: USA: Wyoming | collected...
TCGAAGAGACGCGGGCGAAGGATAAAGCCGACTACGACAGGGCCATGGAGGCATGGCGGCGGGAGTTCCCGGCCGACCCGATGATCGTGGTCGCGCGCCACCTTCGCGAATTCCTGGCCGCCACGCCCGACGTGGACTTTGCGGCCAAGGCGACCAAGGTGATTGAAACGGGCTCCTTTTACGTGTACGAGTTCGACAATCCGGCCTACGAAAAGAAACCCTGGCAGTGGCGATGGTCCTACGGATTCGGCCCGGAGGCGGTCGGCGCTGCGCGCACGGCCGCCGCAGCGTGGGTGAAGGAACTGGGAGCGAAGTAAGCGTGGACCGAATCACCAGACGCACGGCGCTCGCCCGGCTGTCGGCGGTGCCATTCGCGCCCCTGGCGGCGCGGCTCAGGGCGCAAGCGCGCCCGGCCGGGCTGCGCCGGATCTTCCCAGGCAACTACCACACGCTGCTGCTCGAGCCGGATGGAGCGCTGAAGGGCTGGCCGACCGGTCCCACGCAGAACAGGTCCGGAGAGTTGGGCCAGGGACACGTCGACGTGCTGGAGAAATACCGGCTGCGCTCAATTCCCGGCCTGACGGATGTGGTTGCGGTCAGCGCCGGTTTCGATCACTCGTTGGCTCTGCTCAAGGACGGGTCCATCCGCGCGTGGGGCGGCAACAAGTTCGGGCAGGTCGGCGACGGCACGACCGTCGATCGCGCCACACCCGTGCTGGTGCCGGGAATCGGCAAGGCGATCGCGATCGCGGCGAATGCGGTCTCTGTCGCCGTGCTGGCCGATGGGCGGGCGCTCACGTGGGGCCACAACCTCAGCCGGTCCCTCGGTCGCCCGTGGAAGGAAGACGGCACGCCGGCGGCAACGCCGGCGGTGGTTCCGGGCGTCATCAACGGCCGCGCCGTCTCGGTCGGCAACGCGCACGTCCTGGTGCTGACTCAAGCCGAAACCATCGTCTCCTGGGGATGGGACGCGTTTGGACAAGCGGGACAGGGCACCGCCAACGAACTGGGCGTGCCGGCCGGCGCGGTCAAGGGCGTGACCGGCGTCCACTCGGTGACCGCGAGCGGGAACAGCAGTTATGCGTTTCTGAACGACGGACGAATTGTCTGTTGGGGCACAGGGCGCTCGTGGATCTCGGTGCGCGGTGGAGCCGCCGACGTCAGGGGCCGCGGTAACAGGACGCCGATTCTGCTCAACGTCGATGGGCTGGACAACGGATAACGGCTCATGCAGAGCGCACTCACTCAGCTTGGCTTGACCGACACGGCGGCTCGAGTGCTGCTCACGAACGAAGTGCGGTCGTCTGGCGAGGGCGGGTACTCCAGCGAGTTGGCGGTCGCGGGCAGGGCGGCGTACCTGAGGGTTCCCGAAGCGGCACGAGGCGCGGCGACGACCGCCCTGTTCGCGTGGGCCAAGGCGTACGTGAACTCTCCGGCGTTCGAGACCGCATATGCGCGGATTCGATCGGAAGCTAAACCGCAGCTGAGCCAAACCGCCGGCACGGTCGACGAGGAACTGAAGAAGCAACAGGACGAGAGCCTCGCGGCCTACGAGAGCGGCAAGGCGGCCGCGGCGGCCCTGCCGGCGGGTGAACGTGAGACGTTCCTCGCGAGTCTCAAGCAGATATTCGACATGCGGCACAACCCGGAGATGCAACGGATCCTGCGGGCCGGGCTCGAAGAAGAACGCGCGAAGAGCCAGGCGGGGGAAGACCAGGTCATGACGCGGTGGCAGGAGGCGTTCCCAGCCGATCGTCAAGTCCTCTTCGCGCGCCGCCTCAGAGAATTTCTGGACGCCACAGCCGACGTGGACTTCGAGGCAAGAAAGAACACGATCAGGACCCCCGCGGGCGAAACGGTGGGATTTGCGCTGAGCGATGCGCACAAAGCCAAGCCCTGGCAGTGGCTGGACGCGTTCGTCGTGGGCAAGGAAGCGACGACTGCCGGGCGTGCGGCCGCCGAGGCGTGGCTCAAGGAAATCGGGTCCAAGTAGAGAGGCCTTCGATGTTCCGACAAGTCCCGCGACGGCCCGTGCTGATCGCGGCCGGTGTCTTCCTGGTCGCCGGCGCAAACGACATGGGCGAAACGATCGACTTGACTGTAGTCTGCAGGCCCAGGCAGGGCGGGGTCGGCGCTCTTGGCGCCGCGCCGGCCAAACCGGTCACGTAGGGGGAAGACTGGCATGGCCCATTCCACGCGCTGGTCCGTCACTCTCGGGCTCGTGTTGGTGCTCGGCGTCCCGCATCCGGCCCTCGCCCAGAGCGAGCGCGTCCCCGACGCCGCGGTTGTCAACGGCGTGCCACAGGGCCTGTTCGTCGGACGCAGCCTCCTCACCGGGCGAGCCGTGTGCCTGCTGTTCCTCGGCGGCGGCCGGGTCACGCGCTTCATTCCCGCGGGCGGCCTCGAGCGCTTCGACTGGGCCAAGCACAAGGCCGCGCACTCGGGCGACGTGGGCACCTGGGAGGTGCGCGGCGGCCAACTGCGAATCGCCTGGGCCGACGGCGGCGTGCACGAAGGACCGATCACCGTGCGGCCGGACGGCCTCGAGTTCTATGGCAAGCGCTACGCGCGGCCGGCGCCGACCACCGTCGCCGCCATCGCGGGCCGGTGGGAATCCGCGCGAGGCACGGCGGTGGCTGGCGGTGAAGGCGTCAATCGATCCGGCGTCCTGGTCATCCAGGCCGACGGTAAGTACCAGTGGGCTGCGACCACCGGCGGCGTCGTGGCCGGACGGGCGGCGGCCACGGACACGTCCATGACGGGAACCATCACGATCAGCGGCGCGACGATGACGTTGCGATCGGACACCGGCGCGGTCACGTCGTTCACGTTTCTTCCGGCGGCCGGCACGCCCGTGCAGGCGTTCAGTCTGGATGCGGACATGTTCACGAGAGTGGGATGAGGGTCTGGGTCCGGTTTCCAGCGGCCCGAAGTAGGGCGTCGCCGGGATCACGGCGACCCGGCAAACGCTCACGCGCCGGTGATGTCGGGTGTCGCCAAGGACGCCGCGCTCAAGTCCGCGATCAAGAGCCACAGGCTGGTAATGGAGACGTAGACGCACGCAATCCCTCGCGAGGAAGACATGATTGACAAGCCGACTCCCGCTTCTTCTTCTGTGCCCACCTCGTCTGCCGGCGGACGGATCGCCGCGACGACTCTGGCCGTGCTGGTCCACATCGCGCTCGTCAGCGCGGCGGTCGAGACGTTTCGCAGCGGGTCGCTCGTGCGGTGGTGGGTGCTGGGCATCGTGGCCGCGTACGTCGTGGCGCTACTCGCCGGATGGCGCGTTGCGCCGAGCCTGTGGAAGCGCGTCACACCCACTGGGCTCGCAACATCGGGCGGCGGCCTGTTCCTAGGGTTGCTGGCGATGACCGCCTGGCTGCCGGGCGGGCAAGTGGTGGGCGTCAGGCTGGCCGGTCAGTCTACCTCGACAGTGCTCTCGGTGGTCACGGTGGCTGCGGTGGCGCTGTCCGCGATCGTGCTTCTGCGCGCCTTGAAATCCGCTCCGTTCTTATTGCGCGCAGGCGTTGTCGCTCTGGCTGCGTATGCGCTCATCGCGTACGCTCTCGGCATCGCGAAGCACACTTCGTATCCGGAACTGCTGACGGGTGGCAGCCTCTGGGTTCGTCTGCCGTTCTGGTTGCAAGGAGCATTTATCGGCGCGTTGGTCCTCCTGCCACTGGCGCTCACGGCCGGACTGATTACGGATCTCAAGGAGCGACGGAGACGCGCCGGTCCTCACAAGTCCAGGCTGCGCCAGATCCTCGCGCTGGGCTTGAGCTTTCTGATCGCGCTTTCGGCGCAGGGGCTGCCGTTGACTTCTCGATCAACCGACCAGACAGGACGAGGAGTTCCCGTTCTCAGCGCGCGTGGAGATCAGCCTTCAGTTGCGGAACTGCGCCAGCCCCTCTCGAAGGCCCGTCAGGAACTCGCAACCGCCCTCGGGATCAACACGGACCCAGACAAGTTGACAACGACAGACCTGGCCAACCGGATGGAGAGCACGTTCACTGAAATAGAGGCGGCTGACCGCGAGCTCTCGCGGGACACCTTCGACGTCGAGGCGGTTGCAAAGCGCGTAGGCCCGGACCGAGTGAGACTCTTCGAGTGGGTGCGCGACAACACGGACCTCGTTCCCTACCGCGGTGCACTTCGGGGCCCAACCGGCGTGCTGATGGACCGCCTGGGTAATAGCCTCGACCGCGCACTCCTGCTGGCTGAACTGTTGCGCACGACAGGGGCATCCGTGCGACTAGCGCACGGGACTCTGTCAAGTCAGACGGCGTCGAACCTGCTCGCGGTCAGTCGGCCTGCACCCGAACGGCGACCCATGCGACCTTCTCCTGACTTTCAGGCTGCTCTTGACCAGGCAATCGCGGCGCAGGCCAACACGAATCGTCTCGACGCGGCGAGGCTGCATAGGGCGATGGACCTAGTGGCCGCCGAGGCCCAGGCCTCAGCCCAGCAGTTCGAACGGGGAGTCAAGGATCAGGCGGACGCGATCGCAGGGTTGTTGCGCACGCCTGCCACGGTGTCAAAGGAGATATCGGACAGGCCCTCTGAGTCGTTGCGGGACCACTGGTGGGTCCAGATCCAGCAAGGCGCTGAATGGCTCGACCTCGACCCGGCCACCCCGAACGCACGGCCGGGCGAAGCGACGGTCGCTGCAACCGAGTTCGTGGCCCCTGCAGACCTTCCTGGTGAAGTCTTTCACGAAGTGACGATTCGGATCATTGTCGAACAATGGCGGGAGCACGCCGTCAAGGAATCAACGGTGCTGGAGCGTCGGCTGCGACCTTACGAGCTGCTCGGTCGCAACATCTCGCTACGCCACGTTCCTGCCGACTGGCCGAAGGCCCTGGATTTCGACAATGCCGATGCGAGAACCAAGGTCGAACAGGCCCTGATGGCTCAAACGGAATGGGTTCCCGTTCTGCAGATCGGTACGGAAACGATGAAGCAGCACAGCTTCACAGATGCTGGTCGGGTCAACGACACGCCGCACTTGGGACCCCAGTCCAAGACACTCCAATCTCCCGCCGGGGGGCCGCTTGACGCTTTTGGGGGCGGAGGAGACGCGACAGATGAACCCGAAGGGGATCTCAGCGCCGAGTGGATCGAGTACGAGATCAGGACTCCCGGCCAGCCAACCCGATCGATTAGACGAGACGTCTTTGACCTGATTGGCCCAGCCGCCCGATCCGCGCCACAGGTTCGAAAACCCGACCTGGCCGGCCCGGTAAAGCTGGATCGAGCGCTGGCTCTTCTGGGAGAGACCGAGATCCTCCTAGTCACCTCTGACCTTTCTCCGGAGTTCGCCATCCATCTCGCTGCAACTCAACTGCTGGATCAGCGCGAACCCCTGCGAGAGCTCACACAGGCGGGCGGCAACAAGAGCCGGAACCGCCTGATGGAACTGGCTGGCAAGCTGCGATCGACGCAGAGCGAACTCTATTCCTTCGTCCTGATAAGACACCTATTGAGTCCCGTCGGGAATGACGTGTACGTTGACCGCCCCAACATCATCAGCTACCACAAGGGAATCAGGACTTCCGACAAGGGCGAAGGGGTCCTCATCAAGGACTTCGACATTGTGGCCAACGACGTCGGCATCCGGTCAGCAGGCGACACGAACGGGTTCCGGACTCGTCTCGTGCAAGGAGTCGTTGATACGGCCGCGGAAGCGCTAGTCGTCGGCAGTTGTCAGGCATGCGGGCCGGTGGGAAATGTTTCCGGGCTCTGGACATCAACGCATCAGCAAACTCCATGGGTCCTCCTCCGGTCCCTGGACGACCCGGCGTGGGAAAGGGTGAGGCTCAGTGACGATAGTCGCCGGCGGGTGCAGCACGACGTCAGCGGTGGTTACACGGTGCTCGTCGCGCCTGGTTCCACGACTGCCGGCGGTCGTGAACGCGTGGGTTGGTGGCGCATCGACCCGGCAACTGGAGGAACCCTCGGGATCATGGCGTCGGGCCAAGGGCAGGCCACCCTCGAACAGGCGCTCGCCGTGGGCGCTAACAGTTTTGCAGCAAACGTGGGCCTCCTTGCGTATTGGGCTTGTGGGGCTTTCAACCTCGGTACGAGTCAGGTCAAACACGAGTCGTGTTTCGTGTGCGCGATCGGTATTGGTTTTACAACCGGTATTGGCATCTTCGCGCTCTACTTTGCCGCGCCGCTTCTCGGTGCGGTCCTCTTCGTACTAACAATCGCATTCGCAATTCAGTGCGCCTATGCCAGCAACAGGCCGTAGCTCGGCTGAGCCGGCCCGGCCGTGCGTTGTCGGCCGGCCAACCCTCAAGCGGTGAAGCATGCTCATCTGCCGTCGTGACACCCGTAGTGGCGTGGTACTCCAACTCCGCCCAGTCGCGATCTGGGGCTACTGGGGATTTGGCGCCGCGTTCATCGGCGCAGGCACGATCGTCCTCCTGGTTTTCGGACGTGAGACGCGCCTGACCTGCCAGCCACGACGTCCCGCCGAAGCGTGGTGCGTTGTGGAAATAGGCGGATTTCTCAGCACCGCGCGAGCGGAAGGCCCACTCCGCAGTGCCCGCAGCGAGGACAGTGTGCGCTGGGGTTTGATCGCCCTGCGGCACGTCGTCGTGACGCTGGGCGGGCAGGATGTTCGACTGAATCTGGTCGCGGCAGACGGCGTCAAAAGGACGGGCTGGCGGCGCGCCTCACCGCCCAGGCGCGAATCAACGTCCCGCCAGGGACGGAATTTGCGGAAGACACGCGGCCAGTTGCAGCACTCTTTGCACTGTGCCTCGTGGCCGCTGGCGCCGTCTGCCTGCTGGCGATCGAGCGCGTCCACCTTGTCGTTGACAGGAACATCCAGCGCGTGACGATTCGCAGCCGTGCCTGGTGGCGATCGCGACGCGTATCGGTTCCGTTTGACCGCATCGGCGGCATCGGAGCGCGGCCGTTTGCGGTCGGAAGGCAGACCTCGTGGAATGTCGTGCTGGAGCTCATCGGGGGTGGCGACGTGCCACTCGCCCGCACGCCGCTCTTCACGAAAGAGAGCGCCGAGCGAACGGCGATGCTCGTACGGCGCGCGATGCAGTGAACGTCATGAGCGGCCTGACACGCACGTCGTCAAGCGCGGGTTACTTCCCTTTCTTTACCCACTTTTCCACGTCCATCTCGATGTTCTCCTTCGTCCGCGGATAGTAGACGTCGAGCACGGTCATGAACACGACGCCGTCCGGCGCGACCTGATAGCCGAGGATGGCGTACTCCTTCGGCTTGCGGCCCGTCTTGCTGCGAATCACGAGATTGCCCCGCTCGCCTTGGGCAGCCTCTACCTGTCGATCATGGCGAGGAACTTCTCAATCGGAAGATTGGCCTCGACGAGCTTCCCGAAGTGGCGGGACGCGACGCCTTCCTGCAATTGCCAGTGGACCACGATGACCTGGGGCACGTAGGCGGGAAGATCCTTCCGGAAGTAGTCCGGGTTCACGGTCACCAGCGCCTTGCCGCCTTTCTCCTCAGTCGAGAAGGTATCGGGACCCTCCCCTTCCACGATCGCGGGGACATCGAGCGTCTTGTCGGCGGCGTGCTGTTTCAATTCCGCCCGGTACCGTACGGCCCGTTCGTTCCTGAGCTTGAGCAGATCGGCCAGTCGCTGTTCGGCCTCCGCCCTGAAGGCTGACAGGTTCGGATCTTTCAGGGCCTGCTTCTCGGCCGCGACCATGTCGTCGAAAATCCGCTCCACAGACGCGATCATGTACTCGAGGTATTGCTTGCGCGTCACCGGGCGATACGGCAGCATGCCCTTGCGGACCACCACCACCATTCCATCCCCCGCCAGATTCTGCTCTCGGACGTACAGGTCGTAGCCCTTCCAGGTGCCGGCCGCGCGCGGCCGTTCGAACACCCGGAGTCCGCCGATGATCATTCCCGCCCGCCCTGTCAAGAACCCAGCGAGTTGGTTGAAGTGAACCATGAGATTCGTCTCGGCGGCTCTGGCGACGTAGACGGGCCTGGAGGGCGCACCCAGTTTCCCCAATATGGAATCCGGCGACGCGTTCGGCGCGCAGAAGTACTGACTCAACCCGCCGATGTAGTAGTAACTGAGCAGTCCGGGCGCACCGTCAAGGGCTGACCCGCCAACCGTGCGCCACCAGCGGCCTTCCCGCATCCCCACGAGCTCCGGATAGGCCTCGAGAAGCAACAGATGAGCGGCGTCAGTTCGCTTCGCCGCCTGTTGGTATTGCTCGACCGTAATGTTCTGTGGCCGCGGGGGAGAATCGGCGATCCATTTCCCCCTGAGCGCCATGACCGCCGCATCATCGCAGACCGGCTTCTGAGCAAAGAGCGTCGGACGAGCGACGGCACAAGACAGCACGAGGACGAGGATGCCTGCCCGGGTCACCTCAGTTCCTTCAGCGCCTATTTCAACGCCGCGAGCTTCTTCACATCGATCGCATCGAACACCTTGCGAATGACGCCCACGTCGCCGACCGAATTGCCCGTCACGGTCACGACGAAACGATTCGCCACGAGGATGCCCACCACGCCGTTGCCGGCCTCGGGAGTCCACTCCTCCGTGCCAGGGTAACCCGCCACGGTCGTGACCTTCTTGGTGCCGAGTTCCACCGTTTCGGTCCGGTTGGCCTTGAGGAACTCCGTCAGCGGCCCGAGGATGTCCGCGTTCATCGTGGTGTCCATGATCTCGATCGACAGCCCGCCGATGCCCTGGTCCTGGTTGTAGTCCACCTGCACCCGTGACACGGCTTCGTCCGTGTCGGTCGTGCCTCGTGGCTCGCCGCGCGTCCATCCCGGCAACGTCGGCAGGAACTCCAGGAGCTTTTCGTGAGGAACCACTTTCACCGTGGAGGCCGGGCGCACCTGATCCGGGGCGCTGCACGCAGCGGCCAAGACCAGAATGCACAGAAGGCTGAGTATCTTCATGGAGGCCCTGCTCCTATTCCTTGAACCCACGGGGACGCCGCCCGCGCCGGGGCCACGGCCGCCGCGGATGGACATGCTCCTGCCGCGAGACCGCGGAGCCTTTCGTGTTCGCCTTGGTGCTAGTACGACCGATGATAGCAGGTATTGAGCGGCAAACCGGGGATGAATCTCTGTGGCCCGGGCGCCCCTACTTGCACACCGCCGGAATGCCCCGGCCGTCGATCTGCTGATTCACCTTGTCGATCGATTGATCGTGCGTGCATCCGTTGAGCCGATAGCGCACGTATTCCTGGATCCACACGACGTCGCCCTCGGCATCCACGACGGTCTTCACCGTCGCGCGCCCGAGGTCGATCTTGTAGAAGTCCTCGAGCTGCAGCCGGAACTCGTACGTCTCGTCCCGCGGCGGGAACGCAATCACGGTCGTCGACGCCGGTGTGCCGCACACGCCGGGGATGCCGCCGCCGGCAATCTGGATGCGGACACGCTCGACGGCCTGCTCGTGGCTGCACGTGTTGAGGCGGTAGCGAAGGTACTCCTGCACCCACACCACCGATCCCTCGACGTCGGAGTAGGACAGGCCGGACGGGCGCCCCAGTGAGTCGCGATACTTCGCCTCGAGCCAGGCGCGGAAGTCGAAGGTCTCGTTGCGCGGGGGGAAGTTGATGGTCGCACCCGTGCCCCCTCCTTCGGAACTCCCGTCCGTGCCGCCGCCCGGGGCGCCGTAGAGCGCCTGGATCCCCTGGATGTCGTCGGTCGACAGGCTGTCCAGGTTGCCGATCTTGCTGTTCATCATGGCCACGAGGTTCTGGCCGTGGTCGTCGGGATGCCCGAGGCCGAGTACGTGTCCGAGTTCGTGGAGCGCGACGCGGCGCAGGTCGTAGGTGGGCCCCGTCTTCGTGTTGCCCCGGTATGAATTCCAGTTCTTGGCCGAATTGAACCCGATGTCGCCTTCAACCAGGTTGTTCCCGCGGTACCACCACGTTGTCAGCGCCAGCGTGTCGGCGCCGAACGCCTTGCCGTACATCTCGGTGCCGAAGAACACGTCGTTGCGGCCGTTCAGCTCGCCCTTGGCCTGCGTCGCGTTGGAAATGGCCTGGAGCTGCACCTTACCCAGGAAGAGGTTCCAGCGGCTGATGGCGCCCGCGGCCGAGCACGACCAGTCGGCGCACCCGTCTATGAGCGCCGGCGAGGACCCGAGCTCGATGTAGATCGGAATAGAGCCGGACGGCCACGCCGGGCCATTGCTCCAGTACGAGTGCATGGCGGTGCCCGCGGCGGCGAGCAGCACGAGCGACAGGAGGATGGTTCGTCGCATGGCATGCCTCCTATCGCACCGCCGGCAGCCCCCGGACGGCCCGTGAGATCTCGTCTTCGAAGGCCCCCAGCGTCAGCGCCCGTGCCGACGACACCCGCGCGGGCACCGACGGCGCGCCCAGATCGCTCACGCTGGCCAGCGGCTCGAGGTTGTACCGGGCCACCGACCGCCGTCCCGAGGCCGGGTCCTCGAGGATCCGGAAGCGCCCGTGCATGAAACCGACGACGGGACTCACCGGCTGGCCCCGGTCGTCGACGAACAGCACGTCTTCATCGCCGACGCGGAACTTGGGCATGCCGGCCACTTCCATGCGGTACTCGCCCACCGTGCCGCCGAGGAACTCGAGCACGGTCTGGCCGCCGAGTTCGCCCTTCAGCGTGCGCAGCACCTTGAAGGTGACGAGCGTCACGATGGCGCGCCCGGACGAGGTAGACACCCACTGCGACCGGACGTCGAGCGTCTGGCCGACGAACACGGTCTGCGATCGCGCCACGAGTTCGTCAAAGGTCGGAGGCACCACGGTGGTGGCATGCATCGCCGCGGCCGCGCCCGCCACGAGCACGGCGGCGATGATGATTCGGGTCACAGTCGGACGCGCTCTCACGGAAGACCTCCCACACTGCCCGGCGGCCCTGGCGGACCCGCCGGGGCCGGCGGATCCACATCTCCCATGCGCTGGCGGATCAGCTGCTGGCGGCGCAGCAGGAAATTCGACGGGCGCGCGGGGCTGTACCGCCTCGGGTTGATGATCGACGCCGCCAGCAGCGCCGACTCGTCGGGCCCGAGCGCCGCGGCGGATGTCTGGAAGTACGCCCGCGCGGCCGCCTCGGCGCCGTAGATCCCGTCGCCCCACTCGATCACGTTCAGGTAGAGTTCGAGAATGCGGCGTTTCGTCAATTCGGCCTCCAGGCGGCGCGCGATCAGGAACTCCTCGATCTTGCGCACGGGGTTCTTCGACGGCGACAGGTACAGGTTCTTGGCGAGCTGCTGCGTGATCGTGCTGCCGCCGCGCGCCAGCCTTCCCTTCTTCCAGTTGGCTTCGAAGGACTTCTCCATCTCGTCGAAGTCGATGCCTTCGTGCTGGAAGAACGCCGCATCCTCGGCCACGAGTACCGCCCGCTTCAGGCTCGGCGAAATGCGCTCGTACGGCACCCAGCGCTGGACCCTTCGCGGCGTCTTTCCCGCGTGGTCGGCCTCCCGGGCGCGCAGCTCCATGAACGCGGTGATGGCGGGGTTCTCGGTCCGCAGCGCCCGCACGTCCGGCAGCGTCAGGTACAGGTACGCGCAGGCGGCGAACGCCGCGGCCATGGCCGCCAGGGTCCACCTCAGGAGTCGCTTCGCCATGACGGGTTATTCACTGGCAATGACAATCTTGATGCGCTGTCCCACTGGCGGCTGGCTGTTTGCCGCGAAACCGTTCAGGACAGCCAGTTCTGTTGCAGGAATCAGGCCACCCGTGCGGCCGGCGATGGCTTGCCACGTGTCGGCGCTGCGGACGGTCGTGAACGCGAGGCGGTTGGGCTTGATCCGCGCGGCGTCCTGGGTGCTGATCGGCGCGAAGGTCCGGATGGTGTCGTCGAACAGTGGCTGGTACTGGAGGTGCCTGGACCGGCTCACGACGCCTGCCACAAGGTACACCTGCCGCTCGTAACTGATGTGCGCCGCCTGGACGCGCACGATACGGGCATCCTGCATCTGGCCTTCGTACAGGCCCAGGTACGCCGGCAGGCCGTTCAACCTCGCCGCTTCCCCACGAAGCTGAACAAACCCGGCCTTGCCCATCGAGCCGACCGCCAGCTCTTCGAGCGTTGAGCCGGAGGGATTCGGCACGAGCTCCAGCGCCATCGTCACGTCACTGACGCCCGGCGGGGCGGCCGCGACCTGCTGCTTGCCGTTCTCGATCGTCCAACCTTCGGGGAACCGGACGCGGAATCGCAGCTCGGGGTGGATGAATTCGCGGCCGCGCACCACGCCTTCGCGCGGGTTGTCGCCGAAGATCAGGCCGTTCAGCCGCTGCAAGTACAGGTCGCGGTTCACGGTCCACTCAGACGCGGGGCGCGTCGCCTCGAGGGTCTGGACGGTCTCCTCCACCTTCACCACCCGGTCCTCCGGCTGGGGATGCGTGGACAGCCAGTTGGGCACGCCGCGGCGATCCGTGGATGCGCTGATGCGCCCGAGCGTCTCGAGCACGCCGGACATCCCCGACGGCGCCCACCCGACCTTGGCCACGTACTCCGCCCCGAGGCGGTCGGATTGCACTTCCTGGTTGCGGTCGTACTTCAGGAACACCACGCCCAGGCCCGCCTGCGCCGCCGCCGCGTACGGTTCGGCGGATGGAAAGAAGACGCTCGTCACGGCGGCGCCGATGCCGACGCTCGCGGCCCGCGTATAGGCGCGGGCGGAATGCCGCGCCGTCACGTGGCCGATCTCGTGGCCGAGTACGCTGGCCATCTCGGCCTCGTTGTCGAGATGGGCCATCAGGCCGCGCGTGATGTAGATGTACCCGCCGGGCAGCGCGAAGGCATTCACCGCCGGCACATCGACGATGCTGAAGTGCCAGGGCAGTTCGGGACGCTGGGAGACCTTCGCGAGGCGCATGCCGACATCTGCGACGTACTGCTGTAACGCCTGATCCGGATAGACGCCCATCTCGGATCGGACCTCGGGGTCCGACTGCTGGCCCATCTGGATCTCCTGGGCCTCGCTCATCAGGGTGAACTCGCGTCCGCCCGTCACGGGATTCGTGGCGCAGGCCGACAGCGCCAGCACGGCCAGCATCGCCAGCACTGAAACGAAGACGGATGGCTTCATGTACCCTCGCTTGTGCGTCTATTCTACCGCCGGCCGCGGACGGCCGGCCCCGGGGGCTCCCTTCGACTCGCGCCGCGCAACAGCGCTCGCTCAGGGCAGGAAAGCTCCCGGGCTACGACGGGGGCCGGGCGCGGACGGACCATGCGGGCTCGAGCCAGTCGCCAATCAGGCTCCGGCGCGCGTCGGCGTCCAGCCCGGCCATTTCTGCCTGCACGAGCGTCAGGTACGCCATCGCGACAGGGTGCAGCGAGCCCGTGCGCCGCACGCTCCACGTGGCCGTGTTTCCGGATGTGGCGAGTCCTTCCCGATAGCTGGCCCGCAGCAGCAGCGGACCGAGCCCCGACATCACGACCGTCGCGTCGGCGAGGTCCTCATCCTCCGCATCGGCTGCAGACACGCCAGAGCCGGGCGCCTCGAGGACGATGTGCGCGAACTCGTGCGCCAGGATCACCAGGATCTCCTCATCGTCATCTCGATGGCGATCGGCCACCTCGATCCCGGCGCGGTCGTCGACGAGCTTCACGCGACCGGCGGTGTCCTTGGGGAGACGGGAGAACTTCGCGCTGAAGCTCGCGAGGCGGACGCCGAGGCGACCGGCCACGAGGGCGGAGGCGCGCTCCAGGAAGTCGCGGCGGTTGT
>Ga0315276_10003909_pt1 | contig 13678 bp, 10 predicted proteins | sample YL17G05_0_MG_FD_204542 | JGI IMG/M metagenome (GOLD analysis project Ga0315276, IMG submission 204542) | Sediment microbial communities from Yellowstone Lake, YNP, Wyoming, USA - YL17G05_0 | ecosystem: Environmental > Aquatic > Freshwater > Lake > Sediment | place: USA: Wyoming | collected...
AAAACAGTAAACAGACGAAAACAGAGTTGATCAAAAAACTGGCTGAAAATATTAAAAAGGGCACTGAAAAATTTGATCTGGCTATAGCCGCCGTGGAAGAAATTCTAAAGGCCAAGAAAAATAAACTGCTGACCTATCTGAAAAATATGTAAATATAGTGTAGACTATAATCTTTTTACCAGGAGGTAAGGAATGATGGATGCAAGTCAAAATGTCCAGTTAAAGAGTTTCTGGAGTAAAAAAGAAGGTACCACCGGTATGATTGCCCTGGCGCTGATGATCGCGGCAGGAGTTTACGGTTTGAGTGCAATCCTTCCCTGGCTGATTACTCTGCTGCAAAACACCGTGCATGCAATTGTGCTTTTCATAACTGTGGGGGTGCTGGTTTATGTTGTCACCGATCGCCGGGTCCGGAATCTGGCCAAGTATTTTTTTAAGAGCATTATGCGGGCCATAACCGGAGTTTTCATCACCATCGATCCGATTGGTATCCTGAAAAATTATCTGTCTGACCTCGAACGGAACATCCGGGATATGACCGAGCAACTGGGTGCACTGCGCGGACAAATGCGCGCCTTGCAGGAAGAGATAAGGAAAAACGAACAGGTGCGCGAGGAATCTTTAAAAGCGGCTAAAATTGCCCAGGAAAAAGGGAAAAAGTCGGCATTTGTCCTCAAGGCACGCAAAGCGGGAAGACTGCAGGATTCCAATCTGACCTATAAAAATCTGTATGTCAAAATGGAGACCCTGTACCGGGTTTTAAGCAAGATGCTGGAAGCAGCGCAGTTCTGGTATGAAGACCTGTCGGATGAGGTGGATGTGAAGGTTCGCGAGCGAAAAATGATCCTGCAGGGATATTCGGTTTTTAAAAAGGCCCAGAAAGTCATCCAGGGTGATCCCGATGCCAAGGAACTGTTCGATCAGACTCTGGAATTCATGGCTGAAGACTATGGACAGAAACTGGGTGAGATAGAAAATTTTATGGATATTTCCCAGGGTTTTATCGAATCGGTGGACATCCAGAATGGGATCTATGAAGAAGATGCGCTCAAGGAGCTGGAGGATTGGGAAAAGAAAACCGAATCGCTGGTCCTGGGTGAACAAAAGGGAGTTCTCTTGCTAAAGGCAGCCAACGATGCAGAAGTCCTGGATTTAAATGCTCCGTTGCCGCAGGTGACGAGGGAACAGGTGCTGGCCAAGAAAAAAGAAGAAAAATCCGAAAATAAATATAGTCGGTTTATTGAATAATAATATCTGATAAATACCCAATATGTTTGAATAATTAAAAGAAGGAGAAGGGGTCATGCAAAGAAGAACAGGTCTGAATCCCATAGTTAAATTTACCCTGATTTTTGGCTTCGTGGCCTTGGCTTTCTGGCTGTTTATGAAGTATAAGGATGTCATAATTCCGAAGGGACGCGAGAACAAAAGTATTCTATCTGAGGATTTGAAAAAAGATGTTAAAACCGGCGATGTTCCTTTTATTAATGTCTGTATTGTGACCTATCCCGGTTATGCTCCGGCGATCGGCTTTAATAATGGTTATGAAGCCGGCAAGGAGAGCCGCTTTTATACAGAGTATGGCATCCTGGTAAAATTCACCGTTATAGACGACGTGCCAGCTGCACGGGTGGCCTGGCAGAACGGTCAGGTAGATGTTCTGGCTTCCACCCAGGATATGTATCCTCTGGATGCCAGCGGATTACTGGCTGATCAGCCACGCGCGGTGTGGGCTTCCAGTAAAAGCCGCGGGGCCGATGTGTTTGTTGCTACCCACACCATCCGTTCCATACGTGATCTGGTTGGAAAAAAAGTAGCCTTGTGCGAGGGGTCGCCCTCCCATTCATTTTATATGATCATGTTGCAGGCCGATCAGGTGGAATACGATCAGATCCAGGTGATCAAGGTCAGCAGCACAACTGAAGCGGCTAAGTATTTCCAGAATGGCCAGGTTGATGCAGCCGTGGTGTGGAGTCCTGACGATCTTAACTGTCTTAAATCGGTGCCCGGCGCCCATGTGCTTAAAAGTACCGAACAGGTCACCGAAGCGATCGTAGATATGTTTTTTGCCAAAGAATCGTTCATTGAAAAAAACCGGAGTGCCATGCAGAAATTGTATGACGGCTGGATGACTGCCAACGCGGAATGCAATACCAATCCGACTTTCCGGGATAAAGCGGCAGGTATCCTGGCCGCAGGAATGCAGATGAGCAAGGAGGATGCCCTGTTCATGATGGGCAAAGTGCGTTTCTGTACCCATGGTGATAATATCAATTATTTTAACCTGAATCCGAATTATACCGGCATGACTGGTCAGGAAATCTATACCAAAATGACCCGGTTATATCTGGCTATTAACCTGGCACCTGAAGATGTTCCGGCCTGGCGTACAGTAGCGAATGCATCACTGGTGCAAAATTCAAAACTAAGCGGAGCATTGCATGCAGCCGAAGGGGGTATTGCATTCAGCGCTCCATCATCTACGGAGACCAAAGCTGATGCCTTTGCACGGAAAACGCTGACGGTAACCTTTAAATCGGGCAGCGCCGAACTGGATCAGAACGGCAAGACGATCATTGAAATCGGTTTTGCGGATGTGGCACGTCAATTCGCCGGAAGCCGGGTACGACTGGTGGGACATACCGACAATGTCGGGAATGCTCAATCTAATTTGACTTTGTCCATGCGCCGGGCTGAGGCAGTGAAGGTCTACCTGGTGAAGAAGTATGGATTCGATCCGAACCGCTTTATCACCCAGGGTAAGGGTCAAACCGTACCGGTAGGGAGTAATGATACGGAAGATGGGCGGGAGAAAAACCGCCGGGTGGATTTTGAGATTTTAAATTAATTATCGCGCAGAGCCCATAAAGGCAAACGCAGAGACCGCAGAGGGAATAGTTAGAATTAAAACTCTGCGTACTCAGCGTCTCAGTGGGAGGATGACGGAGTTAATTAATGATCGCGCAGAGGCGCAGGGTTCGCGGAGGAAATAGTTGGAATCAAAACTCTGCGTACACAGCGTCTCAGCGGGAGAAAGAGAGAACTAAATTAACTATCGCGCAGAGGCGCAGGGCTCGCGGAGAAAATATTCAGGAATTAAACTCAGCGTGCTCAGCGTCTCAGCGGGAGAAAGAGCGAACTAAAGTAGATATCGCGCCGAGCCGCAGAGACCGCGGAGGAAATAGTTGGAATCAAAACTCTGCGTACACAGCGTCTCAGCGGGAGAAAGAGCGAACTAAAGTAGATATCGCGCAGAGGTGCAGAGAAAAAAAATGAATTTAATTTTTTTGTTATTAATAGGAGATTAAATAAGAATAGCGGAATGACTGAAAATGAAATTGGGACAATTGTTTTAGAAGTGGCTATTCATGTGCATCGTGAAATGGGACCGGGATTACTGGAATCGGTTTATGAAGTCATTATCTTTCATGAATTAAAAAAGCGGGGGCTAAAAGTTGAACGCCAGGTCCCAATACCTATTAATTATGATGGAATTAAATTTGATGAAGGTTTCCGGATTGATCTGATTGTAGAGAATAAGGTAATAGTTGAATTAAAATCAGTTGAGCATGTTAGCGCAGCACATAAAAAGCAGTTACAGACCTACCTGCGACTTGCTGGATTTAAACTGGGATATTTACTTAATTTTGGTGATGCCTTGTTGAAAAAGGGAATTGTGAGAGCTGTAAATGGATTAGAAGAAGATAAACCAATAAATATTTCACAAGATGGGAAAGAACAAATAAAAAATAATAGTTAACTTCGCGTGTAAAAACTAACTCAGCGGCCTCTGCGTCTCTGCGGGAGAATGAAAAAAAATTAATGATCGCGCAGAGACCATAAAGGCAAGCGCAGAGACCGCAGAGGAAATAGTTGGAATTAAAACTCTGCGTACTCAGCGTCTCAGCGGGAGAAATAGCGAACTAAAGTAGATATCGCGCAGAGCCGCAGAGATCGCAGAGGAAAAAAATAGAATTAGTTCTCTGCGTACTCAGCGCGAAAATAAATAACAGGAAAAGAATATGAAATCTTATTTTTCCGGTTTGTTCGATTTACGCGGAACTTTAACTAAACGTGATTATAATATTCTTTTGTACCTGGGAATTTTCCTGATCCTGGTTCTCTGGCAGGCCATCACCACCCTGACCCAGGTGCCACCGGGTGTATTCCCATCGCCATGGAAAGTCCTCATATGCTTTCCGGAACTCCATTTTCAGGACGCGATAGTACGGAATGCGCTGTATTCTTTATATCTCAACCAGGCCGGGATGTATCTGGCCGTGATCATTTCCCTGCCCCTGGGATTTGTCATCGGCTTGTTCCCGCTCTTCCGCGGACTCACCGAACGGCAGATTGCTGTATTCAGGTATTTACCGCTTACCCTGCTGATCGGTGTTTTTATCCGCTGGTTTGGACTGGAAGATCTCATGAAAATAAGTTTCCTGGCAGTGGGGATATTTGTTTATTTACTCCCGACTGTTATCCTGCGTGTAGATGAAGTCAAAGAGGTTTACGTTCAAACCGTAAAAACGCTCGGTGCGAGCAAGTGGCAGATCATTAAAACCGTTTTCATCCCGGATGTCCTCTCCCGTGCTTTCGATGACATCAAAGTCCTCGCCCCCATCAGCTGGACCTACATTATTATTGCTGAGATGATCAATAAAACCGGTGGCCTCGGTTCTATGGCTTATTTATTTGGACGGCAAAGCCGAGCCGATAAAGCCTTTGCCATCCTGGTAATCATTATTATAATCGGAATCATACTGGACAAGATATTTACCGGACTGGACCGGCTATTTTTCCCCCACAAATATGCCACGAAAGGGGGTAAAGAATGAACAAGGTGGAATTTGTCAATACGGAACTCAAGGATATCATCGAACTGCGCAATGTCAGCCAGACCTATGACAATGGAAAAACCTATGTAATTAAGGATCTGAATCTGCTGATCGAGGACAAGCCGGAGCAGGGACAGTTTGTGGTCATATTGGGCGAAAGTGGCTGCGGAAAATCCACACTGCTGCGGTATATTGCCGGGTTGCAGACACCAAGCAGCGGGGAAGTGTATATTAATGAAAGGGTAAGGACGACGGAAGCCATCAGTATGGTATTTCAACAATATTCTTCGCTGCCCTGGCGAACCGTCCTGCAAAATATAATGCTGCCGCTGGAGATTAAAGGTGCCGATCGTAAGGAAGCCAGGGAGAAGGCCATGGAGATGGTCAAAACCGTTGGTCTTTCAGGTCACGAAAAGAAATTTGCCCAGTATCCCATACTATCCGGCGGGCAACTGCAGCGGGTGGCGATCGCCCGTTCCCTGATCAGCAATCCGGAGATTATCCTGATGGACGAACCGTTCGGGGCACTCGATACCAATACCCGTTTCAAGATGCAACTGATGCTGGCGGAATTATGGGATAACTTAAAGTGCACCATCATTTTTGTCACGCATGACATCCAGGAAGCTGTATTTCTGGGGGATGATATTTATGTACTGAGTGTCAATCCGGCCAGGATCGTCAATCATATTTCCATCGATCTGCCGTTTCACCGCGACCGGCAGACCAAGCGCAGTAAACGGTTTGGGGAACTGGTACAGGAAGTAGAGGATGCCCTGCTGGCCACGGCACAAAGGAAATAAAATATTTAATTTATGTTATGATATTAAAAACTTAAGATTTTATTTCACCTGGTCTTAAATAAAATGATTTTTGTTAGCAAATTATTAAATTCTTTCACTTGACAAATACTTTATATTTACTTATCATTTCGCAAACGATTGCAGATTGTTTGTAAATCTTTGCGAACCATTATAGATTATTTCTGTCTTAAAAAAGGTTGGATTACGGGACAAGAGTAATAATTTGGCACAGATTACTATAAAAGATATCGCAAAAAAGTTGAATTTGTCTCCTTCCACGATTTCACGGGCATTACACAATCATCCTGAACTATGTGAGACGACCAAGGAAAAAGTTAATGCTGCCGCAGAAAAATTAGATTATCACCCCAACGCACTAGCCCAAAGTCTGAAAAATAGAAAAACAAATACCATTGGTGTCATTGTGCCAGAAATTATGCATCATTTCTTTGCTGCTGTAATTAGTGGTATTGAAGGGGTTGCTTACAGTGCAGGTTATGTTATTATATTATGTGAATCCAATGAAAACTATGAGCGGGAAGTAATTAATACCCGGGTTTTGGTGGAAAATCGCATAGCAGGATTATTAGTTTCGATTACCCAGGCAACGAAAAAGAGCGATCATTTTAAATATTTGCAGCGCGTAGGAATTCCCCTCGTTTTCTTTGATAGGGTCTGTGATGATATCACAACAAGCAAAGTTTTAGTCGATGATTATCATGGTGGATTTATCGCAACGGAGCATTTAATTAAGTCAGGCTACAAAAAAATTGCACATTTAAGTGGTCCCAAACAGTTATCCATTAGTCGGAATAGATGTAAAGGTTATTTAGATGCCCTTAAAAGATATCGGATTTTACCTAGAAAAGAATATATCCTGCACGGTGGATTTCATGAACAGGACGGCAGAGAGGGTGCACATTATCTTCTAAATTTAAAAAACCATCCGGATGCCATTTTTGCAGTAAATGATCCGGTAGCAGTAGGTGCGTATGATATAATTAATAAAAGAGGATTACATATACCCAAAGATGTTGCAGTTGTTGGTTTTTCAAATAATCCCATATCAGCAATTATACAACCGCCGTTAACGACCATTGATCAACCAGCTTTTGAAGTGGGTCAGCATGCTGCTAAAATTCTGATCGAGCAGATAGAATCCATTGATAAAAAGAAAAATATTTTACCCAAAATCGAAATTTTAGAGACTCGATTAATTATAAGGGAGTCCACATGATCCTTATAGCGGTACGTGTGTATCAGCAGAATACCATATGACAAATATTTTTTTGATTAGAAATGCAAACGATTGCATCCATTATTATTAAAAATATTCATGTTGGATTGGCAGTTGAGTGTGTCTATTCGTCTGCCGATCTAATCGAAAAAACAAGTCAATCTGAATTATATATATTGTATCAAGTTTGATGAAATAAAATTGACTTGTTTTGTTGATGAAATTTATTATTCGAATCGCCTCTTTTTACTCGAATTACTATGAATTGTAACTGACATGGCGGAGCTGTATCTGAATCAACCGCATCGGCGTTATAATGCCCTTACCGGTGATTGGGTGCTGGTCTCTCCCCAACGGCTCCAACGTCCCTGGCAAGGTAAACATGAAGTAAGATCGGTCGGAAATTCACCTGAATATGTAGCGGAATGTTATCTGTGTCCCGGGAATAAAAGGGCCAATGGGCAAAAAAATCCAATTTACAAACATACCTATGTATTTGTTAATGATTATGCAGCTTTGTCACCGGATACCCGTCAATCGAATTCTACACTAAATCCCCTTATTCAATTTGAAAACGTTCAGGGAATCTGTCGCGTGATATGTTTTTCACCCAAACATAATCATAGCCTGGCCGAAATGTCCACGGATGAAATAGAACTGGTCATAAAGATCTGGACCGAACAGGTAATGGAACTAGGGGCAAATTATGCGTGGGTACAGATATTCGAAAATAAAGGTGAGATCATGGGGTGTTCCAATCCACATCCCCATGGTCAAATCTGGGCTGGCTCGATGCTTCCAAACGAAGCAACTAAAGAAGCGATTCAACAAATTGAATATTATGAAAATAATAACTCCTCACTATTAATAGACTATCTGGGTTATGAGTTAAAAGTCTATGAACGGGTGGTGCTTGAAAATGCGCATTGGGTAGTTCTGATACCATTTTGGGCGGTATGGCCTTTCGAAACACTTTTACTTCCAAAACGTCCACTCCAGCAACTCTATCAATTGACGATAGAGGAGCAAAAGAGTTTAGCCACAATCCTAAAATCACTCTTGATTAAATACGACAATTTGTTTGAAATATCATTTCCTTACACGATGGGCTGGCATGGAGCTCCTCATGGTGAGAAGTTATATCCGTCCTGGCAACTGCATGCTCATTTTTATCCTCCCTTATTACGATCTAGTACCATAAAAAAATTCATGGTTGGCTATGAATTATTAGCTGAAGCACAACGTGACATTCCAGCGGAAACAGCCGCAAGAAAACTAAGAGAATTATCAGAAATCCGCTTCACATAATATTTATCCATGGGAAGAGTCTTTACACATTTAACGATGTTAATCCTGATTACATATTTATTTTTATCTGCCTCATATCTTATGATTTACTTCAGTTCGGAGGGTATTTATGGTTGATACATATTTGAATCAACATATTATTGAAGTGGATGATTTTAAAGATATCTTTGCAGAGATTTATAGTAAAGAGGACGGTGTGATTCAATATCATCTGAATAGATATAAAAAACTGATCACCAAATTTAAAAAGAATTTTGGCGACAGTGAATATCGCTTATTCAGCGCACCTGGTCGTACAGAGATTGCTGGTAATCACACTGATCATAATCATGGGCGGGTCTTGGCCGGGAGTGTGAATATAGATTCAATTGCTGCAGCAGGAGAAAGAGATGATAATAAAATAGTGGTTTATTCAGAAGGATATTTGAAGGTCTTTACTATTAATTTAGATGAATTAGAACCAAAGAAGAGTGAAGAACATCATACCGCAGCCTTAATTCGTGGGATAGCCGCCCAATTTAAAAACCTGGGATATCAGATTGGAGGATTTAATGCTCAAATCAGCAGCGAGGTATTACCGGGATCTGGACTCAGTTCATCCGCTTCGATCGAAGTATTACTGGCTACCATTATCAATGTGTTATTTAATCAAGGCAATGTCGATGATATTGAGATTGCTCTGATCGGGCAATATGCTGAAAATGTATTTTTTAATAAACCCTGTGGATTGATGGACCAGATCGCTTGTTCAATGGGAGGTACTGTGGCGATCGATTTTAAAAATCCAAAACAGCCGATCATTAGAAAAGTAAGATTTAACTTTTCCCGCCAGGATTATAGCCTGGTATTTGTTAATACAGGTGCAAGTCATGCTGACCTGACCGAAGCATATGCTGCCATACCCAACGAAATGCGGTCTGTGGCTAAATCTTTTGAACAGGAAAATTGTCGTGATATTTCCTTCCCTGATTTGATGAGCAAGATGGGTGAAATGAGGGCAATGACTGGTGATCGTGCGCTTTTGCGGGCGTATCATTTTCTAAAGGAGAATGATCGTGTTTTAGAAGAAGTGGAGGCGCTGGAAAATGGTAATTTTGATAATTTTCTTGCACTCGTAAATGAATCAGGGAATTCATCCTTTAAATGGTTGCAAAATTGTTACAATCCTCTGAACACTGCTGAACAAGGTATCTCACTTGCCCTGGCGATAACAGAAGATTATTTAAGTAAAATCGGGTATGGAGCCTGCCGGGTGCATGGGGGAGGCTTTGCCGGTACGATCCAGGTTTTTATGCCGAATGAATTTTTAGAAGATTATAAATTATTGATCGAATCTGTTTTTGGAAAAAATTCGGCACAGGTGTTAAAGATACGTCCTTATGGTGCGTTCAATCTTGACATGAAAATCTGACGATAAAGTAGTTTTGATACCGATGATTATTGAAAAATAAAACACTCGATACCTGAATCATATTTTTTAAATTTAATAAAAAAGTTTATAAAAAAGAAGTCATCGTGGAATTAAATATAATCGATATTTTAATATTTTTTTTATTTTTTGGTATCACTATTGGTACCAGTCTTTATAAGAGCCGCGGAGAGGAGACCAGTGAAGATTTCTTTCTGGCAAGCCGGGGGCTTGTCTGGCCCTTAATAGGATTATCCCTGATTTCTGCCAATATTTCCACTGAACACTTCGTAGGTATGTCCGGGCAGGCTGCCAGTATTGGTATGGCGGTGGCCAGTTATGAATGGATTGCCTCGATAACACTGGTACTGGTGGCTTTATTTTTTCTACCTAAATTCCTGCGCAGCGGTATTTTTACCATACCGGAATTTTTAGAATATCGATATAATGTAACCGCCAGGGGAATTATGTCATTCTATCTCCTGGTTATTTATGTTGGTGTCAGTATTTCTGCTGTTGTTTATACCGGTGGATTGACATTAAATACCATTTTTAATATAAATCTAACCCAATCGATCTGGTTAATCGGTATCCTGGCAGCTACCTATACAACCTGGGGTGGTTTGAAAGCCGTGGCCTGGGCTGATCTTTTTCAGGGTTCCGCACTGATTATAGGTGGTCTCATCACCATGATTATAGGTTTTGCAGCGGTTGGTGGTGTAGATTCTTTTCTGAAGATAAATGCGGATAAACTGCACATGGTCCTGCCAGGTGATCATCCTATTTTTCCCTGGACCGCTTTAGTGATCGGTATCTGGATCCCAAATTTTTATTATTGGGGATTGAATCAATTTATTACCCAGCGTACCCTGGGTGCAAAAACTCTTAAACAGGGACAGCTGGGTATCCTATTCGCAGCATTTATAAAATTAATCATTCCTTTCATCATAGTATTTCCCGGTATTATGGCTGCCCAGTTGTATAAAAATCAATTGACAACCAATGATGCAGCTTACCCTTTATTAATTAAAAATCTAGTCCCGTTAGGTTTAAGAGGTCTTATGTTTGCTGCTATCACGGGAGCAGTAATGGGCACCTTAGCATCCATGTTGAATTCGGCATCAACACTGGTTACCATGGATCTGTATAAACGTCATTGGAAAAAAGACGCTTCTTCTCAGAAACTGGTAAAGATAGGGAGATTCGTTACTATTGTTTTTGTTTTTGTCGTTTGTTTAATTGCACCGCATCTGGGTAATCCTAAATTCCAGGGGATCTTTAACTATATCCAGGAATTTCATGGTTATATTACCCCCGGTATTCTTTCTGCCTTTGTTTTTGGTATGATTTTTAAACGGGCACCGGCTGTTGCGGGAGTGGCGGCTTTAATCATCACGGTACCCATCTATGGTATTCTGCAATGGCAATATAGTTCTATTGCATTCTTAAATCGGATGGCCATTACTTTTGTATTGATCATAATTATGATGGCAATCATTACCATGATTAATCCTTTATCCGAACCAAAGGTCATGCCGGAACGAGGTAAAGTCGATTTATCACCAGCACCGATTGTAAAATGGTTGGGGATAGTGATCATTGGATTAACTGTCACATTATATATTTTCTTCTGGTAGAACACAAAAAAGATGATTAAAGAGTCTCTATTTTAAATAACCTCTTCTATGACTAAACGTGAAATGGTCCATCTCACACTTGAATTCAAACCCCCTCCTTATGTACCCTGGTCCTTTCGCTTTACAAAAGAGGCAAAAGAGAAATTACAGGTACATTATCAAACAGATGACCTGGATCCAATTATCCAAAATCATATACTTGAATTGGGTAGTGACATTGGTTTTTTTGAACAAGTAAGTGCCAATAAGTACCAGGATGTGTTTGGCGTAATTTGGGACCGGACTATAGATAAAGATATCGGGAATGTAACTGGACTCGTATTGCCTGAACCGACTTTGAAAGGATATAACTTTCCTGATCCGCTGGATCCTCGATTTTTTGCTGATATTCAAGTTAAAATTGAACACTCTGGTGATTGCTTCCGGCTGTATTGTCTGGGTTTTTCACTTTTTGAACGTGCCTGGACAATGCGTGGAATGGAGAATTTAATGGTGGATTTTTATGATCATCCCGGATTTGTTCAGGACTTATTTCATGTGATTGCTGATTATAATATTAGCCAGGTACGTACGGCTCTGAAATATGACATTGATGCGGTTTATTTTGGTGACGACTGGGGACAGCAGCATGGATTGTTGATGGGGTATCCCAGGTGGAAAGAATTTATTCTTCCGGTGCTGAGGAAGATGTATGGGGTGGTTCGGGAGGCGGGAAAATATGTTTTTATTCACTCCTGCGGGGATGTGGACGAACTGTTTGATGACCTTGTGGCGGCGGGATTAAATTGTTTTAATCCCTTCCAACCGGAAGTGATGGATATCGATCTTTTGTTTGAAAAATATTATGGCAAACTATCGTTCTGGGGCGGATTGTCAATACAGAAAACGCTTCCCTATGGTACGGTACAAAACGTGATAGCGGAAAGTGATCATTTGATACAGCAGGGAAGAAGGGGAGGTTATATTTTTTCTCCCTCTCATTCCGTTGAAGGGGATACACCACTGGAAAATATAGTAGCATTTGTGGAGTTCGCAAAACGTCAGCCGGAATTTGATACGCAGAGTTCATATCTTACACAGTAAAAAATCAAATTGGATTTGGTACTTTTTGAGTAATTGTTTATTTTAATTTTCTTTAAATTAGGTATCCTGGTCTGTTTTTTAAATTGAAAGTCTGGAAAAAGAATTAATCGGAGGCTGGCATACCATGGAACCATGGCAAACATAAAAAAAATGAAGGAAAGGTGAGAATGAATCATCAATTTAATATTGGGACATGTATAAAAAATATTCTGTTTCTGATGTGGATTCTGTTTGGATTAAGTTGTTCCAGGCAGGATAAGCATATTCTGAACGAGAGTGAGACTGGCATTATTGATGGAAAAATATTAACCCAGGAAGACTTGTTTGCATGGATACCCGAAACTCAGTTTAAATCGCTGGCCGATTCTATCCAGGCCGATACTGTTTCTGCATTCTTTTTGATGAACCTGGTGAAGAAGGAAGTGGAATCGGAAGGCCTTCAAAAAGATAAAGGATTGCTCCGCAATTTGCGATCATGGGAAAGTGAACGGTTATCATCCATCCTGTATAAGAAAGAAATCCTTCCCAAAATTCTGAACGAAGAAAATCTCCGGAAATTATATGTTGATGTTCAGCAAGAAAAAGAAATCAGTATTATTTTGATTCAATTTCAGAATACCGCTGAAGATAAAATCAGACCCACTGAAGAAGAAGCAAAAAAACTCGCTAACTTAATCTATGAAAAAACCAATACCTCTTCATTTGAAGAATTGGCCAGGAAGTATTCGGATGATTCTAAATCCAAATCGTCGGGTGGTTACCTCGGTTGGATTCGTCGCTATCAGTTTAATCCTGCTATAGATAGTATTGCCTGGAGCATACCGGTGGGAAAGGTGTCGTTACCTTTCATGGCGGAGGAGGGGTGCTGCCTTTTAAAAGTCAACAGTGAGCGAAAGGGATCCTGGACTGGTTTTGAGAGTGATTTGCCGGTGTTGACAGATATAGCTAATAACTTATGGCAGGATAAATTCAAGCAGTACGATTTGAAATATTCCGATAGTCTGAAACAAATGTATAAGCTGAAGCTGGATTCAACCGGGATCGCAAAATTTGTGTCGGAGTATGAAAAAATGTCACAGCAAGCCGACGTTCCACCGGTCAAAGTCATAGAACGAATTCAGACGCCCGTAAATCTGGGTACGTATGCTGGAATCCGCATGGATAAAGAATGGTTGCTCGATCGTATATCGGAGTTAAATATTCTTAATACGAATATGTTGCTTATTCCTGCCAGATTTACTGGCCTTATCGAAAACAAAATTGTTGTTGAATTGATCACACAGAGGGCCCGGGACCTGGGTTATGATCAGGAAGCAGGATATCAGAAAATATTGAATCAATATAAATTGACGCTCTATAACAAG
>Ga0315276_10003910_pt1 | contig 13677 bp, 15 predicted proteins | sample YL17G05_0_MG_FD_204542 | JGI IMG/M metagenome (GOLD analysis project Ga0315276, IMG submission 204542) | Sediment microbial communities from Yellowstone Lake, YNP, Wyoming, USA - YL17G05_0 | ecosystem: Environmental > Aquatic > Freshwater > Lake > Sediment | place: USA: Wyoming | collected...
TGCCGGTCTTGGCACCAAGCGCGCCGATCTCGCCGGCCACCGCTGTCACGTCCGCTTCCCTGATGTCGGCGATCGCCACCGCCGCTCCGCGCCGGGCGAGCTGAAACGCGATCTCCCGTCCGATCCCTCGCGAACCTCCCGTCACGAAAGCGACCTTCCCGGCATGCTCCATGGGACTCTCCCTGATTTTGCCTTCCTTATATAAGGGGAATGGGCTCCCCGTCAAACAAAAAGTTCACCGGCGCATCCCGAGCGCCTGTTCGAGAGCCGCGATCTCCGTGAGCGGAAGCACCGGAAGATCGGGGACGATTCGCTTCATGAGACCGGCGAGAACCTTTCCCGGTCCCACCTCGAACACCGGTCCGCGGTGGAGGCCGGCGACGGTGCGCATGCTCTTTGCCCACTGGACGGGGCTGGAAAGCTGTCGCGAGAGCAGTCCCACGACCTCGTTGTCGTTTTCCACGGCCGCCCCCGTCACGTTGGCGACCCACGACACTCCAAGCCGGCCCCGCTCGAATTTCCCGATGTACGACGTCAGCGCATCGGAGGCTTTCGCCACGAGCGGAGAGTGAAAGGCCCCGCTCACCTGGAGTTTCAAGACCCGCTTCGCGCCAAGACCTTTCGCTGCGTCGATCGCTCTTTCCACCGCGCCGATCTCGCCCGAAACGGCGAATTGCTCGGGCGAATTGTAGTTGGCGATGACGACGATCCCTTCTTTCGACGCCTCCGCCACGCAAGCACGGACGTCATCCTCGGATAAACCGATGATGGCGGCCATGGTCCCCGGCGTCTCGAGACCCGCCTCGTACATGAGCTCCCCTCGCTTGCGGACGATGAGAACCGCGTCGATAAAATCGAAATACCCGGCGGCGACAAGAGCCGAGAACTCCCCGAGGCTGTGCCCGGCGACAACCTTGGGAGCGAACGCTTTCTTGGCGAGCGCCCGGTAGACGGCGATGCTGTGGACGAGGATCGCCGGTTGGGCGTTGTGGGTCTTGGTGAGCTCTTCGATGTCGCCCTCGAACGACAGATCGGAAACGCTGAACCCCAACGCTTTGTTCGCCGCGTCGTACGTCTCCCGCACGACCTCGCACGAATCGTAGTAGTCCCGACCCATACCCACGTACTGGGAACCCTGACCGGGGAAGAGCATGGCGCAGTCCATGAACGTGTTCTCCTTCGACGCAGCGCCGCCTCAAGACCGGCGCCGACAAGCGACGCCCCGCGTCACACGTAGCGAAACAAAACGGCTCCCCAGGTGAGCCCGCCTCCAAAAGCAACGAAAAGAACGAGGTCTCCCGACTTCACCCTCCCCGACTTCACCACCTCGTCGAAGGCGATGGGGATCGTCGCCGACGACGTGTTGCCGAACCTGTCGAGATTCACGACGACCTTCTCGGCGCTCAGCCGCAGACGCGACTGGACGGAGTCGATGATTCTGATATTGGCCTGGTGCGGGATGAAGACGTCGACATCGTCGACGGTGAGATTTGCCTGCTCGAGCACGTGGAGCGTCGCGTCTTCCATCGCTCTCACGGCGTACTTGAAGACCCCGTCCCCCTTCATCTTGATGAAATGATCGCCCCTCGCTATGGTTTCCGCGCTTGCAGGAAGCCGCGTCCCGCCCGCGGGGAGCTGGAGGAGATCCGCGAGAGACCCGTCGCTCTTCATGTAGGTGGCGAGAATCCCCTGTCCGGGCTCGCACGCATCGAGGACGACGGCGCCCGCGCCGTCGCCGAAGAGCACGCAGGTCGCGCGATCCTTCCAATCGGTGAGCTTGCTCAGTACTTCGACCCCCACCACCAGAACCCTGTTCATCTGTCCCGATGAAATGAGCGCGTGCGCCGCGTTGACGCCGAAGACAAAACCGGAACACGCCGCGTTCAAATCGAAGGCCGCCGCTTTCGTGGCGCCCAGCCTGTTCTGGACCAGACAGGCCGTCGCCGGAAAGAGCATGTCCCCCGCGACAGTCCCGACGATGATCCCGTCGATCTCCTCCGGTCCCAACCCGGCGCTCGCCAGAGCCTCTTTGCACGCGGCGAGGGCGAGATCGGACGTGGCTTCCTCGGGGGCGGCGATTCTCCGCTCCCTCACACCCGACCGCGTGACGATCCACTCGTCGGTGGTATCCACCATCTTTTCGAGATCGAAGTTGGTCAGCACCCTCTCGGGGCAATAGTGGCCGGTTCCCGCGATCTTCGATCCTCTCGGGGAGCTAAGCACCTTGATCCGCCGTTTCGATAAAGCGTTCTTCGATGTGTTTGTTCACGTCGTACACGACCAGCCTCCGCGCCATGTTCACCGCGTTTCTGATCGCGCGCTCCGAGCTCTTGCCATGCGAGATGATCACTACCCCATTCACGCCGAGTAGAGGCGCCCCGCCGTACTCGGCGTAGTCCAAACGGGACCGAAACGTTCTGAACACACCCTTCATCAGCAACGCTCCCATCTTCGCGACGACGCTTTTCCTTATTTCCTCGCGAAGCACGTTGGTGGTAAAGGAGACGATGCTCTCGCCGAACTTGAGCAGGATGTTCCCCACGAAACCGTCGCACACCACGACGTCGGCGGCCCCGGCAAAGACGTCCCGCCCCTCCACGTTTCCGACAAAATTCACATGACCGCCTTCGAGAAGTCCGTACGCCTCTCTGGAGATGTCGGTTCCCTTGCTCCTCTCCTCGCCGATATTGAGCAACCCCACCCTGGGATTCCCGACGCCGAGATGATACTCGGCGAAGACCGACCCCATGATGCCGAACTGATGGAGGTTTTTTGCGGTGCAGGAGGAATTCGCGCCGATGTCGAGGATTACGACCCACCCCTTCGCCGTCGGGTAAAACATCGCGATGGCGGGTCTCGATACTCCGTGGAGACGGCCGACCGTAACCAGCGCCCCCGCGACGACCGCGCCGGTGTTACCCGCGCTCACCAATCCGTCGACGGACCGCTCCTTGAGCATCCGCAGAGCCACCGCGATCGAAGAATCCTTCTTCTTGCGGATCGCGCCGGCCGGCGCTTCCGACATGTCGACGGCCTCGGAGGCATGGACGACTTCGACGTTCGATGGACGAGAGCGCTCCCGTTCCAGGACGGATTCGATCCGCCGCCGGTCGCCGACGAGGACGACGCCAAGGCCCTCGGGGTCTTTCCTCACGGCCTCCAGCGCCCCCTTGACTACGACCTCCGGCCCAATGTCCCCGCCCATCGCGTCTACAGCGATCCTCAAGGAGCCACCGCCTTAAAGCTCTTCTTCGATCTTGACGACCTCGCGTCCGCCGTAGTGCCCGCAGTTCGGACACACGCTGTGCGACGGTTTGAGCTGGTGGCAGTGCGAGCACCGCGCCAGAGTCGGGCCATTGAGTTTCCAGTGGGTTCGCCGCTTGTCTCTCCGCGCCTTCGCGGTTTTCCTTTTCGGAACGGCCATGGGTCTCTCCTTTGACGGCTATTCAATCCTGTCTGATGTTCCCGAGGATCCCAGGGAGGGTCTCACTTCGCATCAAAGTTTTCGGGGCAGCGGCATGCATCGACGTTGAGATTCGCGCCACACCCGGGACACAACCCCTTGCAATCCTCTCTGCAGAGTATTCTGATCGGTATGCTCGCCAACAGATTTTCGTAGACGTGCCGGTCGAGCGAGATTTCCCTGTCCTCCGCTGAAAAATAGATGAAGTCTTCGTCCGCTTCCGCGGCGTGTTCTTGGGACCTCGACGGCACCTTTCTCGCCACGACGTCGAACGACGGTTGCACGGAGCACTTCGCCGGTTCCAGACACTTGTGACAAGGGGTATCGAATTCGCCCGCGAGAACGGCGTGAATATATATCCCCTCGGGTGCCCTCTGGACGGTCAGATCGGCGTGACACGCGATCTCGTTCTCGTTTCCATCAACATCCTCGAACTTCACCAATTCGTCCGCCGAGAGGACGTGAGTTCCCAGTGAGAGCATGTCGAGGTCGATGTTCATTGCGGTACGCCATTGACAGCTCGGAGCTTGCGCAACGCCGAGACCGAATTTAGGGACCGGCGAATACGATTGCAAGCTCTTTTTTGGCGGACTCGAGCGAATCGGACGCATGCACGGCGTTGTTCTGCAACGAGATCCCGAACATGTACCGGACGGTCCCGCTCTGGGCTTTCGCCGGGTCCGTCGCCCCCACGACCGCGCGGATCCGCGCGATCACGTCTTCCCCCTCGATCTCCATCGCCACCACCGGTCCACTGGTCATGTAGTCTACGAGGGACGGGAAAAACTCCTTGCCTCGATGGACGTCGTAAAACCTCTCCGCGCGCGCCTTATCGAATCCAACCATCGTCAACCGGGTGACGGTGAACCGGTTCTTGAGCACGAACGCGATGATCTCCCCCCAGAGACCTTTTCTAACCATATCCGGTTTGACCATGAGAAGCGTTTTCATCGTCCTCTTTTCGTTGTGACAAGGGACGCGAACATCCCCCGCGCCGTCGCCGTCGTCCTCTCCGGAACCGCTATTTTCTCCTCCGTCCCAGCGCATCCCGGACGAGCGATGAAATCTCCGATGGAATGCGGGCAAGAGGAACTCCGACCTTCTCGAACGCTTCCATTTTTTCCTTCGCCGTCCCGGCCGAACCGGAGACGATGGCGCCGGCGTGTCCCATCCGCTTGCCCTCCGGCGCCGTCTGCCCCGCGATGAACGAGACGACCGGTTTTTTCATGTGGCCCGAGATGAACTCGGCGGCTTCCTGCTCGTCCGTGCCCCCGATCTCTCCGATCAACACCACGGCCTCGGTCTCTGGATCCTTTTCGAACGCGCCGAGCGCGTCGATGAAGTTCGTCCCGATGAGCGGGTCACCGCCGATCCCCACGCACGCGGACTGTCCGAGACCGCCGCGGCTAAGCTGGAACACCACCTCATAGGTAAGCGTCCCGCTTCTCGAGACGACGCCCACCGGTCCGGGCTTGAAGATCGACCTGGGGAGGATCCCCACTTTGACTTTCTTTCCCGGCGCGATGATTCCCGGACAGTTGGGGCCGATGAGACGGACGTTTCGCGCCGCGAGAAACGGGAGGGCCTTCGCCACGTCGCGGACGGGAATCCCCTCGGTGATACACACGACGAGAGAGACCCCCGCATCTGCGGCCTCGCATATCGCGTCGAAGGCGAAGGGAGCCCTGACGTAGATCACCGAGGTGTTCGCCCGCGTCGCTTCCACCGCCTCCTTTACCGTGTTGAATACGGGGACGCCCTGCTGAAAAAGCGTACCGCCCTTGCCCGGCGTCACCCCGGAAACGACCTTCGTCCCGTACTCGATCATCTGGTTCGCGTGAAAGGACCCGTCCCTCCCCGTAATCCCCTGGACGACGACACGAGTGTTACTATCGACGAATATGCTCAAAGCTCGCTCCTTTTCGCGGATGCCTAACGCGCGACCTCGATCGCTTTCTTGACCCCATCGTCCATGGTCGCGGCGGTATGAACGTCGATTTCCGACAAAATTTCCCTGCCCTGTTCCTCGTTCGTCCCGGTGAGCCGGACCACGACGGGGAGTTTCAGGTCCATCTCCTTGAATGCGGTCACCAATCCCCGCGCGACGTCGTCGCACCTCGTTATCCCCCCGAATATGTTGATGAAGATCGAACGCACGTTCCGGTCGCGCAGCACGATCTTGAGGGCGCTGACCACTTTCTGCGGATTCGAGCTGCCGCCGATGTCGAGGAAATTGGCCGGCTGGCCGCCGTACGTCTTGACGAGATCCATCGTCGCCATCGCGAGCCCCGCGCCGTTGACGACGCACCCCACGTTGCCCTTGAGCTTGACGAAGGAGAGATCCGCCTTGCGGGCCTCCACTTCCCCCGGGTCCTCGCCGGAGACGTCCCGCATCTCCTCGATCTCCTTCTGTCTGTAGAGCGCGTTGTCGTCGACGTTGATCTTGGCGTCGATCGCGATGACCTCGCCTGTGGGGGTCACCACGAGAGGGTTGATCTCGGCGAGGCTCGCGTCGGTCGAGTCGAACACACGGTAGAGCTTATCGACGATCGCGGCGATCTGCTGCTGGACCACGAAGTCCTTGTGGAGGAACCCCGCGAGAGAGCGAGCCTGGAAGGGCAAGAGCCCGTAACGCGGATCGACGGACAACCGATGGATCGCCTCCGGTCTTTCGCGGGCCACTTCTTCGATCTCGACCCCACCGGCGGCGGACGCCATCACCAGCGGTTTCTGCGACCGCCGGTCCATGATCACCGCGACGTAGATTTCGTCGGCGATGTCGACGGCTTCGGTGACGAGCACCTTCTCCACGGTGAGCCCCTTGATGTCCATTCCAAGGATCGCTTGGGCATACCGTTTCGCTTCCTCGGGGTTCCCGGCGACCTTGACCCCACCCGCCTTCCCCCGCCCCCCGACGAGCACCTGGGCCTTGACCACCACGGGGCGGGCGTACTCCGCGGCGACGTCGTAGGCACCGTCGGGGGTCGTGACGACCTCGCCGCGCGGCACGCGGATTCCCCCTTTTCGAAAGAGCTCTTTCGCCTGATATTCGTGAATCTTCATACAAACGCCCTCTCTCGGTGTTGCGAAATGTTTTTCGAGATCCGCCGGATCCGCGTCACCGGATCCGCGTCAGTTGACGTGATCCGCGATAAACCGATCGAGCACGTCGGCGAGCGTCGTTTCTCCCTGCTCCTCGAGGCGGTAACTTACCTGGACCCACGGTTTGGAAATCTTCACCACCCGTTCGAGCTTGATCGGCGTCCCGATCACGACGAGCTCCGCGTCGGACGCGTCGATCGTTTTCTTCAAATCTTTGATCTGTTCGTCACCGTAGCCCATCGCGGGGAGCACGCGGCCGATCCCCGGATACTTCCGGAACGTTTCCTCGATGGTGCCGACGGCGAAGGGACGAGGATCGATGATCTCGCGAGCCCCGTGTTTTTTCGCCGCCACCACGGCGGCGCCGAAGGTCATCTCGCCGTGGGTGAGCGTCGGACCGTCCTCCACGCAGAGGACCCTCTTCCCCTTTATCAGCGAGGCGTCTCCGAGCACGGTGACCGGAGACGCGGCCCGGATGATCGTCGCGCGCGGGTTGCGGCTCCGAACGTTTGCGATCACCGTATCCACGTCCTCGGGACGCGCCGTGTCGACCTTGTTGACGACGACGACGTCGGCCTTGTAAACGTTGATCTCGCCGGGGTAGTAACGGGTCTCGTGACCCGCGCGGTGAGGATCGGCGACGGTGATCCACAGATCGGGCTTGTAGAACGGAAGATCGTTGTTTCCCCCGTCCCAGAGGACGACGTCCACTTCCTTCTCCACCTGCTCAAGGATCCGCCCATAGTCGACTCCCGCGAAGACGATGATTCCGTTCTCAATGTGCTGCTCGTACTCCTCGCGCTCTTCGATGGTGCACTCGTGGTGATCGAGGTCCTCGACACGGGCGAAGCGCTGAACGACCTGCTTTCTCAGATCGCCATAGGGCATCGGATGTCGGACCACGGCGACGCGGTATCCCCTTTGCCCGAGCACTTCGGCGACCCGACGGGTCGTCTGGCTCTTGCCGCTCCCCGTCCGGACGGCGCAGACCGCAACCACGGGTTTGCGGCTCTCGATCATCGTCGCGCCGCTCCCCACGAGCACGAAGTCGAGACCCATGGCGTTGACCTTCGCGGCAAGCCTCATCACGTATTCGTACGAGACATCGCTGTACGAAAAAACCGCGGTGTCCGCCTCGTTCTTCTCAAGAAACTCCCCGAGAAGCGCTTCGGAGATGATCGGAATTCCCTTGGGGTAGTTCTTCCCGGCGATCTCCGCCGGGTAACACCGTCCCTCGATGTTCGGGATCTGCGTGGCCGTGAACGCCACGACCTCCGCGCCGTTGTTGTCGCGGTAAAGGGTGTTGAAATTATGAAAGTCCCTTCCCGCCGCTCCCAGGATGATCACGCGTTCTTTACCCATCGATGCCTTCCTTTGCGCTAATCTCTACTCGTGGGCCAAACGGCACGAACCGCGCCGCGGTCTTCCGACGCCACGCCTCCGGTCATTCCGGAGGATCGGTCATACGTTTGACGAGCAGCCGGGTCGAATGGCCTTTCTTCATCGGTACGCGAACGACCCGCCCTCCGAGACTCTTGACGAACGAGGCGCCAACGATGTCCCTCTCTCGGTATTCCGCTCCCTTGACCAGGACGTCCGGCCGGACCCGCTCGATCGCCGCGAGAGGTGTCTCCTCCGGAAAAACCGTGACGTAGTCGACCCACCTCAGCGCGAGGAGAACCTCGGATCTTTCCTCCGCCGGGTAGATCGGGCGACCCGCTCCCTTGAGACCCCGAACCGAGTCATCGTCGTTGATCGCCACCACCAGGACATCTCCTTCGGCAGCCGCTTTGGACAAGAGTCTCAGGTGCCCCGGGTGGAGCAGATCGAAGCAGCCGTTGGTGAACACCACTCGGCGTCCGGTCCGGCGGACGCCGTCGAAAAACTCAGACAGCTCGCTCCGGACCAAAACGCTCTTCATAAATCACTCGCGATAACACAAATAACTACTTGCTATCAAATGCTTTAACTAATCGCTCCGCCGTAATCGCCGAGGTGCCCAGATCCTTGATCACCTCGCCCGCCGCCTGGTTGGCGATCACCACCGCGTCGATGAGCGGGACACCCGAGGCGAACGCCGCTCCGAGAACGCTGATGACGGTGTCGCCCGCGCCGGTGACATCGTAAACCTCGGTAGCCACTGTGGGGATGTCGATCTGCCGACGATCTTCGAGGTAGAGGCTCATTCCCTCTTCGCCCCGAGTGATCAGCAGAGCGTGGAGATCCAGCTCATCGCGCATGCGAAAGCCCACGCTGGTAAACATCTCCTGACCGTCGAGCGCCACGCCGTAAAAACTCGAGGCTTCCTTTGTGTTCGGCGTGATGATCGTCGCCCCCCGGTACCATCTGAAATGCCCGATGTGCGGGTCGATGAGCACCGGTTTTCCTTTCGATCGCCACGCGCCGATGATTCGTTGGAGATATTCCTCCTCCACGACGCCTTTGCCGTAATCGGACACGACCAAGGCGTCGTATCGATCCGTCCCTCCCTCGAGCTCGTCGACGATCCTCGCGCGGCTCTCGGGCGCCAGACGGGCCGGTGTCTCGAAATCCGCGCGGACCACTTGCTGGCTTTGCGCGATGATACGAACCTTCTCGGTCGTATGACGGCCGCCTTCGACAACGAGCGTTCCGTAGCCGATCCCGTGCTCCATGACGAGCCGCTCGAGCTCGGCACCGGCTGCGTCGTCGCCGATGAGCGAAACGAGCGTCACGTTCGTCCCCAGGGAATGGAGGTTGGCAGCCACGTTCGCCGCCCCGCCAAGCCGTGAACTCCTCCCCGTGACCCGGACCACCGGGACGGGGGCCTCCGGCGAGATCCTGTCCACACGGCCCCAGAAATACCGGTCGAGCATCACGTCGCCGAGCACGGCGACACGCGCCGAGGCGAAGCGTTCGAGGTATGCCGCAACGCGGTCTTTGGTCAGTCCGTTCGAAAACATGTCTGGTTGGCCGAGAATAAAAAATCAAGGACCCTCGGAGTGAAGCTCCTTGCGAGGCAATGCGGCGTGCAGCTTTGCGGCCGTAAGCCTAACGTGCGAAAAACGTTAGCACACGACATCGAAGGTGTCAAGCGATTTGGATGCGACCGCGGCCCGCCCGCGGCCTGCCGAACCTCAATCCCCATCGCGTGTTCCGCGTCCGCGCCGATGGTTTTCCACACCCACCCGCGTGCTTGAGTGAGCCCTTCGTGTGTGGTACCGTGCGGAGTGGAGCAACGGTATTCGTGTGGGTTGGAGGGCCGTCACGCGCCCTTCGCGGGAACGAGCGAGGATCGCCCGCCGCGGATCCCGTCGCCGACCACACATCGCCGGACGCCGTTGAAAAACCGGGCCTACACAGGAGGAACACGATGAACACGCAGCAAACCGTCAACGTCGAGATCGGAGAAAAAGAGTGGGAAGGAGTCTATTCCAACTTCGTCATCGTCACGCATTCCAACGCGGAGTTCATCATCGACTTTGCCCGTATGCTTCCCGGCGTCAAGAAGGCAAAAGTGTTCTCCCGGATCGTCATGACGCCTCAGAGCGCAAAGGCGCTCCTCACCACGCTCGAAACCAACATCGCCAAGTACGAGAAGGACCACGGCAAGATCCCCGTCGCTCCCACCGACCCCAATCGGCAACCCATCGGTTTCCAGACGGTGACGGGCACCGAAGAGAAACCGAAGTAGATCGGCGCTCGTTCACCGCGCGAGCTCGCCGGCCGGCCGGGTTTTCCAGCGCCGGTGCATCCAGAAGTACTGCCCCGGACTCTCGCGGACGTGTTTCTCCAGAATCCTCGTGTAACGTTGCGTGAGGTCGCGGATCGCATCGCGCCCTTTGAGCCGCGGATCCGGCCAAATCGGTTTCTCGATCACGGCGAGATGGCGGTCCACCCCCCGGCGGAGGAGAAAAAGGGCGACGATCGGACACCGTTTGCGGATCGAGAAGATCGCCGGACCCCTGACCGTCGAGGCGGGCCTCCCCAGAAAATCGACGAAAATCCCGTCGCGGCGCGCGTCCTGGTCGGCGAGATACGAGACGAACTTGTTTTCCGAGAGCAAACCGGTGATCCGCGACGAAGGCTCGCTCGGCGCGATAACCTTCATCCCCTGACGGATACGCAAACCCGAGATGATTCGGTGGGTGAGTTCGTTGCTGTGGTTCGTGTCGGTGACGTGGAGCGGGTAGCCGCACCGCGCAAGGAGCGCGCCGAGGAGCTCCCAGTTCCCGAAGTGCCCCGAGAACAGCACGGCCCCTTTTCCGTGCGAGAGTGCGGCGTCGAGATACTCGATCCCCTCGACGTCGACCATCTCCATCAGCTCGCGCCGGGAAAGCCGGCGGAACCTCGCGAATTCCATGAGGGCCATTCCGTACTGCTCGCAGGATTCGAGCGCGATCGCGTCGACGCCGGCGGATGGCGCGCCGGGAAACGACCGCGAGATGTTGTCGACGACGACACGCTTGCGGACGCGGAAAACCCGCCACGCGATCCACCCCAGACCCCTCCCGACGCGGCGAAGGACGCGAAGCGGAAAAATCGAGCAGAGCACGATGAGCAGGTGCATCAACACCCACTCGATCCTGTACTGAACCCGCTTGGATAGAGGGCGTCTCTTCGTCGCGTTCACCATGGTCGATCTCTCTACGGAACACCGCGCCGGCCAAAATGATGAGCGGCCGCGCTCCGCCACCACTTGCGCTAACACCTAGTATAAAGCCCCGCGCGGTCCCTTTCAACCAGACCGCGAAGCTCGAGCTCGAGGAGCAACTGCTGAACCACGGCGGCGGAAAAATCGAGATGCCTCGCGAGCGCGTCGGCGTCGACCGGGCTCGATCCCACGGCATCGAGGACGGCTTGGGCGTCGCCCGGTAGATCGTCGGGTACCACCCTCGAGCGCCCCCCCTGCCGTGAGAGCGCACGTCCGATCGAGGGTTGTACGCCCGACGCTTCGCTCCGCCCCTCGCGCCGGGCCTCGAGCCCGGCCGATAAGCCGAAAAGAGGCACCGCTTCGAAGATGTCTTCGACCCGCTCAACCGGAAAAGCCCCCGTCTTGATCAGGGCGTTCGCCCCCCGGCTCCGCGCGTCACCGGGAAACCCGGGGACGGCACCGACCTCTCTACCCTGCTCAAGGGCCCAACGCGCGGTGATGAGCGCCCCGCTCTTTTCACCGGCTTCCACCACGACAACCGCGCGGGAGAAACCGCTGATCAGACGGTTTCTCCGGGGAAACACAAACTTGAGCGCGGGGGTCCCCATCAGTTGCTCGGTGACGACACACCCTTTCTCGGCGATCTCGTCGAGGAGGACCGTGTTTCTCTCCGGGTAAGGGACGTCGAGCCCCGTCCCGATCACGGCGACGGTGACACCACCCCGATCGAGCGCGCCGCGGTGCGCCGCCGTGTCGATCCCAAGCGCGGCCCCGCTCGTCACCGGGATCCCGTAACTGGCGACGTCGCCGGCAAGAGCGCGTGTAAACGCAACCCCTCTCGCCGAGGCCCGCCGGCACCCGACGATCGCCACGCCCCGCGCGCCGAGCCGGTCTGGATCCCCGCGGTGAAAGAGAATCGCCGGCGCTTCCGGGATGTCTCGCATGAACGGAGGATAACCCTCATCGAGATGCGTGAGCACACCGGCCCCGGCGCGTTCGATCGCGCGGAGCTGCGCGTCGAAGAGTTTCCACGGGATATCGCCCACGGGTTTTCGCAGGACGAAGGAAAGTTTGAGCCGTCCTTTTTCGGTCTGGAGCAGAGAGAACGCAACGGCGGGGTCCCGGGGAATCCTGAAACAGTCCGCGGGGCTTACGCCTTCGGCCAGCATCAATGCGATGATCGGATGAAACGACGGCACCACACACACCACCCCCTCGTAGAATCAGCCCAACGCCGTCCAGAGACCCTTGAGAAGGGCCTCGATCCCCTCCTTCGTCACCGCGGAGATCGGAAAGACCTTCGAATGAATTCGAAGTAAATTCGGATCCACCCCTCCCGTACCCCCTTCGATGAGATCGCACTTCGTGAGAGCGAGAACGCTCGGCCTCTCGAGAAGCATCGGATCGTAACGGAGGACCTCGTTTCGAAGTGTCGCATAGCTCTTCGCGGGATCGGGGAGAGCGGCGTCGATCAGGTACAAAATCACCCGGCACCTCTCGACGTGGCGGAGAAATTCCTTCCCCATCCCCTTCCCCGCGTGCGCGCCCTCGATGAGCCCCGGGATGTCGATCATGACGAAGCTCGCGGACTCGCCCACCCTCACTATCCCAAGAACCGGCGTCTTGGTCGTAAACGGGTATTCGGCGATCTCGGGTTGCGCGGCGCTCACCGTGGAGAGCAGCGTCGACTTTCCCGCGTTGGGTTCGCCGACGAGACCGACATCGGCGATGAGTTTGAGGGTCACCTCGAGCTTGCGCGATTCGCCCGGTCCCCCGGGTTTTGCCGTTCTCGGAGCGCGGTTTCTCGACGACTTGAAGTGCTCGTTCCCGAACCCCCCCCGTCCGCCGTGGGCGACGACGCTCCGGTCGTCGTCGGCGAGGAGCTCAGCGACCACGCTCCCGTCCAGCGCGTCCTTGATGACAGAGCCGGGTGGAACGACGATCACCACGTCCTTTCCGTTGCGCCCCCGGCAGTTCTTGCCGCGGCCGTGCGCCCCCCGCTCGGCCTTGTAGACCCGTCGATAGTGCAGATCGACCAGGGTCGACAGCCGCGACGAAGCCTCGAAGACGACGTCTCCGCCTTTGCCGCCGTCTCCGCCGTCCGGCCCGCCCCGCGGGACGAACATCTCGCGCCGGAAACTCACGCACCCGTTTCCGCCGGCGCCGGCGACGACCTCTATTGTGACGTGATCGATAAACATAGGAGAAAAACCCTCGAGCCGCGGACCGCGGCCCGTTCCGGGTCTAGCGAATCGTTCCGGGAGGAATCTCGTGGGTTGACTGGCCCGTGCGGCCGATACTACCAGAACACCGGCGGAGGAGTCAACTTCCGGCTTTTCTACCGCTTGCTTCGGCTCCGCCGTTCGTGCCGGCGAAGCGCCTCGTCGACCGGCGGCGGGACGAGGTCGGAGACGTCTCCGCCCAGCGTGAAAACCTCTTTCACGGTCGAGCTGTGGAGATAGATATACTTCTCGCTCGG
>Ga0315276_10003913_pt1 | contig 13668 bp, 4 predicted proteins | sample YL17G05_0_MG_FD_204542 | JGI IMG/M metagenome (GOLD analysis project Ga0315276, IMG submission 204542) | Sediment microbial communities from Yellowstone Lake, YNP, Wyoming, USA - YL17G05_0 | ecosystem: Environmental > Aquatic > Freshwater > Lake > Sediment | place: USA: Wyoming | collected...
TTTCCGGGCATAATAAGAAACTCTATCAGGTTCTACGACTGATAAACTCATTTTCACCTCATCCTGGTTTATATCACAGTTTCCTTAATTTTTCAATACCATTGCGACTCAAAAATTCCCAATCGTGGATATTGCTCTTTAAACTGCCATGAAAATAGCCACAAAGGCACGAAGGCACAAAGAAACACCAAGAGGTTTATTATTAAAAGACCTTGGTGCCCTCTTGTGATGCCGCGCACCGGTTTGCAGACCCGTGCACACGGCTTACAGACCCTCGCACACCATTACAATCACCTCGAACACGGCTTACAAATCCTCGCACACAGCCACAATCACCTTGCACATGTTCACAATCACCTCGAACACGTCCACAATCAACATGCACACAGGTTACAGCCCCTCGCACACGGTTACAATCGACTTGCACACCACTTACAAACCCTTGCACACGGATTTTAAACGGTAAAGACCCTCTCCTTTCATCCCCTCCCATTAACAATTAACTACCAATAAGGGGTCAGGAGTCAGGGGCCAGGGGTTAGTCTTCATTAACCATTAACCATTAACAATTGACAATTAACAATTATTCCTATTAAGGACCAAAAAGGGCCAGGCAAAAAATCCTCCTTCAGCTTTCATAATATTTCGTTATTTAATCTCAATAATAATTAATGCGCCCCGGTTGGGCCGGTGGTTGACGTAATGAGCGATTGTCCCGCCGATGTTCCAGTTGGCCCAGATTACAGAGCTGCCCCCACTGTCCAGCAGCACGGCGTCATTCACTCCCAATTCTTTGAATTTTAATGCCAGTTCCCACAAACTGCCGATATTGTGGATCACGATAATTCTATTCTCTTTGATCCCAATGCCGGCATGGTACCATTCAACTTCCGAACCCTGGGTTAGGATCAACGCTTTGTTTTCTTCCACCTGCTTTACAAATTTTAAATTACTTTCCCTCAGTGCGCGGTACAATGCATCCGCGATTTTTTTATTTGCTTTCCCGAAAGTATGGCGTAAATCATAATCATTGACGGCCATTTCGGTGCTGCCGACCATATGGCCTTTGTAGATAAGGGGAGTTGAACAGAACAGCCATTTTAGATTTTCGATTTTTTTATTATTTTCCAGGGGGGTCCCATTTCGAAAGCAGATATTGGCAATGCGAACGGTGGCATTTTTATTTTCGTGCTGAACAATGAGTCCATAGTATCCTTTATGCTCGATAGGTTCATCTTTTAGGAAGAATAAAGACGGTTCTTTTGATGAATCGAAACTGGGGCGGAAGAGGTTGGCGGTGAGATCTCCCACTCCTAAAACGAGATACCTGTTTTTCACCTGGAATACATTGTCTATTGCGAAGTTCTGTTTAAAGTGGCCGGGGATAGATATATTAAGACCGGAGAGTTCTTTTGCTCGTTGGGGGGTATCCTGGAACCCCAGGATGTGTTTCTGTTGATAGAGGGCCTTTCCATTTCTTTTTTCCCGGTTTGCGATAGAGAGGAACATATCGTCAATTTCCGTGAATGGGAGGTCTAAGAAAATTTCAGGCGATTCTTTTTTTAAATCGAAAGAATATATTATTTTCAACCGAAGTCTCCAAAAGTCATACATCCAGGAGTTCCAAAATCGTCCTGGCAAGTTTTTCGGATCTTGCCGCTACAAATTTTGTTCTTTCCGGTTTTTTAGGGTCTGTGCGATAGGCTGCAAATACTTCATCTAGGTCCAGGGTTGAGTCGATTGGATTTCCTTTTAAATCGAGTATGGTGAGTCCGGCTTTTTTGCCGATAAGGAAACCGGGGAGAATATCGTAAGTGGCAAATCCTTTGGTAAATTCAACGGCGGCATCCGCGTACCCGGCCGCTACCTGGACGATTAAATTAGAACCCCATGAGAGGTTGATACGGGCGTCATTTTCTTTTATGGCATTCATGAGCCTGGTTTGTTGGGCGACGGACAGGAACCTTTCGGCTTTGGTGGTGAGAAAATTGATTCGCGCTCCTTCAAGAGTCGTTTTGGGGTTTGGGCCGCCGTCCAATTTAAACCAGGAATGGGTGGTAAAATCCAGGGCTTCGGCATAGTTATTTTTTGACGCCCAATAGAGCCTGTTCAGGAAAATATCCCCGGCTACGGCGGTGATTGCCTCGTTGGCTTTGCGGTCATATATGGCCATAAGGGACCAGCCGCCCTGCATGGATTCGATGAATTCGGTTCCATCGATGGGATCGATAAAAATGACCAGATCGGCGTCCTTTTCATCTGTTCCTTCCGGGAAGGTTTGAATGCCCAGTTCTTCTGAGAAAACGGTAAAAGACGTGATTCCCGTAATTTTTTTAAACTTTTTTATCAAAGCGGCAATGATTAAATCTTCCGCTTCTTTGTCAACGGCTTTTGTCAGGTTATCCTGTGATTTTGCGATATTGGGATTTTCAATCGTATCTTTGAGGGACAATCGTTTCGAGCCCCTCATGGTGGCCCGGACATGATTCATTGCTTTTAGAACCACTTGTTGGCAGTAACGCAGGATATCCTGTTCCGAATAGTTTATACTCATTATTTAACTCCGCTTTAAAAGTGTATATAATATCACGTCCACCCGATTTTATCAACTGGCCGGATCATGAAAATTTAATTAACGATCGCCTTCTTCCGATCTATGGGGATATCTGAGCGTATAATCTTCATAATCGATTTCCATTTCCCTGTCGATTTTATCGAGGTTCTCGCCGGCATCCTTTATCATACTGTGGGGAAACACTGTTCCCACCGGAGGGTGAAGTTTATAAATATTGTCGTGGTATTGAACGGCAAAAGTATTGGTCAGTTCGGTGCGCACCTGGATTTCCATGGGAATCAGCGAATGGATATAGTAGTAGAGGTCATGGGCGTTCCAACCGCAAAAATGTTCCTTATTTTCTTTATCAATAACCTCTTTTGAGAAAAGAAGCGCATAATTTTTAATTCGTCCCAGGACTTCATTTTTATCACGCATCCACAAGCCTGCATAGTTTTCACTTTTATTTCCCTTATCGAACAGATATGATTTTTGTTCCCGACGAATACGCATGAGTGTTCGATATATAAAAGAACAATATCTCACCTCAAGGTCGACTAATTTTCCCCCTCCCTTTAATAAAGCCTTTAAGTTTTCTTTGATTTCTTGAAGTTCCTCGATGGTTTTATACCCATCAATACTGATCTGATGCTCGTCGAAAAAAAACAATGGTATCTGAAACCCCTCCTCTATACTGTCACTAGTTTTTAACTCTGTGAAGAAATCTCTCTCCCTTTCCAGGTCGGATTTGATTTTATTTAATACTAAATTATCTTTTTCCTTGAGGTTGCCCTTTTTAAGCAATAAATCAAGAAATATAATAGAATTAATGTACAAAGCGCAGCCATTACTCTGCCTGGAGGAACATACAACCATTTTACAATTTGAAGATGACACCTGCCCCGCATTTTTCGTTTTTAGCTTTTTACAATGGCACACAAAAGGTATATTGGAGAATAATGTCTCATCCGAAAAACTTTTTTTAATAGTGTTTGAATATTCAACCCCGCTTTTGACGACCCAAAAAAATCTTTCCAAAATATCATTAAATCGATGCCCTTTATCTAACTTGACTATTTGCTTGAGAGTATCCTCATGAAAGCCATGACGATTTTCATTCTTTTTGTCATTTTTATAATCGATTATACTACTTACCACAAGCATAAGTAAATTAATAACTCCTTCAAATAGGAACGATCCGAACCATTTGGCTTTTTCACTTTCTTGCTGACCATTCCTTGTTTCATCCTGAAAGATATTGGCGTTATATTTATACCATTGGCAGTAGCTATCGCTTATGAGTCGCCTGTGCCAGGAGTAACAGCGATATTTTTTCGCTGCTTCCTCCTCAAATTCAATGAAAATTTCTCCTAAGACATATTGTAAACTTTTAAGGTTATAGCTGCTGATATTCTCCCAATAGGCGGGTTCAATGGTTTTGGGATCGATCAAGGTGGCGATCTGGCAGGCGTTATATTCTCCCTGCATCAAATTTGCGCGTAAACATAACCAGCGCTGGCGGAACCGGTTCGTATCTATGGGTTTACCTTCTTCCTGGTAATAATCAACAAATGTTTTTGCCGATGGCTCATAAAAGAAAAACGCATCCCCCTTATTCCATATTTTTTCAAAAAGCGCAAATACCTGGTTTTTAAATAGGCAGTTCATACGGGTCCCGTAAAGATCGAACCGGCTAAGTTCCCAATCCAAGAAAGCGGAAGAAATTTGATGGTGTAATACATTGTTGAGCATTCGGATTCGCTTATAAATAGATTTGGGATTTAATGGTAAAAAATTTTTTTCTTTTTTCCCAAATACATCTTCGGTATTATATTTATTGATGAAATCTTTAATATTTCTCCATGCTTCGCTTTTACTGCCAGTATCTTTTTCTATCTCCATGCCGAAAATCTTCCGCAGATAATATTCCTTTTTGCCATCATCTATCTGTTGGGGTGTTGAACAAAGGAATTCTCGTAGTTCACGGCACTTTTTATAAAATTCTTTAAAAGAAAGAAAATCGTTGACCTTATCAATATTTCTTAAAAGATTGGCAATCTGAATCAATAATGACACGGAATCTCTTTTAAAAAAAGAATAATCCCGAAACAATAAGTTATTCAGTTCTTCCTGGTTTTTACTGAAAAAATCGGTAATATCGATAGAGTCAATAGGTTGATTTGAAGCAACTATATTAACTCTTTCCTGTTTCAAATTAACCATGATCCGGTTAAATGCCTTAAAAAGTTTACTTTTTATATCATTAAGATTTTCACTTACATTTACATTTTCATTTTCTTTAATTAATTTTTTTTTAAAAAATTTCAGCTTCACATCAAATATAAATCTCCAATTTTCTTCATCAATAAAAGGTGGTGAGTCAAATTTGAAATCGCCATAAAGCGATTTTGCTTTATTTTTGGTGAAATAAGTATTGAAAAAATTCGAGTCATTCCCATCCAATGATCCTAGAATAAATTCCTTGAATTTATTAAGACTATTGAGGAATAACTCCTTCGAGTCAAGATATTCCTTTCCAGCATTCTTTTCAATTTCAATATTGTTCGGAAATATATCCTCGCCTTTTCCCACTATGAGAGACAACAGAAATACCCACAGAGCAATATTACCCCTTGTATAACCTTCGAATCGTTCACCAATACGTTCAAAGTAACTCTTATAGTCCTTTATTCGCGAGGAATATTCGACGGCATCCTTCATATTCAACTCGAAAATAATATTGTTCAGGTAGACATCAATATTCTTCCCACATCTTTTTACATCATTTCTTCGATTGCGCATATCATCGACAAAACTGAGATCACTGATGGGGATGCGATAAAATTCCATGGCTGTCAAAGGCATGGGGTCATCATGCCGGTTGGCCCGGTAGGAGATTTCACGTTCGATCAGTTTCCCTATTTCAAAAGCTGCCCATGTGAGTTTATTGGTATCCTGGAAAGTAAATTCAGCTACCGGGAAAGCAAGAGTCAATGCCTGCATACGGACAGCCAGCCGATCCATTAAAAAATCGGTAATCCATTTAGAATCAGGCGACAAAACAAATTCACCCAAAGTCATCCATCCCAAATTTTCCCTACTCTCTCTATATCTTTTTACGGTTATGTCAGGGTCATTTAATAACCAGATTTTATTAACCTTCCTATAATTGGAATGATTGGGGAAATAGTCTGGATTTAAATTCCCATTCAATTCTTTTTTTGTGGGAAGCAGTACGACATATAAAACAATAGAATCGCTTTTGTTATTAGCATTCAAAGATACCTTGAAATGAAAATCATTGCTCCAATCCTCAATTTCGAATCTGCATTCTTTCAGGGGACCGTTTGCAAATGTACTATTCGCAACACTCTCAATTAAAATTTTTTCAACCGCTTGTAAATCACACGCGGCTTTGCGATAATCTATTGATGAAAAGGCTTCATTAAAAATGTCATAAAATGTTTTGACCTTTCTATATAATACTTTCAGGGAATTTGCTTCACCAAGAAGTTCCCACAATCGCTTTTCTTCTTCAATACTTTTAGTAAACAATTGCATCGGGGGGCGAGTTTCTTTATCGAAAGGGATTAGAGAATCGATTTTTATTCCATTAAATTGACGTATTTTACTGTCAAAAGTATCCAATATAGCTATTGCCTTCGATTTAAAAGCCTTTTCATCCGTCTTAGAACTTTTCAATTCATCACATTTTAACTTCCCAAAGATCGAAAAAGTTTGAATAATAGAATTAAATATATCACAAAGTAATTTTCTCTCTTGAAATATTTTTTTTGAATCATCGTTATCTGCATCTAAAGTCTCTATTAAAAATTTTAGCGGATCCTTTTTTATAAATTCTTTTTTTTCATGAACTTTCGTTTTATCCGTTTCGATTTCAGGTTCTAATATGCCATTATTAATCGCATAACCAAGTCTTTTTAATATCTCCGTTATATAATCCGGATAAGGGATGAAAAATATTTTTTCCAATCCGCCGCCATTTTTTTTGATAGAATCACTGCATTCCTTTGAATTCAAATCCGCTTCAAGATAAGCCAGCGCCAGAAGGGATACATCCAATGATTTAAAGTTCTCCAACTTTTGACTGGCCTCCTTAAGCTTATTAATAATACTCCCGGCAAGTGCCACGGAATCCGGCATACTCAATAAATTTTTAATCTCTTCTTCTTTAAATTCTTTTTTATTCTCCACTTTCAATAGCCCGATAACTTCCCCCCCGGAATGGATACGTATCGGCACACCGTAATAGTTCTTAAACACATACTTCCATTCGGTATTATTCCATACCAAGGGGTCCGCGTACCCCAACTTTCTAAAATTTCTTGTTTCAATGATACTTAACCTGTCTCTTATCCGGGCCACATCTTCCTGGAAAATTTCCTTTGTTACCCCACCTATTAAGTGTATATAACCCAACTTGCTTGTTTTGTCATTAAAAACAGTGAGCCAGGGGCTTTCTCTGTTTACCGCCACCAGGCTTGCCGCTCCCTTGGGAAATGCCCAATATGGAAAGGTTAGTTGTCTCATCAAGAAGTCTTTACGACTATTTTCAAATTCCTTTTTTTCTTTTTCCTCTTTTTCTTTTTCCTTTTCATTTTCATTTTTTCCTGAATACGGCTTAGAGGTTTTGTTTAAATGTTCATCGACCAACTCTTTTAAATATTTTTCATTCACCATCTTCGGGTCATAAAGCTGGAGGAGGATATCACAGGAGTCACATTTCAGTTCTTTGGCAATAATATCGCAAAATGTGACAAGAGTTTTCTCAAGAGTACTGCGAGTAAATAGGGTTTTTTCATTCATAAAGTCGTAACTCTGGGCCTCTAACAAACTATTAATGAACTCTTTAAATTTTTCTTCGTTTTGTTCGGTTGCACCTGCCATCTTATTTCTCCTTATTTTTATTTTTTACATAAATTAAGCTCAACAATAGCCTATCCACTGGTTATGATGATGTTTTTCTCTTCATATTCCTCCTTCGCAATGACTAAATCAATCCGGGATCAGTACCTTGACATAGACTTCCTCCTCAGGATTCCGCCGCATCAAAATAGATTTTGACATCAACGTGCCCAGGTAATCCAGGATGTCTTCCTTGCTTACCCGTGAACCCTTAAAAAACTTTAGCATGTCTTCCAGGGAAAGGGAAGCGCCCGGTCTTAAATCTCTAACGCGATAATCGATTTCCTTCTCCATAACCGCCAGACTGTTCATTTTATGGATACGATTGGCCACCATGGCAGCCCCAAAAGGTCCAACAGTATCCGGGTTCGCAACTGCCGTAGCCAACCGGACGGAACCTTGTTTTAAATGCTTTCCCGGTCCGAAGATTTTATTGTAATATTTGGACAGGAAAGACTCTGCTTGCCTTACGAGCAATTTCCCGGTTTCTCCTCCCAGCACTCCTCCTGCCAGGATGACTTCGCTGAACCGCTCCTTTTTATATATATTATACAACGATACCACTAAGTGGGAAATCTGGAAGCCCAATTGGCTGTAAAGGGCAACGGCGCCCAGTATCTTTTTGGCCAGGAGAACGTAATCGAAATCGTTGGGTATTTCTCCAAGAATACAATTATTGCAAGACGGCTGTATTTGCAAGAGTAACCGCATACGGGAAATCCCCAACCGCCAGATCAATGCATCCGTTTCCTGGAAAGCACCGGTTTTATTATACACCCGGTTGAATTCCTCGATTCCCCGATCCCGTATATATCGGTTCAGTACCTCTTTCATCTTATCGTCTTCCTGTAAACGGTCTGCAAGTAAATTTAAAAGCCCCGGGTAACTAACGCCACCGCACCGGTTGTCGAATTCCACCAGTTCTTCAAGGTATTTATCCTTCAATTCTTTCTCATGTAAAAGGATAAAAAAGTTCAGCAATTTCCCTATTTCGATGGCTTCCAACCGGGTTTTTTGGCTGTCGGATTCATTCATTGCTAAATTACAACCTTGGCAAGGTAAAGCGCCAAAGAGAAGTTCCCCGTTAAACCGAAAGGTACGCGATAGCTGCCGGACTGCCAGAGAAGAAACGAAATCTCGCGCAGCGCCTTGAATCCCGGTTACCCCCTCTTCAAAATTGAAGTCGAGGATTATTTTTGCAAATTCAGCGACATGGGGGGAGATAGCGCCGTAGTTATTCACATGCCCCCCGGCTGTGGATGTCCCCAACTTGATTATCAATTTTCCACCCGGGACCCGCATTTTTTCTTTCATAAGATGGCAGTAATTCCCATAAGCTTCGGCATTCCCATCATTTTCCACGGTAACGACAAAAGAATCCGATAATTTGATGTGGCGATTTTTGAGTTCCTTATAAAATACGCCGACTACATCGATAGAATGAATATCATGGGGAGAAGAATCCTGGTATAAATTCACGGTTTTCCCTCCCTCTTGAAACGAGAGCCGCCGCAGAACTCCTGAAGTCGCAATAATTTTTGAACCGCTCACGGCCCCGGGCCACGATATGCCGACGCCCTCCAGTTCCTCCCAGCTAAAATTACTTCCCGGACCGGGTTTTTTAAAACCCGCTTCCACTTCACTTATAATTCGATTACAAAATTCGGTCACAGGCACATGCCCGCCATCGTTTTGTTCAAAGGTTTTAAAGGTTAAAATCGGATTTTCACTAAAAGTTATTTCTCCCTTCTTGAATAAGCTTACTTTTATAAATGTCCCGCCGATATCGATCCCAAGAAAAGAGCCGTAACCGGTAATATCATTCACTGTAAATCCAGTATTCTCATTGGGGCAGAGAGCAGCTTTGATGGCGAATTTTTTAAAATTAAAATCTTCCAGGAATCTGCCATAAATTTTTTCGTAACCGAGCGTTTCAGCCCACCGGCGGAGCCCGTGCTCCAATTCATGATTGGTAAAACCGAGTTTCACTTTGTTTTCATCCAGGGGAGAGCAATCCACTGCCGCTGAATAAATTCCCAGGGTTACGACGTAGTTATAAATCATGGTAACAATGTACCGGGCAACGATTTCTTTTCTTTTGGCCTGGGTTTGCTCATCGCTTTCTTCCAGGGTCGGGATAGGGAGATATACGATATTGTTTTTTATCTTTTCTTCGGACTGGAATGAAACTGTAACCGGTTGGACATTTAAGGGATCGAAATCGGACATGGTGTCGAGAATACGATAAACACGGGGCACCCATATCGGTTCGTTTACCTTCTGATCGAGTTTTTTCATTAGCAGGACATCGAAAATTGCAACCGCGGAATAATTTTTATTACGTATTTCGGTTCTTTCTGCATCGGTGGTTTCCGGTATCCTATCTTTCAATGCATCCCAGTTATCCGGCTCGATTGTAAATACAACGATATCTTCAAGCCGGTCCTGTTGCACATAGATACCTTTCCCCTGGAGATCATCGAAAGGTGTATTGGCATCCACCTCCCGAAGTGCTTCCTGGAAAAATCTCAGCCGTTTTTCAATTTCACGGGTATTAAAATTAATCCATGCGACGGGTTGGGGTCCAATATCCTTCGCAATGAATTCCATCAAGATACCACGGAGATAAGATAAGCGGTCTTCCAATCCCGGGCATAACCCCCGGACTTTATCGAAACCGATGAATTCCACTTTGTTTGTTATGGGTATATACCCAGGGTCATATCGTGAAATCAACTGGATCCATAGTTCTGAAAAATTTTCCTCAAGTGGGTGAATACTCAGGTCATCTTTCGCGTCCAGGTATTCGGTCAATAAACGCATGGAAACTAATAAACGATACTCTTCCGGACCGAGTGACGGTTCAGATTTTTTTATTTCAGACAAAACGATATCGGCGGAACATTCACCGTTCCCTGTTATATATCGCCAAAACGCTTTCCTGCAAATAAGTAGCAGGTGGAGGCGAGTAACCCATTTCTCGGTTATTTCTTTTTCGAACAATGATAGATATGTTTCTTTATTGGCTTCCAGTATTTGATGACCGTAATCTTTCTGCCATAAAGGGAAAAGCCAGCTCGCCGGCATAAAAAGCCTGGAGTGAACTACCGGGAGTAAATATTCCGGGGTTTCTAAGATGGGCTTCAACCACTCCGGGGGAGTATCCAGGGACAATAATTCCTTCAATGCATTCAACTGGTCCTTGACTCGGTTCCAGTGGTTTTTTTTCGCGGGATTATTTAGAAACGCCGGTAAATCGGCAATATAGAGTAACGAATCGATTTTACCTGTTTCTATCTTATTAATGATGGCGATAGCCACACTTTTTACAAGATCGACGGCGGTAAACTTAGTACTTAATGGTATTTTTACCCTTTGCACATTATCACTGGTCACCCAGCAATCCAGGGCCGGGTTGAAAAGTAGAACCTGATCTAGGTAACAGGGATGATTCGACATTGCCTCTTCAAAAAGGTGATAGATTTTTCCCTCCATAACCGGGTTCCCCAGGTTTTTAATAAGAGGCAGGAATACGGTTTGACATTCTCTTACATATATTCTTCTTTTCTCAATTTTGGGGTGATTCAAGGCATCGCGAATATTGTCCAGTTTGTCGGCAAGTTTCAATTTAATTGAGTCCACGCCGCTTTTTATAATTTTTTCAAAATATTTGTCCTGGAGTCGGTCACCTTTTTTAGGCCGGTTTTCCCCTTCTCTCCTGGTAATACTTTCGATAAGTCGCGTAACGTCTTCTCCAAAAGCTTTTGTCATTTCTTGGCATGTATAGCCGGTATCTTCAAGGATATCGTGGAGCAATGCGGCCAATATAAACATTGACGACGATTCCCCAAACTCCAGGATCAGTGAGAGCGTCACCCTGTAAACATGAATGACATATTCAACTCCATCCGCTCTCGTTTGGGGGGAGTGGTGCTCCTTTGCAGTTTCCCAGGCAGAAAGAATTAACTTCTCTTTATCGGGGGGGAAATTACATTTTTTTATTTCCTCTGCTAGTTTTTGCTCAATTCTTCCCACATCTCCAGGCCACCATGACGGTAAGTTCAGCACCTTCTGGAATTGGATCATTTACTCCCTCCGGCATATCCACTAAGAAATATATATACCATATTAATTTAACATTGTCTATACTTAATTTATAAAAATTTGTAAAGTTCATGCTGTAATGCGTAGTGAACGATATCGCAAGACTTTGAGTTTAAAGCGGATTGCCTTTCTTGTTTTCGTACTCGATAATGTCACCTATGATTTGCGCGGTTAGTTTCCCCGAAATCCGCGCCCCTAACCCGGAACGCGGTACGATAACCGAAAATACCACGTACTCATTATTCCGAAATTTGACAAACCCGGTAAACAACGCATTGTCCCTGGAAAACCCGGTCTCCGCCGTCCCGGTCTTGGCATAAAAGATACGACCTTTCATCAAATCCCCGAAAACGCCGCCCGCTGTGCCGCGCAGCGTCACCGCTTGCATGGCTTCTTTTATCTCTCCCGCCACATACGCCGGGAATACCTTTATCTTGCTCTGCTCAGGGTCCGGGATAATCCTTTTCCCCGGCTGGGTACCTGTTTCTCGCAACGTTACAGACTCGATAATGGATGGAAAATAAAGCGCGCCGTTATTCAAAATAGAAGACGCTGTTAACGCATTCTGCAACGCCGTCAACTGGAAATCTCCCTGACCGATGGCATAATGGGCAATGTCCGCGGCCGTATATGCATTCACCGGGAAAACCGACTCGATGGCCACAAACGCATCATTGGGCAGCCGCTGCAAACCGTCATGAATCGGGGTCCCGGAAAGATTGCTCAATAAATTGAGCTTCCGGTTCATTAACAACCGCTCGGCATACTCTAAAACCGGGTACTCCCGGTATACCCCGGAAACCGGGACCGTGGATTTCTTGATAAATGACCGGCTGTGCGTGTATACCTGGCTGTCCACCATAAGCACATTGCTGTCGTGAAGCGCAAGATAAGCAAAATAGGTATTATATGAATGCGTGAACGCATCCACCAACGAACAAAATCCCGCCGGGATATCATGGCCCTGGAAATTCCTCAAGCGAAAGGGAATCTCTTTCCCGTTTAACATCGTGCTCCCTTTGAGATCGGTGCGCGGAAAAGAGGCAAACGCACTCCCGGTGGTTAACAACCGCTGGAGATATGGGAAACGCTCCCGCGAACATAAAAAAGCAATGGAATCAAGTATTTTCGCCGTGGACCCGGGGTTGTATTTCCATTTCCAGGCCCGGTTCAAGTGCGGGTTCGTGTCCCTGCGATAAGGACCGGGAAGCTCCGGGTTCAACTCCAGCAGCGTCGCTTCATCATACGGATACGATGCGGCCGCCAAAATTCTTCCTTCCGGGTCCAACAACACCACCGACGCTTCATAAAACCGGTTCTTTTCCAGGTCGATTTCCTTCTTCAACTCCCGCATCCGCTTGCGCAGCGGTGAAACTCCACTCTCACCGGACTGCGCCGAGTGCGCTTTCAATTCTTCATACTCTTTCCGCAGCGCCTGGTACTTCGGGTTATTAATTTCCGTTTCCCGGTTTTCCAGCAGCATCTTCCGCATGGCGTTCAATGCGATTTTCTGCCACTCCAGGTTAAACGTTAAACGAATATCATGGATACGGTTTTCCCGGTACAAACCGGAGAAAATCTGCTCCAATGCCCAGGTCTCCTCCCCTTTGCCGCCCAAAAGGCCCAACATGTCCGGCGGAACTTCCGTCGCATAAAAACGCCGGTACGCCCCGTTGATCTCCGAACTGTAAGCCAGGATGTTGTCTTTTGCATCCACGATGGCGGGCTTTTGCGGGGACTTTGCTTTTCGAAACGAAGGACGGTGGACCACCACCCGCCCCTGCGGGACTTTCTCCGGGATGTACAACTTGTCCATAAGCGCGCCGGGGTCCAGGTTGAAGGAAAACAACCCCCGCTTGCCCATGAAAAGGGTTTCCCTGGAAAGGTTGATGTCGTAGTCAATGCCCGTATTAAGGGATTTGATGATGGCCGCTTCTGGTTCCGGCGGAAACGGGTAATTCTGCTCCTGCCTATAAGAAATAACAAGGTTCTGCAACCCTTCCACACGCCGGTAATCGAATTTAATATAAAGCGAAGGATGAATCCTTAATATATCCCCGGCCGCCGCCGAGATAACAGAGTCT
>Ga0315276_10003915_pt1 | contig 13667 bp, 9 predicted proteins | sample YL17G05_0_MG_FD_204542 | JGI IMG/M metagenome (GOLD analysis project Ga0315276, IMG submission 204542) | Sediment microbial communities from Yellowstone Lake, YNP, Wyoming, USA - YL17G05_0 | ecosystem: Environmental > Aquatic > Freshwater > Lake > Sediment | place: USA: Wyoming | collected...
AAGCACAAGAACGTCATGACCGCGGCGTGGGCGACACCCGTCTCTGCCGACCCGCCGATCCTCATGGTGAGCATCCGGCCGTCGCGCTTCACCCATGATCTCATCCTCGAGGCCAAGGAGTTCGGGGTTTCGGTCCTGGCCGACGATCAGAAGAAGCTCTCCGAGATCGCGGGGACACTCAGCGGGAAGAAGAAGGACAAGCTCGCCCTCCCCGGGTTCGAGAGCTTCGCCGCGAAGAAGATCAAGGCGCCGCTCATTAAAGGAGCGCGCGCGTGGTTCGAGTGTGTTCTCCATTCGCACCATACCGCCGGCGACCACACGGCTTTCTACGGAACGGTGATCGAGATGAAGGTCGACGAAACGAAGTCGCCGCTTGTCCTTTTCCAACATAAGTACTACGCGCTTGGCGAGGTGAAGGGCGTCTACCCGTGAGACGCGGGGTACCGGCGGAGATCCGCCGCGAATTGCGGTCGACGACAACTATACCTATCGATTCAAGCCATATCTCACGATCCTGCAGATCCCTCGCGGGAGATCGTCCGGGATAACGGAACATTGCCCGTATAACTGTCGTGCAGCCAATGGCCTACCCCGCCGCCCGAGCGAAAAAATCGCTTGCCACGATTTCGGCCCTCGGGTAAAACTCCTGGTACTTAGATTGCAACACCCCCGCCTGATTGGCTCAGAAACAGGCAAACGCTCGCGAGAGGCGCATGAGAAGGTTCTTCCCCATCGCTGTCGTCATGGTAGCTTTCGTCGTTTTTGCGGCGAAGGATGCCCTTTTCCCCGTGCTTCGGGTCACGCCCGGTAAGCGTCCGGCCGCCGTCGAACCGGTGACAAAACACCCGGCTTCGACCGTGACCGCGGACCCCAGGGTGGAGGCGGGGATGTTCGGCTTTTCCACCCCGAAGTCGGAGAACGTCGTCCACGGGACGATCTCCAGGGGACAGCCTTTCTTCGTCGAGATGCAGCGCGCCGGGGTGTCGCCGATCGACATCGAGGAGATCGTTCGGGCGACAAAACAGGTTTTCAATTTCAGGAAGGTCCAGCCGGGCCAGAAGTACTCGATCTACTCGGATGCGCAGGGCGGTCTCGACAGCCTCAAGTTCGTCGTCGATCACGAGAAGATATTGAACATCGCCAAGGTCGGCGACGCCTTCCGGGCGCGTCTCGACATGGTGCCGTACCGGATCGAGCGTTTCGTGACCACCGCGGAGATCAACCAGTCTATTTTCCTGTCGCTCCAGAGGATCGGCGCCGATCCGCAGCTCGCCATGGAGCTCACCACGATCTTCCAGTGGGACATCGACTTCTTCAAGGACATCCACCCGGGCGACACGTTCTCGATTCTTTACGAAAAGAAGATCTACGATAACGGCAAGGAACAGATGGGTCCCGTTCTCGCCGGGCGGATCGTCTCGCAGGGACACCCGCACAACGCGTTCCGGTATCAATCGAAGGACGGGAGCACGAACTACTTCGACGAGCTCGGCAAGTCGCTCCAGAAATCGCTGCTCCGCACACCGCTCGAGTACTCGCGCGTGTCGTCGAACTTCAGCTACAACCGAAAACACCCGGTGACCCACAACTACGCACCCCACCTCGGTGTCGATTACGCGGCGCCGACGGGAACGCCGGTCCGTGCGACGGGTGACGGCACCGTGGCCGAGGCCACGCGCAACGGTTCCAGCGGCAATTACGTCAAGATCCGCCACAACAGCCGATTCGAGACCTATTATCTCCACCTGTCGCGGTTCGGAAGGGGCGTCCGCGCGGGCGCGAGGGTCCAGCAGGGGCAGGTAATCGGTTACGTGGGCGCGACGGGGCTCGCGACCGGCCCGCATCTCGATTACCGGATCAAAGCGAACGGGACGTTCGTCAACCCGAGGACGATCGCGCTTCCGTCGAGGGAGCCGGTGCCGACTACCGAGATGGCCGCGTTCGAGAAGGTAAAGCTCACGTACCTCGCCGGGCTCCTCGACGAGAGGGCCGCCAACGAGACGGTCGCCTTTGGGAAACCCATCTACACCAAACCGCCCCGACAGGCGCGGTTGTTCTAGCTCTTCTCGGTCGAGCATCCACCCTTCCGGCATCCGGCGCACTTCCTCTCCACACGCCCAGCGCTAATCCTTCGGAAACGAGAAGTGCATTTCGATAACCCTCTCGACCTCGACGCGGTCCGCGGGGCTTTACACGATCCTCAAACGCACATCCCCCTTGGCGGAGACCCTCCCCACAACGGCGGCGTTTGGGTAGGTGGCTCGGAGCGCGGCGACGAAGGCGTCGCTTCGCTCCTGGGGGACGGCCACGAAGAGCCCCCCCGATGTCTGCGGATCGACGAGCAGATGATCGAGCGTGTCGTCCTTGGGGCGAACCCACTTCATCGAGTCGTACACAAAGATCCGATTGGTACCCGCGCCTCCCGGGATGAACCGCTCCTCGATCGCCTCGATCGCACCCGGCAAGACCGGGACTTGCGACGCGGCGATCTCGAGCGTGACGTCGCTCGCTTCGGCCATCTCGAGGGCGTGACCCAAGAGACCGAACCCGGTGATATCCGTGCACGCATGGACCTCGTGCTCGCGCATGATCTCGGAGGCGCGTTTGTTGAGGAGCGTCATCGATCCCACGAGCGCCGCGTACGATGCGTCATCGAGCCTCCCCGCCTTGAGCTTGGTCGCGAGGACACCGGTGCCGAGCGGTTTGGTGAGTACGAGCGCGTCACCGGGACGGGCGCCGCCATTCTTAACGATACGGCCGGGATGGATCATCCCGACGACGGACATCCCGTACTTGACCTCGGGGTCGCTGACGGTATGCCCCCCGGCGACGACTACACCCGCCTCACGGGCGACCGCCGCGCCGCCTTTCAGAATCTCGGCGAAAACCTCGGGACCCAGTTCTCCCTCGGGAAACGCGGCGATGTTGAGGGCGATGAACGGTGTCCCGCCCATCGCGTAGACATCGGAGAACGCGTTCGCCGCGGCGACCCGCCCGAAGTCGAACGGATCGTCGACGATCGGTGTGAAATAATCGACGGTGAGAACGAGCGCCCTCTCGTCGTCGAGACGATAGACCGCCGCGTCATCCGCTCCGTTGAACCCGACGAGGAGGTTGGGATCGGCGGGAAGCGGCAAGTGCTCGAGGATATCGCGCAAACCCGTTGCGCTAAACTTGGAAGCTCAGCCGGCGCAGGTCGCGTATTTCGTGAGTCTTATTTTCTTCGCATCGGTCATGGCGTCCTCTCGGGCTATTTCCCCTCGCTTTCACCACCAGGGGCTCCCCCCTTTTCGACAATAAAACGAAACGCACCCGCGTGTTTTTCCCGGTGCCGTATCGTGTGACCGTTGCTCTTGCACCACGCCGGCAGATCGAGCGCTATCGCCGGGTCATCGGATACGACCTCGAGGAGAGCACCGGAATCGAGTTGTTTGAGCGCGTCGGAGGTCTTGATCACCGGCATCGGGCAGAAGAGCCCGCGGGTGTCGACGATCAACTGGGGGTTCACCGGCGGCCGTCCGTGCGCCACCTGCGGGGAGGTCTTCCTCTCGGAGGCCTCGTGTCCTGCGCGGATCCTTCGCGGTTCGACCGCTCATCCTGTGGAGACCCTTCGCGGTTCGGCTGCTCGTCCCGTGGAGACCCTTCGCGGTTTGGCCGCTCGTCCCGTGGAGACCCTTCGCGGTTTGGCCGCTCGTCCCGTGGAGACCCTTCGCGGTTTGGCCGCTCGTCCCGTGGAGACCCTTCGCGACTTCGCCTCTCATCCTGCGGGGGTTCCTCCCGCCGCGGCCGCGTTTCGGGTGGGCGGTCATCGGGTCCCGGTCTCGGCCGGCGAGGCGGAGCTCCGCGGCGGGGTCTTCCGTCGCGTTGCGGGTAGTCGCGCCTGGGCCGTGGATCGCGCCGCGGCCCTTCCCGAGACGACCGCGTGTCGCGCGGAGAAGTCTCGCGCCCCGGTCTTGCCTCCGGCGCGGGGCCTTCGCGACCTGGTTTGGTTTCCGGCCGCTTCGGCTTCCCTTCAGCGGGCGGCTCGGAGAGCCGATTCCTCAGGGCGAGCACGACGAACTTGGCCGCAAGCCACGGGTCTGCCGGACGGCCGAAGTACCCGGACACCCAATCCTTCCGCGGGGCGGCCAGATTGGCCACGACCTTCATTTTCTCGGCCCACGTCCCGTGCGCAAACAAAGAGAACCGGTACCGGTGAAGGGTCGGCGCCTTTTCCGTCAGTCCCCCCACGTTTCCCGGGCGCCACACCATCTCGAAAAAGCTCTTCTGCACCCGGCCCGGATTGGGGAGGGGCTTGCGCTTGACCGGAAGCTGGAACATTTTGACGACCGACTCATACGCGAAATAGAGAGCCGGGTAGAACGACCCGCGGCGGGCGAGCCGTTCGATGTACTCCCAGTCGAGGTCCTCGAAGTGCCGGGCGAGAATCCGCCCGGCGTCGACCGCGTGGAGAAGCCGCCCGAATCCGGTCATATTGAACGCCATGCAGGAACGGACGAACTGGTCTTCGTAAGAGAGTCTCATCGCCTCGATGTCGCGGCCGAGCCTTTTGCCAAGCGCCCACGCCGCTTCCGACGAAGCCGGGTGTCCCACGTCGATCACGCGGAATTTCACCCCGATCGAGACCTCCCTTTCCCCCCGGAGCACGCACGGCGCAAAATACTGGTGGTAGAGCATCGCCTCGCGTCCGTTTTCGAAGGTCGGGTCCCGCGCTTCTCTCCGGTATCCGATGGCCCGTAGGGCGCTCACAAACATATCCCAGTCGTTCTCGTGGATGAGAACGTCGAGGCTCTCGATGGGGCGGAGCCGATGCCGCGGGTAGAGCTTGAGCGCGGCCATCATGTCGTCGATGAGAAGAAAGGGCACACGCCTCTCGCGGAGCCGCCTCGAGATCGAGTGAAGCGCGTCGATGTATTTCTCGTTCCTCGCGGCCGAGGTTCTGGAGAGCGCGTTGAGTCTATCGAGCGTGACATCGGAAAGCGGCGCCTCGAGAGCGAGCTTCTGGAGCGAATCCAGAAAGAGGGGGGCAAGCGAGTGCCACTCGCAGAGCCGTACGAGCTTTCGCTCGAAATCCGGCTCGACACGGACGGGGATCCCCGGTGGGGGCCCGCCTTCCATTTTGATAAAATGGGCGAGAATCTCGAGTACTATGTCGATGGTCCGCATTTGCCGCCAAGCATAACAGAATGGACTTATCAGTAAATCTTTTTTTCCTGGTCCTTGTACTGGAGCTCGTAAAGGTTGGAGTAGAGCCCTCCCCGGTCGAGAAGGTCCCGGTGGGTGCCCTCCTCGACGATCCTCCCCTTGTGGAGGACGATGATGCGGTCGACGTGCCGTATCGTGGACAACCGGTGGGCGATGACGATCGATGTCCGGCCCGCCATAAACTTCTTGAGGGCGTCCTGGACCAAGTATTCGGTCTCGGTATCCACGCTCGAGGTCGCCTCGTCGAGGACGAGGATCTTGGGCTCGTAGACAAGCGCCCTCGCGAACGACAGGAGCTGGCGCTCGCCGACGGAGAGGGTGCGCCCCCTCTCCCCGACCTTCTCCGCGTACCCGGCGGGGAGTTTTTCGATGAATTTCTCGGCGTTGATGTACCTGGCGACGCCGCGGAGCTTGTCCTCCGAGATCGACCGGTCCCCCAGATGGATGTTGTACGCCACATCTCCGGAGAAGAGGAAAACGTCCTGGAGAACCGTCGCGATGTACCTGTGGAGGTCCTTTTGGGCGAATTCCCGGATGTCGGTGCCGCCGATGAGAATCCTCCCCTGCTCTACGTCGTAGAGCCGGGAGAGGAGGTTGATAATCGTCGTTTTCCCCGACCCGGTGTAGCCCACGATCGCCACTTTTTCCCCGGGTTCGACGGTGAAACTGATGTCGTGGACCACTTCGTCGCCGCCGCCATAGGCGAAGCTCACGCGGTCAAATGTCACCCGGGCCGGTTCGCGGGGGATCGGTGTCGGCGACGGCGGGTCTTGAATCGTGGGGGCGGTGTCCAGGAGCTCGAAAATCCTCTCGGCGGAGGCCATCGCCGACTGGAGGATGTTGTACTTTTCGCTCAAATCGCTGATCGGGCGGTAGAACCGCTGCGCGTACTGGATGAACGCGACGAGCGATCCGAAGGTGATCGCGCCGGCGACCACGCTGCCCCCGCCAAACCAGAGGATGAGCGCGATCGCCACGGCGCTCAGGATTTCGATCACGGGGTAGAACCACGCGTAGGCAACGATGGACTCGAGGTGGGCGTGGAAGAGGGCCCGGTTGTGGCGGGTGAACTTGTCGAACTGCGCCGGTTCGCGGCGGAACACCTGGACGACGCTCATCCCGGTGATGTTCTCCTGCAGAAACGCGTTCACCGCGGCGATCGTCTTCCTCACGCTCCGGTAGCTCGAGCGCACCTTTTCCCTGAAGACCATCGCCGCGGCAAAGAGAAGCGGCAACACGATGAACGTAATGAGCGCGAGGCGGAGGTTGAGATAGCAGAGCACCACCATGATCCCGAGGAGGGTGAAGACGTCGAGAAAAATCGCGACCGCCCCGGAGGTGAACATTTCGTTCAGGACTTCGACATCGTTGGTAAGCCTCGTCATCAGCCGCCCGACGGGGTTTTTGTCGAAGTACGCCACTTCTTTGCGCTGCAGGTGGCGGAAAATCTCCATCCTCATGTCGTACATGACGCGTTGGCCCACGTAGGCCATAAGGTAGATCTGGGCGTAGCTGGCGAGAAACGCGACGAGAAGAACGCCCAAGAAGACGCCGACGATTTTCGCGAGCCCCGCGTACCGCGCCCCCGCCTCGATCGGCGAGCCCGGCGCGATGTAGCGGTCGATCGCGATCTTGACGAGATAGGGCGGCGCAAGCTGGAAGAGGGACTCGAGAACGAGCAGCGCGAGGCTCAAGGCCACCAGCCCTTTGTAGGACTTGAGGTAGCGGAGTATCCGCTTCATGACAGCCGTGTCGTACGACTTGGCCTCGAGCTCGTCGTCGTGGAAGAACTCCACCGCCTAACTCCTCTCCAGGTCGTACATGATCTGCTGCTTATGAAACATCTCGGCGTAGACGCCGTGGCGCCCGACGAGGTCCTCGTGGGCCCCCTCCTCGACGAGCCGCCCGCCGTCGAGGACGAGTATCCGGTCCGCCTCCCTCACCGTCGAGATCCGGTGCGAGATGAGTATCGCCGTCCGCGTTTTCATCTCTTCCCTGAGCCGCCGGAGAATCTTCTCCTCGGTGTCCGTGTCGACGCTCGAGAGGGCGTCGTCGAGGATGAGGATCGCCGGGTCCTTGGCGAGCGAGCGCGCGATGGCGAGGCGTTGTTTCTGCCCGCCGGAGAGGTTGATGCCCCGCTCGCCGAGGAGCGTGTCGTACTTCGAGGGAAAACCCTGGATCTCGTCGTCGATCGCGGCCAAACGGCTCAGCCGGTCGAGCTCGGAGGCCCCAAGCGAGGGGACGCCGAAACCGATGTTCTCGCCGATCGTGTCCGAGAAGAGAAAGATGTCCTGCGGGATGAGCCCGACGAGCGACCGGAGCTCGGAGAGCGGGATTTTGTCCACCGGCGCCCCACCGACGAGCACACGCCCGGTCTGGGGTTCGTACAGACGAAGGATGAGCGAGACAAGAGTCGATTTCCCCGATCCCGTGGGTCCGACGACGGCGACCGTCTCACCGTCGCGAATGGTAAAGCTCAAGTCCTTCAGAACCGGAGCGCGACCCGACTCGGGGTCGTAGGCGAAGGACACGTTTTCGAAACGGATCGAGCGGTCGAGCGGGTGGAGCGCGCCGCTCGGATTCTTGTCGACCACGTCCTCGATCGCCGGCTTGGTATCCATGACGACCTTGATCCGCTGCATCGAGGCGAGCCCGCGCTCCATGATGTTCATCACCCAGCCGAGGGCGATCATCGGCCAGATGAGCATCGCGAGGTACCCGCTAAAGGCGACAAAAGTCCCGAGCGTGATCGTCTCGTCGATCACCTGCTTGCCGCCGTAGCCGAGGATGAAGAGGGCGCCGAGCCCCGCCACGCTGGTCAGAAGGGGCGAGAGAAGGCTCTGGATTTTGTAGAGCTTCATGTTCGCCTGGAGGTAAACCAGGCTCTGCTCGTCGAAATCCCGCGTCTCGTGCTCCTCCCTTGCATAGGTCCGCACCACGCGGATACCGGAGAGATTTTCCTGCGCCCTCGAGTTCAATACTCCGAACTCCTCCTGGACCTTCTCGAAATACAAATGGATGAGCTTCATGCTGTGGTACATCCCCACCGAGAGGATGAGGAGGGGGAGAACAGCGGCCACGGTGAGTGTCCACGACAAGACGATCATCAGACCGAGGGCGAAACCGGCCACGACGATCGTGTTCATCGAGTACATGACCCCGGGACCGACGAGCGCGCGGACCGCGTTCAGGTCGTTGGTCGCTAGCGCCATGAGGTCGCCGGTGCGGTTCTTGTTGTAGAAAACGGGACTGAGCTTTTCGAGATACGCGAAGAAGTCGCCCCGCATGTCGAACTCGATGTCGCGCGACACCCCGATGATGATCCGCCGCATGAAAAAGCGGAAAACGCCGCTCACGAGCGTGACGGCGACAAAGACCACCGCGAGGAGAAGGAGCCGGTCCTTCGCGATCCCCGACTTGAGTTCATCGATGGCCAGTTTGAGAATCCAGGGGTTCGCGAGGAGAAGGAGGTTGGAGAGAAGAAGGCATACCGCTCCGATAGCGAGCCGCTTGCGGTACCGCATGAGGTACCGGACGATCGTACCGATCGCCTGCCGCCTCTTGGTTCTCTCGTCGTTCTTTGCTGACAAACCTTTTCGATCCTCGTGCTCGAGCGCGGGTGTTGACGGATGGACGTCAAACAGGCTTAAATATAGGAGATAGGAGCGGTCAAGGCAAACTCGAACCCCGCGGCGCCGAAGCCGTCGAGCGTGACGGGCGGCGCTGGAGTCGAACACTGAACCCGTGGAACTGAACCCGAACACTGAAGGCGTGGCGCAGAGCCCGTGGCGCTCGCGCCCAAATCGAGGGAGTACGACGTGAAAATCCCCGATCGAAACGAAGCGATGGCGCTTCTTGCCGAGTACACGAAGAACGAAAACCTCGTCAAACACGGTCTTGCCGTGGAAGCGGCCATGAGACACTACGCCCGTCTCTTTGGCGAAGACGAGGGGTTGTGGGGAGTCGTGGGGCTCATCCACGACTTCGACTACGAAAAACACCCGACTCTCGAGGAGCACCCGTTCAAGGGAGCCGAGGTCCTTCGCTCGAGGGGATACGACGAATCGCTCGTCAACGCGGTTCTTTCGCACGCCCGCCACACCAACGTCCCCCGCGAGACCCGTCTCGAGAAAACGCTTTTTGCCGTCGACGAACTCTGCGGGATGATAACCGCCGTCGCGCTCGTTCGGCCGTCGAAGCAACTCGCCGACGTCAAAGTCTCCTCGGTAAAGAAAAAACTCAAGGACAAGGCGTTCGCCCGTTCGATCAACCGCGAGGACATCGTCGACGGCGCCCGGGAGCTCGGTGTCGACCTCGACACCCACCTCGGCCACGTGATCACGGCGATGCAGGGGATATCCGGCGAACTGGGGCTCTGACGAGCCCTGACGAGCTTCGATCAGCTTTGACGACCGGCCGAAATCACTGGAATACGCAACCGGCGCCCCGGCCGCGTGAACCGGTCATCAAAGAGCGCTTCGGCGGCTGGTTTTTGGCCGGTGGTCCAGCGGTCCACCGTTACCCTCTTGCCATAAGAGGTTGCTTCACAGATAGTTAGGCCGGTGGTCAATCCGGGAGACTGGTACGGTTGTTGCGTCCTCCGTCCTCACGATGAAGCACGCCGTACGGGTTTTTTTCTTGGGCGCGGCCCTTGGGTTCTGGGCATCGACGCTCTCCGCCCTGCCCGAGACCCGTCCCGGCGACCGTCTCGACGACGCTTCCCGAGACCGGACGCGCGCGTCCGCCCCCGCGGAGAACGCGGGATCGACGGCGGCCGTTTCCCTTGTCGAGATCTCGGACATGGCCATCACGGAGAGCGCGACTCTCTCGGCACCGTTCGAGTGCGACACCTCCGCGGCGACCGAAGACCTTCTCGAGAGCGCCCGAGAGATGTTCCTCGCGGACCGCTACGAACTCGCCGAGATGCTCTACAAGTGTCTGCTCCGCCGCGACCCCTCCCATGTGTCGGCGATACTCGAGCTCTCCGTCGTCTACGAGACGATGGGAAAGCTCCAGTACGCCAAGGGTCTTCTCACGCGGGCGGAGATCCTCAAACCCAACGACGCCGAGATCATCGAGCGGAGCATCGAGCTCTCAAGGAAATTGTCCACGGCGCTTCGAGCCGAAGTCGACTCCCTCGTCGCGACGGGCGCGTACGACACGGCGCTCCCCAAGCTCGCGATGCTCATCGACGCGCAACCGGAAGACGCGGAGCTTTACTACAAAAAAGCTCAGTGTTATCTTGCCCTCCGCGACGCCGAGGGGGCGCTCTACGACATCGATAAAGCGCTTCGGATCGGGAACGACCCCCGTTTTCGGGCGCTTAAATCGGAGGCCCGGGGGCTCATCGCCACCCGGGACGTGGAGACGCTGGCGCGTCAGGCGAAAAACCTCATCGCCACGGGCCGCAAGGCCGATAGCGATCGGGCCCTCCCCATTGTGGGCGAGATCCTCGCGCGGGACCCCGATCACAAGTGGGCGAAAAAGCAGTTTCTGGCCCTCACCAACGGCGGGAGCGAAGCGGCGGACACGGGAGTGGTAGAGGGCGGCTCGCCCGGTCCGGGCGGCCGCGTGAGAACACTCGCCGCCCAGGCGGCGGCGTACGCAGCTTCTTTCGGCCGCGGGGCGGTGTCTTCCGGCCGCGCGGCGGTGTCTTTCGCCGGGAAGCTTGCCGGGTCTTTCGGGCGGCATCTTGTCTGGTTGATCGCCGCGGTTCTTCTTCTCGTCGTCTTCCGCTCCCCGCTCACGTCCATGATCGTGCGTGGATTCGAGCCGCGGCAGGTCTTGTCGGGGCGGCTCGGTCCGTTCGACATCAACGCGATCTTCTCGATCATACACGCGCAGGGCGGGCGCGGTGTTCTCCACATCCGTTCGGGACCGATCAAAGGGCGCGTCTATTTCGTCGACGGCGAGATATACCACTGCAAGAGTGGAAAGCTCGAAGGACGGGATGCCGTCCGCCGGCTGCTCGCGCAGACCCGCGACGGTTATTTCGTTCTGACGAAGCTCCCCCGCTCGTACAAGAAAACCATCGACGTCCCCTTCAGCCTGGTTCTGATGGACCTGGGCGAAAAGTCCTTCCTCGGGACCCCGAGCGCTGCCGCCGAAGGATCCTCCGCGGCGCCCCGCAAAAAATCGAAGATGAAAAGTCTGTTGGAAAACAAGGCGTAGGTTCTAGCGGACTTGTTCCACGACTTCGACGACGGACCGTACCCGCGCATCGTGCTCCTCGCCGGATAGCGTGCTGAGAGCGGTCTCCTCGACTTCAACGGCCGCGTCCGGCGGGATGCTGCCGTCCGTCCGGAGGAACTCCGTAATGCGGGCGACCTCCTCGGGGCTTCTCTCCACGAGAACGAGATAGTACGACCCTTCGGAGCGCGCGCGGATCAGCGCGTCGCCCTCGGAGAGCGCCGCGGCCGCGCGTTGGAAAAAGCTCCGCTCACCGGGGGAGAAACACGATCCGTTCCGCCGATGGTCTTTGAGATCGCATTTGAGCACCGCGACGGACCTGCCGCTGAGCATCGCCGCTTCCCGCAGACTCGTCAGCGGGACGGTGAAATCTTCCCTCGCGTCGAATCGGGGGAGCACGGGGAATCGAAGCGACACCCGCGGCTCGCCTCCCGATGGCGGGAGTCCGATCTCCCCCGAGAGCGATGCGACGATACGGTGAAACGCCCTCGATTCGAAGGTCTCACCGCGGCCCTCGAGCGGATCGCGGAGATTTTGCAGATCGATTTCGATGCTTCGAGATCCGTCCACGAGATCGCAACCCATGCTTACGGGGCGCGCCTCGTCGGCCCGAGGGCCTTCCAGGAGGTGGCGAATGACCGCCCGGAGGCGATCCGGGTCGGTGAAGATGAAGATTTGAGAGCCGGTGTCGCCTGGGCCGAATTCGACGTGTCTTCGCACGGCGGGCTGCGTGTCGGCGACTGCCCGCTCGACGAGGTCCCGTATCGAGACGAGCCTGCGGGAGACCGACACGTCGCCGAGCGTGATCTGAAGAAGATCGAGCTGTCCTTCGACGAGGCGTACGATCCGGTCGAGGTTCCTCTGACCGATGGCCAGCAGCCGTCCCTCGCTCGAGCGCAAGTCGCCGGGCGGAAGGAGATCCGCCGTTCGGACGGCGTACAGATTGTCGAGCGCGAGCTTGATCGCGGTCAGCGGAGTCCTCAGCTCGTGGGCGAGCCCGGTGAGAAAGCTCATCCGCAGCCGGTCGAGCCCCGCTTTTCCTTCTTCGTCCTCCCGCGCGGACACCGCCCGTTCGACGGCCGCCGAAAATCGGGCCACATCGCGGATGGGTTTCTCGAACACGTCGCTTACCGCGGCTTCGCGAGCCCGTGTCTCCAGGTCGGCCGAGGGATCCGCCGTGACGAGAATGACGGGGACGGCGATGCCCCGGTCGCGGACTTCGCGAGCGAAATCGACCCCGGTCATTCCGGGCATCTGAACATCCGAAACGACCGCGTCGGGATAGGCTGAATCCATGAGGGGCAGGGCCTGGAGCGGCGATTGGAAACCGCGGACGCGGTAGCCGCTCTTCTCGATGACGCGCGAGAGAACCTCGCGCATCAGGTGGTCGTCGTCGATGACAAAAACGGTCCTCATTTTCACTCCACACCGATGTCCCGCGACGTTGCGCGGGAAGGCGTTGTTGATCCCTGGCTGCTGCTTCGAGCGTGAGGGTGCTTGTAGAGATCGTGGAGGGCAAAGTCCATGCCACGGGCAGCGCGCCGTTTGCCCGGAACGGACGCGGTTTCCGGCGGGTAAGCGGCGGTTGGAATCGAACCCTTGAAGCCGCCCGGAGAAACGAAAAGGAACCGGCCTCGGGCGGATCGAAACGCACAATTCAGCCGTTATTGGGCATCTTGCAAAAGCGAGGTTGACCTGCGTGGAGCTTGATTCGCGAGTTGCGCTGGAGGATCGCGCGCGGGTGGGGACGGAGAAGGACCTCCGCCCCATCAGTTCTAGTACATCACAGTGAGATTGATACCTGCGGAGGCGTCGGCGGCTCGGTCTTGGGAGTCTCCCCTCTCCCCCTGAACGCTCAGCGAAAGGCGCGACACGTCCGAGAGCGCGAGCGACAGACGCGAGAAGTAGATTTCGCGTACCGCGCCCGTGGCGAAGAAAAGACCCAGCCCCCCTGCTTCGATCTCGATCCGGCGCGTAAGAGCCGCGAGAACCCCGCCCCCGGCCATCGCGTAACGGCCGTAGAGACCGGCTTCTTCGAGGCCTTCGTTCACGCGGAGGGGGTAGGCGCCCCCGCCCAGCACCCAGCAGGAGATCGACCGGAGCGGCTCGAGGGCCTTCTCCCCCTCGCCGACGCCGATCGAGTCGACGAAGACGAGCCCGGCCTCGATATCGGTGCTCCCCGAGGCGAAAGGAAATAGCGAAACCGAACCCGATCCCATGCGGAGCGTCGAAGTCACGGCGAGCGACCTTCGAGCGCCTGTCCATAGCCGGGC
>Ga0315276_10003917_pt1 | contig 13664 bp, 10 predicted proteins | sample YL17G05_0_MG_FD_204542 | JGI IMG/M metagenome (GOLD analysis project Ga0315276, IMG submission 204542) | Sediment microbial communities from Yellowstone Lake, YNP, Wyoming, USA - YL17G05_0 | ecosystem: Environmental > Aquatic > Freshwater > Lake > Sediment | place: USA: Wyoming | collected...
GGTCCTTGCCGTTGAGCCCGCTGATGGCCTTGACCGCCTCGTCCTTATTCGGCATCTCGACGAAGCCGAAGCCGCGGGGCTGACCGGTCACCTTGTCCGTGATGACGGCCGCTTTGTCGACCGCCCCGAAAGCCTGAAAGGCCCCCCGGAGGTCTTCCTCGGTCACCGTGAAAGAAAGGTTGCCAACATAGATGTTCATACTCGTCTCCTTTGACGAGGGTCCGTCCGGGGATCTCCCGTGACGTCCCGTACTAAAAAATCGATCGCAATAAAGGAGAGGAGTATGTCGCCTGTCAGGGCCTCTGCCACTCTGTGCCTTTATCCGACCCGCGCCCCCTTTACGGGGGATTTCCACCCGATATAATACCACAAAAGACGCACAAATAAAATAAAATAAAAAACGGCCGGCCCAACCCAGGCCTCCACCCTCGCTTGCGGATAGGGGTTGGCGCTCTCCCTCATTGGTTATTATTGCCCTCAAGGGCCAGGGCCGCCAGGCGCCTTTTCGCGTCGGCATATTCGGGGAGGTCGCGGTCGGCGTCCTTCCAGAGGACGAGGAACCTGCGGTACCGCTCGAAAGCCTTCGCCGCAAGCCCCTTCCGCTCGTAGAGCTTCGCCAAACCGTAATGGAGCCGCGGGTCGATGAGGGTCCGGTCTTCCTTCCCTGGGTCGAACGTCGTCAGGCCCTCGTACTCCGCGACCGCCTTGTCGAGTGCCCCCTGGGCAAGATAGGCCCGGGCCAGGGCATCCCTGGGGAAGGGCATGTTGTAGATCGACAGGAGGTTCTGGATCGTCGGGGGCTTCCCCGGGGGGGTCGCCTTCTCCAGGATCGCGACGGCCTTGTCCGCGGAACCTTCGGCGAGCACGACCTCCCCGCGCAACCGGTCGTAAAGGGTCCCGATGGCGCGTTTCATGGGATCGGTAATACCGGGGAGAAGCGATCCGAACGAGGTCAGCCGCGACCGCGCGTCCGTCACCCGGCCTTGGGCGAGGTCGAAGGACGCGAGCACGAAAAGGTTGACGGCCTCGGAGTCCCTGTTCCCCGCGGGGGAAAGGCCCTTGATGCGGTCATACCAGCGCCCGAGCCATGTCCTGGCCGCCTCAAACTGCCCTTGCCGCGCCCGGATGCAGCCCAGGAGGTATTGCGAAGAGGCCTGGCCCTCGACATATCCCATCGTGCCCGCAAGATCGGCCAACCGCTCGAGCTCGGAGATCGCCTCGGCATAACGGCCGGACCAAAGGAGCAAGAAGGCTTTCCCGAAAGAGCCCCGGCCCTTCATCCCCAACGACGGGGCCCTCGCGATGAACTCATCCATGGACTTCAGCGCCTCCGGGTATTCCTCCCGGAGCGCCTGGAGGTAGGCGAGCGCCCAATACGAGCCGGTGAAGTCGGGATTGAGGGTCAGCGCGTCCTTGTAGGTGGCAACCGACTTTTCCAGGTCCCCCATCCAGAAGTAGGTCTCAGCCAGGGAGTCCAGGGGGTTCGGGTCGCCCGGGGAGACGGCGGCGTACCGCTTGAAGGTATCGATCGCCTTCGCGTATTCGCCCAGGTCGGCGTACGTATAGGCGAGCATATTCAGGGCGTATCCGTAACCGGGGTCGAGAGCAAGGGTCTTTTTGAACTCCTCGACCGCCGGGGCGAGGATCCGCAGGTTCTTGAGGAGCATGCCCAGCTCGAAATGGACGGTCTTCTCCTTGGGATATTTCGCGGCGAGCTCCCTGAGGATCCGCAGGTTCTTATCATAGTCCCGTTCGATGGCCCCCGCATAGCTCGCCTCGATGTAGAGCCGTTCCTTTTCGGTGCACTTCACCGAGAGGTCCTTGGCCCTCCGGAATGATTTTTCCATAGCGGGCGTGTCTCCCAGACTGCCGTGCACGCGGGCCAGGGCGAGGTAGGCGACGGCGAAGCCGGGATCGAGCTCGACGGCCCGCTCGAGGGACTTCAGGGCATCGGCGTAATAGAACCGCTCGAAAAAGTCCCGGCCCTTCAGGTAGGCGTCGTAGGCTTCCATCGACGAGGTCGTCCGCTCGGCGATCGCGGTGCCCTCGGCCGCGACGTCCCGGCTCGAGAGCCCGACCCCTTTCGATATTTCCCGGCTGAGCTCTCCGATCTGCCGGTCGAGGATGCTCCGGAGCCCGTCGCCCTTCGACCCGGCGCTCTTGATGAGACGCTTGGTCGCAACGTCCAAAACCTTGACGTCGGTGGCGAACATTTCGCCCGCCTTGACGAAGCTCCCCAGGACGATGATCCCGACGCCTTCCCGGCGGCATAGCTCGAATCCCAGGTCCGCATCGATCGTCCCCGCCTCGTCTTGACCCATCTGCTTCAGGATGTCTCGCATCCTCTCCCAGGTGACGACGGCAAGGTCCCTGGACTGCTCCAGGCTCGTGATCAGGAGATTGGGGATCGCCTTCCCAAGGTAATCGTAGGACTTGTCCCCGGTCTGGTTCTCGAACGTCATGACGGCGACGGAATGACGATGGGAGGACCCGGAGGGCGCGCCTTTCTTCAAAAAGAGGAACCACCCGGCTGCGGCCATGGCCGCGACGGCGATAAGAATGGCCGGGACGACGGCCTTCTTCAGGCCGAACGTCAGGGTCACGCTCCGGGCCGTCGACGGCTTCGGCCGGGGAAGGGCTCGCTCGGTCGTGGGGATGCGCTTCGCGATCCGCTCGAGCTCGGCACCCAGCTCCTCGGCCGTCCCGAACCGTCTCTCCGGGTCCTTTTCCAGGCATTTCAGGACAACGCGGGCGAGATCTTCAGGGATATCGGGATTGAGCCCGCGCGGGTCGCCCGGCTTTTCGCTCTTGTGCTTGAAGCCGACCGAGAATGGCGTGTCCCCTTCGAAGGGGACGCGGCCGACGAGACATTCGTAGAGAATGATCCCCAGCGAATAGAGGTCGGAGCGGGCGTCGACGATCCGGCCCTCCACCTGCTCGGGGGACATGTATTCCGGTGTCCCGATGATGACCCCGGCTCCGGTGAGATCCTTCGAACGGACCGAGCGGGCGATGCCGAAGTCCATGATCCGGACCTGGCCCTCCCGGTCGATCATGATGTTGCTCGGCTTGAGGTCCCGGTGGACGATGCCGCGGCGGTGGGCCTCGGCCAGGCCCTCGCAGAGCTGACGGGCCACGGTGACGGCCGTCCCGGTCCCCAGGCGCCCGGACATCCGGATCATGGCCTTGAGATCCTCGCCGGGGACGTATTCCATGGTGATGTAGAAAAGAGAGCCCTCGCGGCCCATGTCGTACATCCGGCAGATGTGCTTGTGGGAGATGTCCCGGGCGGTTCGAAGCTCGTTCCGGAAGCGCTCGATGGTGTTCCTGTCCGCGGCGACCTCCGGCTTGATGAGCTTCAGGGCGATCTTGGCGTTGATCTCCCGGTCGTAGACCTTGTACACGTGGCCCATCCCGCCCTTACCCAGCTCCTCGATGATCTGATACCGCCCGGCGAACGTCGACCCCATGGCCAGCTCCTCCCGGGGCGTTTCGAGGGTCATGGTCTGCGGGGCGGAGTCGCCCGTCTCTCGAAGCGGGGTCCCGCAGTCCGCGCAGAAGCGCGCGGTTTCGGGGTTATCGAGACGGCATTTGGGGCAGTTCACGTCGGTACCCTAGATATATACATATATACGTAAAGGAACGGCGAAAGATTAGCAAGAACGGGCCGGTGAGTCAACATTGAACGGGTCCGGCGCGACGTGGCACGGCCGCCGTGGATCGCTGTCAAGAAAGAGCGAAGTCGCGGAGGCGGGCTGTGACACGTTCCAAGATGACGGCCATCTCCGCGAGGCGCTTGTCGAGAAGGCCGAGCCGCGTGCGAAGCGCGGCCTCGAGCTGCGGAACGGTCCCGGCCGCATCGCCGGATTCTATCTTACGGTACTGGGGCATGACGTCGAGAGGTTCCGGCAGTTGGCCGAGCTCGCCGAAGCCCAGCCGGGGGAAACCGGGAGCCAATCGCGAGAGCTGTTTTTGATAGACGGGGTAGCTGAAGCGGATGCCGAATCGCGTCATCCCGGTCCGCTCCAGCGCGTCGAGCGCGGCCGCGCGGTCCGGTCGCGTCGCCTTCAGGGCGGCAAGCGCCTTGCCGAGGCCTTGAACTTCCTTGAGGATCGCCTGATGCGGATAGATCGTGATGTCGTCGTCGGCGGGAGAGAGGGCCGTGAAACCGCTGTTGATGTCCTTCTCGACGGAAAGGAGAACCGCGTTCGCGGTTTCCACTTCGGCGGCAGGGATCTCGGCCAAGGCCTTTTCGAATGCGGCCGCGGCGGCCTTGAAGACCGCGACGCCGGCAACCAGCCGGGACACGCTCGCGGGATCGGCGCCGGCGGCCCCGAGCTCTTCGGCGTTCACGGCGGCGGCGAGTTCGGCGGTCCTCGCTTCGAGGCTGTAGGGCAACAGGCCGTGGTCAAGATCTTCGGCGATCCGGAAGGCGAACTTCGCGAGCTTCGCCAGGTAATCCCAATCCACGAGCGCCGCGGTCTCGAAATTCGAATGATAAAGCTTGTCGTAAGCGTCGTCGAACGTCTCGAACTTCACGCTGGAGATGCCGGCTGCCGAGAAAGGCCACTGGTCGTTCCACGAATTGACGGGCGTCAGGGGCTCGAACCCGTTGGGGACCAGGTCCGGGTTCCGCGCCACGAGCTTCTTCAGCCAGGGCTGGAGCTCGGGATTGGAGCGGAGGCCGAGCGGCGCGCCTTTGACCGCCATGCTCTCAAGGTTGATCATCCCCCGGACCCGGCCCGCCCAGTCCGGATGGGCGCGGGCGACGGCCCACCAGGCGCCGGCGAGCCAGTCGTAATTGGAATTCGTCCAGCCGAATTCCTCGCCGGCCGTCGCTAGGAACACGAGCGTGCTCTTCGGGCGGTGTCCGGAGACGCGCATCGCCTTGGCTACGGCCAGCATGTTCGCTAGCGCGCCGGTGTCGTCGACGCCGGCGCGGAAGTGGGCGTCCTGGTGCGCGGCCACGATCACCATCTGCCCGTCTCCGCGCCCGCCGGGGAGCTCGCCGAGCACGTTGTAAGCGACGCCGCCGTCCTTCTCGAACGTGACCTTTTCCTTGAGGATCATGGTCGCCGTCACCGGCCCGGCCGCAAGATTCGACTTGAGCCAGTCGCCGTCCCGCCGGGCGACATAGACCCACGGCGGGGCATCGAAGTCGTACTGGCCGTCGAAGCTTCCGAGGGCGGCGTCGCTGACCGAATAGTACTTGGAGTCCTCCGTCGTGTAGGTGCAGATCACCCCGGCCGCCTTGCGGTGCGCGGCCTCGAAGGCCGGCCAGAAGAACCACCACGAGCTCATCCGCATGTCGACCAGGACGAGCTTGCCGGCGACGTCGCCGGCGGCGTCGAAGTCGGCCGCCGTGCCGCCCTTGACATAGACGACCGGCGCCATGATCCCCCCGTCCGGAGTCGGGGGAACACCGGCAATGGTGGAGGCGATCATCACGCGATCGCCGACGGTGACACCCGCTTTCTCGAATTCGAATACATCGACCGGGACGGGCTCGAGCCGCACGTTCGAGAGCCCCATGGCCCGCATTTCGGCCGCCACTCGCTCGCCGACGGCGCGCTCGGATGTCGTCCCGGCCCAGCGGAAGCCCAGGTCGGGGTTGGTGCCGAGCGAACAAAAGTATTTGACGATCTCCTGGGGGTATCCTTCCGCGAACAACTTGTCGACGGTTTTATCGAACGCAACCGTGTCGTCCCGGCCGCCGCAGGATCCTAACGCCGCCGCGAACAGGAAAACGACGGGTAGAAGCCTGAGGAATCGATTCACGGTCACCTCCGCTCATATGTCGTGGGGCACGCGTTCAAATTAACAGGAAGCGAGTGGGCGGTCAATCCCTCGACTTCCCGGTCCTGGCAACGCCGGGACCGGGGCCGGGCTTCCAAGTCCCGATCCGGGCAAAGCCGGGACCGGGACCGGGCTTCCCAGTCCCGGTTCTGGCAACACCGGGACCGGGGCCGGGCTTCCAAGTCCCGATCCGGGCAAAGCCGGGACCGGGACTTGTTCGGGGTTAACCCTGAGCCTCGCTTCGCGCTTCGCGCTTCGCGTCCCCGCCTTTCATGGCGGGGTACCGTCGGCGAACGGGTCAAACCGGACCGCGCCATTCGAGTCATTCAAAGGTTCTTGACTTCCGAGCGGCGCCGGGCCATCATCCCGTCGGGGAGAGAGACCGAACCGCATGAAAAAGAGGGAACATGTATGCCCGCCCTGGCTGTCCTGGACGCTCGTCAACCCGTTCCGGAGCCTCACTCAAAATCCACATAAAACGCTCCGGCCGTTCGTCAAGGGGGGCGATACCGCGCTGGACGTCGGCTGCGGCCCCGGCTATTTCACGACGGCGCTGGCCGGGCTCGTGGGCGGGAACGGCCATGTCATAGCCGTGGACATCCAGGGGTGGATGCTCGAGAGGACTCGAAGGCGATTGGATAGGGCCGGCTTGTCGGGGCGGGTGCGCCTCCATCTCGCGCGGGCCGATCGCCTTGACGTCCCCTCGGATCGCGTGGACTTCGCCCTGGCCTTCTGGGTGGTCCACGAAGTGCCGGACAAGGAGAGGCTGTTTTCGGAGATCCTGGCCTGTCTCGTACCGGGCGGGATCCTGCTCCTGGCCGAGCCGCGTATGCATGTCGGCGCGAGGGCTTTTGCCGAGATCTCCGGCATTGCCGTAAAGGCGGGGTTCGAATCGGCGAGCCCGGTGTCGATCCGCCTCAGCCGCGCCGCGCTTTTTCATAAACCTTAACCGCTCAGGTCCTTTGCTCCTCCCGGGATCCCATCAATCCTTCTTCCAGTAGAAGAGCTTGCTTTTGCCCATGTACTTGCGGTCCGGGGTGAACATGTCGAGATAGTACTGATCGTTCGGGGACGGCAGGAGGGTGTCCTGTGAGATCGCTATATTGTAAAATCCGCAATTGCCGGACCAGCAGTACGGATCCGTCGGCGATTGAGGATACGGCGTATTGGGGGCCGTGGCGAACATCTGGTTGAAGCCCGCGTTCGACACGTCCGGGCGGCGCACATAAAAGAGGACCTTGTCGTACCCCGCGATTTTGTGTTCCGGTCCGTCGAAGACGTTCCGGCAAGCACACGGCCGCCACGGATCGCTGCCGGCACCCGGCGGGATCATGTCCCCGGCCGGCGGCTAGAGCACGACGGTCGACAGGAAGGCCGGCGGGCGCCGATGCCGGGTCGCCTGCTCGAATGCGTAGGCCAACTTGAGGAGGACCGGCTCGCTCCACGCCCGGCCGAAGAAGGACACCCCCACCGGCAAGCCGAACACGAACCCCCCGGGCACCGTGATGTGGGGATAGCCCGCGACGGCCGGGAACGTGGTGGCACCGCCCGATCCGGATTCGCCGTTGACGAGATCGGTCAGCGACGGGGGCCCGCTGGTCGGCGCCACGAGGGCGTCGAGCGCGTGCTTGTCCATGACGGCATCGATGCCCTCGGTTCGCGAAATGCGCCGGCACGCGGCCAGGGCGTCGAGATAGGCCTGTTCGGCGAGCGGCCCCTTGGCCTGCGCCTCGATGAAGATCTCCTGCTCGAAGTACGGCATCTCGCGGTCGCGGTTCCGTTCGTTGAAGTCGATCGCATCCCGCAGGGACTTGACGGGCGCGGACGGCCCGAGAGAGGCGAGGTAGGCGTCCAGGTCCGCTTTGAACTCGTACAGCAGGACTTCGTACTCGGCCTTGCCGAGCTCTTCGGCGTCCGGCAGCTCGACCGGGTCCACGATGACCGCGCCCAGGCGCTCCATGATCGCGATGGCCTCCGCGGCGACTCTGTCGGCGTGGTGGCTGTACCCGAAAAAGCCCTTTCTGGGGATCCCGATTCGGGCGCCCTTCAGGCCGGCCGCATCGAGGAACTTCGTGTAGTCGATCCGGCCGCCCGCGGGCGCGTCCTTAGTGACGGCATCGTCCGCGTCCGGTCCGGCAATCGCGCCGAGGAGGACGGAGGCGTCCGAGACCGTCCGGGCCATCGGGCCCGCCGTGTCCTGCGAATGGGCAATAGGTACGACGCCCGACCGGCTGACCAGGCCGACGGTCGGCTTGAGGCCGACGAGGCCGCAGCTGGCGGCGGGGGACGTGATCGAGCCGTCGGTCTCGGTTCCGATGCCGACGGCGACGAGGTTCGCCGCGACGGCGACGCCCGTGCCCGAGCTCGAGCCCGACGGATTGCGGTCGAGGGCGTACGGGTTCTTCGCCTGGCCGCCACGCCCGCTCCAGCCGCTTGACGAATGCGAGGAGCGGAAGTTCGCCCACTCGCTGAGGTTCGTCTTGCCGAGGATGACCGCCCCGGCCTCGCGAAGCCGGGCCGCGACGAACGAGTCCTTGGCGGGAATGGACCCCTCGAGCGCCAGGGACCCTGCCGTCGTCGTCATGCGGTCGGCGGTCCCGATGTTGTCCTTGATGAGCACCGGAATGCCGTGGAGCGGCCCGCGGGGGCCGGACTTCGCGCGCTCCCCGTCGAGAGCCTCGGCGATGGCCAGGGCCTCGGGATTGATCTCGATCACGGAATGCAGCGCCGGACCGCGGGCGTCGAACTGTTCGATCCGCGCGAGATACTTCTCGGCGAGCGACTTCGCGGTGTCCCGGCCGGACGCCATCCGCTCCTGAAGATCGGCCACGGTCAACTCGTCAAGCTCGAAAGGTCCCGGCGTGTCCGCGCCGCGCGCGGCGGGCCTGCCCGCCTCGGCCCCCGCCGGGACCGGGGCGGCCGCCGCCGCGACTCCAAGCACGGCGCTGTCGCGGATGAATGTTCGACGATCGATCGCCATCGGGAACCTCCTCTGTTCGAGGCATCCGCCGGGGAGCGGGTTGCCTCCCTTCCACGGCGGGAATATACCGCCGGCCGTCCGGTGATGTCAATGACAGGGCCTCGTCCTTATGCTATAAATCGTCTTCATGAAAAGGCCGATCGTCCTCATCTCCATATTGGCCGGACTTCTGTCCCCGGCCTTCGGCCAGGAACGGGGCAAAGAAGCCGCCGCCCTGAAGATCGGCGAGGCCATCGCCGTGGACGGCGCGCTCGACGAGCCCGCCTGGAAGTCGGCCGGCGCCCTCTCCGATTTCATCCAGTTCCAGCCGGACAGGGGGGAGCCGGCCTCGGTCCGGACCATGGTCAAGGTGCTTTATGACAGCCGGTACATATATTTCGGGTTCCTCTGCACCGACCCCGAGCCGGCGAAAATCGTCAGCCGTGTGACCAAGCGTGACGCCGACCTGAAGACCGACGACGCCGTGTCCGTCTGCCTCGACACCTTCAATGACAAGCGGACCTCCTATATCCTGATGACCAACATCCTCGGGACCCAATACGACGGCCGCATCGCCGACAACGGGAATACGACCGACACGACCTGGGACGGGGTCTGGAAGTCCGCCGGCCGGAGGACCGATTTCGGCTGGAGCGCCGAGATCGCCGTGGAGCTGGAAAGTCTCAAGTTCGAGCCTGGCCCGGACAGGACCTGGGGGTTCCAGGCCGGCCGCATCCTGCCCCGGGCGCTGGAACAGAGCTACTGGACCGGGCCGCTTGAGCAGCCGCAGAGGGTCTCCCAATTCGGGTCGCTCACGGGGATGGACCTGGAAGAGGCCGGGAAGAAATACCAGGTCATCCCTCACGTCATCACCAAGTTCGAGGAGGGAAAGGACTCCCAGTTCGAGGCCGGGTTGGACGCCCGCTATGCGTTCTCACAAACAGTCTCGGGCAACCTGACCGTCAATCCCGATTTCGCCACCGTCGAGGCGGACCAGGAGCAGGTCAACCTCACCCGGTTCGAGCTCAACCTCCCGGAGAAGCGCAACTTCTTCCAGGAAGGGTCCGAGATCTACAAGCAGCGGATCAACCTCTTCTATTCGCGACGGATCGCCGACATCGACGCGGGGATCAAACTCTACGGCAAGTCGGGGCGCTTCGAATTCTCGGGGTTGAGCGCCCAGACGAAGAGAGACGACGCTCTCGGCCTGGATTCGGCGAACTTCACCGTGGTCCGCGTGAAGGGCGACGTCATGAAGTCGTCGAGCGTCGGCTTCCTCGCCGCGAATCGCCTGGAGGGCGGCAGGAACCAGGGCACGGCCGGAGTGGACGCCAGCCTCAATTTCACCGACAAGTTCCATTTCACCGGCCAGCTGGCCCTGAGCTACGGCAGCAAGGTCAAGGAGGACTTCGCCTTCTTCCTGCGGCCGAGCTACGACACGGCCACCTTCCACTTTCACGTCCGATACAGCCAACTCGGCGAGCGGTTCGGCGACAACGTCAACGCCGTGGGCTTCGTCCAGGACGACAACCGAAGGGAACTGGATTCGGCCCTGACCAAGACCTTCTGGCTCCGGAAGGGGCCGCTCGAACGGATCGGCTACGAGTCCAACTACAACATCTATTGGGGCTTCAACGGGAGCTTGCGAAGCTGGCAGATCGACCAGGAACTGAAGTTCGACCTCAAGAACAAGTTCAGCCTGGGCGTCGACCACACCCAAGAATATAAGCTCTACGAGAAGGACTTCCGGAACAACGAAACCGAAATCTCCCTGAGCTACAACGAACGCGAGTGGCAATCGGCGCATATCGCCACCTCCTTCGGCAGGAACTTCGACAGGGACTTCCGGTTGTATGAAGCCGCGGTGAACTACGTGCTCACCCGGATCTTAAACTTTGAGTACAGCCTGGAGAGGTTGATCTTCGAACCCGATCCGGAAAGGGAGAGCACCTGGATCCACGTCATCCGGGCGACCAACTATTTCACCAAGGACCTGTTCCTCAAGGTCTTCTATCAGACGAACACGTCCATCGACAAGCACAACATCCAGGTCCTGTTTGTCTGGCGGTTCCAGCCGCCTTTCGGCCTGGTCCAGCTTGCCTACCAAAAGGGCACGGCCCGCTTCGGCGTCCGCGGGACCCAGGGGAACACGCTGTTCCTGAAGTTCGCTTATATGTTTTGAGTCGGCTTACCGCACGAGCCGGAATATATGCGAGATCCGCCGGCAGTCCCGCGCGTCAATTCACCTCGATGAACCCCTTGATGGCGTCCTTGTGGACCATAAAATCCATCATCTTCAGCTTCACGTAGTCTTCCGTCAGGAAGTAATATCCCTTCGGGTCCGCGTTGAAGGCGCTCGAGCCGGAATCCTTGATGAGGAACCAGCCCTTGCCGTTCGCTTCCCTGTACCCGATGAGATGAATCCCGTGGTCGTCGGTGGTCGAACCGTTCCCGAACCGGTACTGCCGGGCGCTGTCGTCGATGTATTCCGCGGGAATGTCGAACGTCGGGACCATGAAAACCTTCTTTGCGGCGTTCTTCCCGGGCTCGGAGATGTCCCCGCCGAGGCTGGCCGAATACCCGCGGTTCAGGGCGTTCTTCAGGATCTTCATATAGGTGTCCAGGGGGACATTGTAATAGTCCTTGCTGTGCCACCAGTTGTCCGGCACCTCGTATTCGACCTGCTGACCGTAGGGCTGCTGCATATAGGACAGGACATCGACATAATCGTCAGGGTCGATCCTCAGATAATCCCTCAGAAAGCTCTGGGGCGTGTATTCCTTGCCCTCGACCATGAACTTGTCCGGGGGCACGCCGAGGTGGTGATTCAGGATCGCCCGGACCGTCGCGACCGCTTCGTCCTCGTTCCAGGCGCTCTCGCTCTTGAGATGGGCAAGGTAGGACGAGACCTCGACGATGAGCTTCGCGTGGTCATGGAACTTCTGGCCGGGTTTCAATCCGGAATAGGCGTCCCAAGGCATGCAGCCGTAGATCTTCCAGTCCCGAGTGACGGCGTTGGCCTCGGACCCTTCGGCCACGGCCGAATCCCCCCTCTCACGGACGAACCGTTTGGCCCGCTCCAGGTACTCGCCGTAGACGGTATACGCCTCCGAGAGGCGGACCTTCTTCCCGTGGATCCTGAAAATCTCCGATTCAAAAAAGGAGATCGTCGAGAAGCACCAGCAGGTATTGGTGTTGCCCTGGGAAGTCGGCGGATTGTGCCAGACGGCGTTGAAACCGTCCAGGCTCTTGGGCGCTACGAGCGCGCCGAGGTCAACGACGAAGGCCTTTTCCGGCGCGGGCTTCTTTTTCCCAAACTCTTCCGTCGCTTTCTGGATCTCGTCCCAGAACGCGTTCTTGGGCTCGACGAAAATGCCCTTGTCCTTCTTCGGCTTCTCCTGGGAGGCGGCGAACCCGGGAACGAGAAGCGCGACGATCAGGATCGAAATCAGTTTTTTCATGCGACTCTCCGATGAATATGTTGGAGGGATTTTCACGATCGGGGCGGCTTATCGCGCCCGGCGAGGGATCGCCCCGTTGATGCATTTTTATAATATAACGTCCCGCCGGCAGTCCTGTCAAACGGCGCAAACCGCTTGATGACAGGCCGGCTCAGGCGGGAGGCGATCCTTCGTCGAAGCTCGCCTTTTCGCAGACGGAGGGCCCTTTGTACAAACCGTGTTTGCGGCAATATGTCACGAGATCATAAACATGGAAGGCGTTGGGGTTCTTGCGCACGAAGAGATACCTCGCAGGATCGGGGCACGGCTTCTTGGGCCCGAAACAAACGGTCTTCAGGTATTTCGTGATGGCCTTGGCGGCGCCCAGAGATCTCTCGTAAGCGACCGGGGCAGCGGCCATGCAGGTCGCCTCCCGAATGACGGATTCCCGCCCGCATTGCTTACAGGGAGCATAAATGCGTTCGTTGGAGATGCGCGCTTTCGTGAGATCTATCTCCCCACCGCACGCCGGGCAGGAATAACGGACGACATCCATCTTCATGATCGGTTCCTCCTTATGCGCCCCAACGCGCCCCGCAGCGAGGACATGGATCGTCGGCTTTCGTGGCAACGGGGATCTGCGTCCGGCACGCGCCACATGTCTTGGTTTCCGCACCCCACTGGACCCCGCAGTGAGGGCAGAAGTCCCCGACCTTGGAGGAGGCGGGCACTTCCTTTTTGCAGGCGCCGCACCGCTTGATGGAAATGTCGGCCAGCCGGCTCTGGGCACGCATATGATGGGCCGCCGGCGTCAGGACTTCGACGTAGAATCGCAGGCCGGGCGACGCGGCCGCGACGGCCGCCTTGCGCTCGCGCCGGATCCGGCGGGCCAGCCTCTGGACAGGCAGGAATCGTCCGCTTCCGATCGCGAACCCGAAGATCACGAACAAGCCGAGCAAGGGGAACAGGGGGCCCTTGCTTTCGACGGCCATCCAAACCCAGCCCGCCAGAAGGGCGAGGCTGATGATCAGATATACGTTCTTTCGGCCGTGGCATCGCGAGCAGACGGCGAAGTCGTGGGCCTTGAACTTCGTATCCGACGTCAGGGACGCGGTCTCTGGCGGCGCGAGGGAGATCGTTTTTTCCGGCCGCGTGACCACGCGGGAAAGGAGGCGGTAGTCCTTCGGCCTGGGAGTCTCGCGGCCGCAAAGATCGCACCGAACGCCCGCGGGCGATCGGTCCTGCGCATCCGACGGCATTGCGCCCTCCTTGTCTCTCTTGGTTGGAAGGATGATATCTGCGGCCGCGGGCCGATGTCAAGGATGTCAGGCGGTCTTCTCCGCGCCAGATGTTGCTCGGCCCCGTCAGTCCCGAAGCTGCGACGACGCGAAGACGAACCGCGCTCCGGGCCCGAAAACCTTGTCCCCGAAGGCGGCGGTGTCGATGCCGCTGAGGCCCAACCACAGGCC
>Ga0315276_10003921_pt1 | contig 13657 bp, 8 predicted proteins | sample YL17G05_0_MG_FD_204542 | JGI IMG/M metagenome (GOLD analysis project Ga0315276, IMG submission 204542) | Sediment microbial communities from Yellowstone Lake, YNP, Wyoming, USA - YL17G05_0 | ecosystem: Environmental > Aquatic > Freshwater > Lake > Sediment | place: USA: Wyoming | collected...
CCAGCGTTCCCTATGCCCTGCCCTTCATCATCAAGGAAACCTTTCCCGAGGTCGTCGCGGCATCGAGAGTCATGAAGATTCGTCCCGGGACCCGGTTCGAATCCCCGAAGCTCATCGATTACGGGGCCTCCATCGCATTCGTCGACCCTGATTTTCTGACCATGTTCGATTTCCCGCTTGTCAAAGGAGATCCTCGCACCGCCTTCGTCAATTCGAAGTCGGTGCTTCTGACCGAATCCGCGGCCGGAAAATTTTTCGGCGCGGACGATCCCGTCGGAAAGATGCTCTTGTCTCAAGAGTCAAAAGTCCCCTTGATGGTGACCGGCGTCCTGAAAAACATCCCGGAGACGTCCCACCTGGATTTCGATCTATTGATGGGGATATCCGACCTTTCTTTATGGTATGAGGACAACCTGAAACCCGACGATTGGCTCCACCTCCACGCCGACTTGTACGTCCAATTGGCTCCAGGGACTAATAGGGCCGCCCTGGAAAATAACGTGACCCGACTGGCCAATGACCGCAATCCCAAAGCGGGGTCGAGATTGTCGCTTCAACCGCTCCGTGAGATCCATCTCCGGTCCGATCGCCTTCGTTCGTTCTTAAGCGATCGCCGGCGTGACACCGTGACCATTTCTCACATCCGGATTTTCTTTATTGTCGCCCTGGCCGTTCTGTTCATGGGATGCATCAACTATGTGAATCTCGCCACCGCCCGGGCCCTCAAACGGACCAAGGAGATCGCCGTCCGCAAGGTAAACGGGGCCGGAAAAGCCGACCTCATCAAGCAGTTTCTCGGCGAGTCCGTCCTTTTCGCCTTTGTCGCCCTGGCCGTAGCCCTCTTCCTGGCCGCCCTGATCGGCCTTCCGATCCTGCGCCGCATCACCGGATTGTCGTTTGACCTTGCCCTCCTCGATAAAGGCCGGCTTCTTCTTGCCTTTTTGGGACTGACGCTCTTGACCGGTCTTCTGTCCGGCCTCTACCCAGCTTTTTTCGTTTCCTCTCTCCCTTCGGCAAACGCGCTGAAAGAATGCTTCAAGCACGGGCGGCTTACGAGTATCTATTTTCGCCGTCTTCTGGTCGCCGTCCAGATCGTTTGTTCGGCGACGCTGATCAGCGTCATCGCCGTCCTGGTCCTCCAGCTTCGGTACATGGACCGGAAAGACTTGGGTTTCAAACGCGACAGCATCCTGGTCATTCGTAACGACGTCGGCTTTGATCGGATCGCTTCCTTGAAGAGCGACTTGCTTTCCCATTCCGCCGTGCGAGGGGTGGCGACGGGATTCCTGCCGACGATGGGAGAGGCCGGGCACCTTATCCAAAATCAAGAGAATTTATCCTGGGAAGGAAAGTCGCCCGAAGCGCAGATCCAGATGGATTGGCACTTTGTCGATGAGGATTATTTGAGAACATACGGGTTGGAATTGGTTCAAGGGCGATTTTTCTCCAAAGACATCCTCTCGGACAGGAAAAACTATGTTCTCAATGAAACGGCGGTCAGGTCCATGGGCATCAAGGATCCGGTCGGCAAGCTTTTTGGCGTTAACGGCCGATCGGGCCAGATCATCGGCGTCATCAAGGACTTTCATGTCGGCACCCTGAAGGCCGAGATCCGGCCGATGTACTTCTCCTACGCCTCCGGCTACTTCAGCCTCGTCGTCCAAATCGACATCCGCAATACGGCTGCCGCGATCGGACACATCGCCGCGATCATGAAAAAGTACGATCCCGATCGGCCCTTGGAATACTCGTTCCTGGACGAGATCCTCCGCCGGATGTACAACGGCGAACGCCGCAACGCCCGGCTGATCTCGGTCTTCGGCGTCCTTTCGGTCGTCATTTCCTGTCTGGGACTTTTCGGCCTGATTTCCTTCATGGCCGAGCAGCGGACCAAGGAGATCGGCGTCCGCAAGGTCCTGGGCGCCTCCGTCATCCGGATCATCAGGATGATGTCCACGGAGTTCGCCCTTCTCGTCATCATCGCCGTCGTCGTCGCCGTCCCGCTCGGCTACGCCATTGCCTCCCGCTGGTTGGCCGAATTCGCCTACAGAATCAACCTGAGCTGGTGGATATTCGCCGGAGCCGGCCTCATCGTTTTCGCCTTGACCTTGGCGACCATGGGCCTGCGGACAGTCCAAGCCGCGCGGGCCAATCCCGTCGATTCTCTACGCTATGAATAAGGACACAGAGCCATCCCCGCCGGTCATCGCAATTCCGCGGCGGCAATACCCGAGGCCGGTCCATTTCGGAAAGATAGGTTATTTCGTCGAAATAGAATTTGTATCTCAAGGAGAATCTATTGTACAAACATTTATTTGCCCTAACGCTCTTGGCATGCCTGAGTCTGACCGCTCCGGCTGCGGCGTCTTCGCCCGCCGTCGACCTCGGCGGGACCTGGGTGGGGAATTATGACATCGCCCATTCGGGCACGGATCTCCTGACTCTGGTCCTGACCAAAACCGAGACGGGCTATACGGGAATCCTCAACGACTCTTTGGGCTTTGTCGCCAAAGATACGCCCATTACGGAGGTCAAAGTCGAAGGCGTCAACCTCGGCTTCTCCTTCGTGCTCATCTTCGAAACGGGCGAACCGGCGGATCAACGCGCCGAGTTGACCCTGGACGGCGGCAAGCTGATCGGCCGGCTCGAATTCAGCGCCAAAGGCGCCGGTGCCGGCGTGCCGTTCGAGCTCGTCAGGAAAAAATAGCCGCTTAAGTCTTTTTTTTCGACGACGATTTCAACCGGCTCTACCGTTCCGTTGAACAAGAAACGGCCATCGTCCGCGTCTTCGCCTTTTTGGCCATTCTCATTATTTCCCGGCGACGGGCCTCGCTTCTTCGATGACCGCGGTGCTGACCCAGTACGTGTCGCTGCCCGCCCGATAGAAAAGAAATTTTCCGTCCGGCGTGATCGAAGCGATGCCGCCATTGGGATCGACGCCGTGCCGGGTGAGGTCGATGGAGCTCCCCCACTCGCCGCCCTGGCTTCGGAAGCTGACCTGCATCTGGCCGTTGCCGTTGTCGAAAAGGATGTAGCTTCCGTCCGGAGCGATGCAGGGATGGGCGATCCATTTGACCGTTTCGCGATATTTGGCGATTCCGCCCTGGAGCCGTTCAAGCTTGGCGAAGCGGCCATCCGCCATGACGGCCCGCGCCAGATAGCCGTTGCCCTGGGGGGCCTCCGAGGTGTCGGTGACATAGATTTCCCCGTCCCGGCTGGAACTGACGAACATGCCCTGGCCGACATATTTTGCCGGGGACCAGCCGGACGAGATCCGCTCGGACATATAGATGCCGACGTCGCCCGCGGGCGCTTTGGGCTCGCCCGCCGGGACTGGGCGGAACCAGCCCCAATACATACGCTTGTTGTCCAAGGTGACGTGCGGTTCGTGGGCGCTGAAACCGGCCGAGAAAGCCGCCGGCTCGGGGGCCGTCCAGCCGTCCGCCTCCTCCCGGCAGACCATAATGACCTGCTCCCGGCCCCGCGTCCGGGTGAAATAGAGCTCCTTCCCATCGGCCGAGAACGAAGGCGAGTAATTGCTGACGCCGATGAGGTTGAAGATCCCGGGAGCGAAAAGCTGCGGCGTCTTCCCGGGAGGCGTTTGGCCGAGATAGGGGCCTTTGAGCCCGGTCTGCTGACCGGGCTTGAAAACGCTCTTCCGCTCGAGGTCCAGCCGCGCGAGAATCCGGCGCGCGTTCTCGTTGCCGGGATTCTTGCCCAGAGAAAGCTTATAGTTTGCTTCGGCCTGGACGATGTCGCCTCCGTATAAATCGGCCTCGGCCAAGCTGTCATAGGCGTTCCAGGAGGCCGGGAAGAGCTCGACGTTCATCTGCAGCACGGCGATCGCCTCCGGCAGGCGTCCCCCCTGCATGAATCGATATCCGAGGGCGTTGAAATCCCGTTCGCTGAACCCGTACTGATCGGACTTCGCCCGCAGCTCCTTGAATTTCGCCCGGGCGGCCTCGACGCCGTCTTTCTCCAGCGTCGCTTGGATGATCGCCGAAGCCGACGGCAGAAGGGCGAGCTTCCGCAGATCCTCGATGAAGGACGCCTCGACCCAGAAGGGCATGTTCTCGCCGGCGACGATGCCGGCGAAGAAAAGATATTTTCCGTCCGGCGTCACCCAGGGGCACATGCTCCGGTTGCGATACCCCATGACGCTGTTCAGTTCGCTGGATCGCGTCCAGGTCCCGTCCTGTTTTAAGAAACTGATGAAGAGGCTGTCCCCGCGCGCTTGCGGATTGTTTCGGGAATAGATCAAGTAGCTCCCGTCGGGGGCGATGAAGGGCGAATGATCGAATCCGGGGCCGTTGATGGCGGCCCCCAGATTCTCGGGCTTGGCATACGTCCCGTTCTCATACCGGGACCAGTAGATATCCTGCAGACCGTAGCCTCGTCCCTCTCCGCTTCCACCGAAATAAAGATTCCGCTTTAAATCGACGGACACCTGCCAGTGCAGGCTCATGGAATTGACGATCGGGGGAAGGGGCCGGGGGTCCGACCAGCCCGCTCCGGTCTTTTCCATGACCCAAATATTCTCCTTGCCGCCGCGCCCGCCTCTATCCAAAGGCCGGTTGGAGACGAAATAGAGCTCGCGGCCGTCGGGGGACGGGAACGGAACATCGTCGCTGCGTCCGAGGGCCACGAACGACATCGGCTTGGGCATGGTCCATCGACCCGCGACGACCTTCGATTCCAAGCTGGCCATGGCCCCGCCGTAATCCTGGACGGACCAGTAGGCCTCTTGTCCGTCCGGCGAAAAAGAAACCCCGCCGTGAAAGGCATATTTGGCCGCCACGAGGCCCGGAGCGAATAATTCGGGCGTTTTTCCCGGGAGTTCCTGTCCCAGATACGGACCGGTCAGGACCGGAAATTTCGGCTCGCTCCGATCGGCTCCCTTCGCCGCCAGGAAATCGGCGACGTCCTTCCGGTTCCACTCGCGGGCCAGGTTGAAGGCGGTTTTCCCCTCCTTCGTTCGGGCGTCGAGAGGAGCGCCCTTGGCCAGCAGCATTTCGACGGCCTTGAGCCGGCCCGCCTCCGAGGCGTAATGGAGCGGCGTCCAGCCGATCGAGTTCGCCTCGGCGGAGGAGAGCCCGGCTTGAACGAAGATCTCGATGATTTCCGGCGAGCCGCCGGCCGCGGCTTTATGCATCAGGCTGGTTCCCGTTTCGTCCTTCGTTTGAATGTCCACTCCGGTCGCGATCAAACGTTTCATCAATTTAACCAGCCCGCGTTCCGCCGCCGGGGTCAAAAGCTGATGGATCGCCCGATCGTTGACGGCGGGCAGGGCCGCGCCCCGATCCAGCAAATAATCGACCATCGCTTCGGGACCGCTGAAGGCCGCGATCACCAGCGGCGGGCCCCAGCCGCCATCCGTGGCGTTGATATCCGCCCCTCGATCCAGGAGAAGCCCCGCGACTTCAAGCGACGCGGACCGGGCCGCGCACCACCAAAGAGGCGTCCGATTCATGGCGTCTTTCTGGTCGACGACGGCGCCTTTCTCGATCAAATACGCCGCCACCTCTTTCCGTCCCGTCTCGGCGGCCATGTGAAGCGGCGTCTTGCCGGAATTATCCACGGCCCGGACAAGACCGGGGTCCTTCTCGACAAGGGCTTTGACCTTGGCCAGATCGCCGGCTTGGGCCGCCTCGCGGATTTCGGCGGCGAACGAGGCCGCTGCGGGGACGATTTTGAGATCGGCGAAATCGCCGCCCGAGTTGTTGCCCAGGAAAAGACCGACGCGGCCTTCGCCCCGGTTGCCCAGCTTTTCAACCTCCAAGCACGGTTCGGCCGCGCCGTTCACATAAACGCGGATATTCGAGGCGGTGACGACGACGCGGGCATGGAACCAGCCGTTGGGATCGGGAATCGGACGGACCGCCTTTTCGAATTGGTCCGGCCGCTCGGCCCGGAGTTTTTGCCAGGTCCAAGCGGGATGGGAAACATACTGGACCGAGTGCCCCGCGTTTTCGGGATTGGGATTCTTAAAGTTGAACGGGCGGAAATAGACCGCGTCCCACGTCTCGTCGTCGGTCCCGTTGAAGACGATCCCGACGAAGCTCCGTTGAGGGACGTCTTTCCCCCGAACGTCGAACTCGATCGTGCCTTCGGTAAATTTCGAGCCTTCCAGCCAGGCGATGCCGTTCCCGGGCCGCTCGTCGAACCGGACCGCTTTGCGGACGCCGTCGACGATGGCCGTCGCTCCGCGGTTGACCATTTTCCATCCGTCCCCGGAGGCCGCTTTCGATAGGTCGAGGACGTCCTGCGCTTCGAACGCCGCGCCGAGCGCGGCCGCGCCCAAAAGACAGCCGACAAAGGCCAATGTCAACGCTTTTCCCATGATGACCTTCATTTCAATGATTGATTTTTTCATGGCTTCGCCGCTCCATCGATTCAATGGATGATCGCCTGGAGATGTCCCCTATCGGCCAAAACGACAGACCTTTCTCCGGAAGCGAGCTTGTTTTGTCCCTTGACTTGCAGGATGAAGAGATTGTCCCGCGAAAGAAACGTCTCGGTCCTGGCGATCTCAAATCCGGCCGCGCCGGCCTCACGCTCGATCTTCTCCAGGGGCGTGTACTCGGAGGCGATCTCTCCCGGTTCCTTGACCGGATCGGGATCGATGACGACCACCGTCGCTCCGGGCTTGAGGCTCGGGATCAGGTTTTTCAGCAGATCCACCGGCCGGGCGAGATGATGGTATGTCAGGACCATGAAAACCAGGTCCAATGAGGCTTTTGGGAAAAGCGGGTCGTCGACCCGTCCGAGGATCGTTTCGACGTTGCCGAGCTTGTCCCGGAGGCAGCGATCGCGTATGGCCGCCAGGCCGTCCGCATTGATGTCGTTGGCATAGACGCGGCCCGTCGGCCCCACCCGGACGGCCAGATGGACGGTAAAGCGGCCTCGGCCGGCCCCCACTTCACCAATGACCATGCCGGGTTTGAGACCGATGGCATCCATGATCCTGTCCGGAGGCTGCCGCTCGTTCGTCGACTGCTCCCGGGCCTCGACGGTTTGCGCATGGAGGGGATCGCTTATAGGGCCCAAAACGGCGAAAGCCAGAAGCAAGCCCGCCGCCGGAATCAGGAAGAAGCGCCGGCGCGTCAAAGTCGTGTTCGTTTTTCGCATTCAATCTCCTTGTCATCCGACCCTATCCCGGAAACAGCAAAAAGCGGGCCAATTGCTTTCGTCCACTGTCCGTTTGAGGGAATGGCCGTTCGTCCAGCCGAAATTGTTCATGGAAAGAGCCGATTTGTTCCGTGCATCCGCCGCGGATTGTAAAGATTCTTTCCAGTTTTTGGAGCTTAATGGGCGATCGATTCCGCGTTAGCGCGGAGGAAAGACCCGATCTCGGCGCGGTTCGGGGCGGAGGGTTGGGCGCCGGGCCGGGTCACCGATAGGGCCGCGGCGGCGGACGCGAAGCGGAGAGACGCTCTCATCGGCTCTTTCTCGGCGAGGGCGACAGCCAGGGCTGCGTTGAATACGTCGCCGGCCGCCGTGGTGTCAACAGGGTCCACCTTGAACGCGGGCACGAACCCTTCGAATTTCGGGGAAGAGGCGTAAGCGCCGCCCTCGCCCAGGGTGATAACGACGGCGACGACTCCCCGCGCCCGGAGCCGGACGGCCGCTTCCCTCGCGCCGCTTTCATCCCGGACAGGCATCCCCGTCAGGAATTCCGCCTCGAGCTCGTTCGGGGTCAGGACGGCGATCAGGCGGAGGAGGTCGTCGTCGAGCGGACGAGCGGGGGCCGGATTGAGGATGACCGGCACTCCGCGGACCCGGGCTTTTTTCGCCGCGGCAAGGACGGTCTCCATCGGCGTTTCGAGTTGAAGGAGGACGATGTCGGCCGCAGCGAAGGCCTCGTCCGCCTTTTCAATGTCCCCGGCGGACAGGAGCGCGTTGGCACCGGAGGCGACGGAGATGCTGTTCTCCCCGCTCCCGTCCACGTTGATCAGGGCGATGCCGGACGGCGCGTCAGGGGTACGAAAAACGAAACGCGTGTCGATGCCGTCGGCCTGGAAGTTCGCGATCGCCCGCTCTCCGAAGACGTCGTCGCCGACCCGGGCGACGAAGGTCACGCGGCCCCCCGCCCGGGCCGCGGCCACGGCCTGGTTGGCGCCCTTGCCGCCCGGGGCCATCGTGAACTCGCCGCCGAGGACAGTCTCTCCGGGCCTGGGGATCGTCGGGACACGGATGACCATGTCCGTGTTGGAGCTGCCGACGACGAGAATATTGATCATGGTCCGCGCTAGGCCTTTAGTTTTTGCTCATTCGTCTGGAGCCACGCCACGGCCGCGTCGACGGCCTCCTGAAGCCGCGCTTTCTCCGGCGTGACCAGCTCGACCAGGGACGGCCCTCCTCCTCCCTTGCACGGGAGGATGGATCCGATCACAGGAACGAGCCCCCGCAGGTCAGCTGTCAGGGAATCGGACCGGGCGGCGATGAGGTGCCCCTGGCTCTCGCCCCGGACGCCAAAGACCACGGCGAACTCGCCGCTCTTGACGATGTTCAAGGCCAGGAAACGCGCCTCGTCGGGGGTTTTGTCCTCGAGGACGTCGGCAATGAGGGGGCCGGAGGCCGCCCGGATGACCTCGCCGGCCTCGAAGGCGGCCAACCTCTCCTCGAGCCGGCGGGCCCGCTTCTTCAAGGCCTTTGAATCGGCCGCGAGTTTTTCCACCTGCGCGGCCACCTCTCCGTCCGAACAGGAAAACGCCCCGGCCAGCTTCCGGACCGTCCGGTCTTTGCCCCGGTGATCCCGAAGGGCCCTGCCCCCGCAGCGGAATTCGAAGCGCAGGTTCCCCCGTATCTTTTCGACCCCGGTGAGTTTGACCGTCCCGACTTCGCCCGTGCGGCGGCAGTGCGTCCCGCCGCAGGCCGAGTAGTCGAATCCGTCGACCTCGACGACCCGCAGAAGGCCCTGCTTCTTGGGCGGCCTTCGCAAGGGCACCTCCCCTATCTTCTCCTCGGGCACGAAATACGTCTTGACCTCGCGGTCCTCCCAGACGATCGCGTTGACCCGGTCCTCGACCTTGTCCCACTCCGCGTCCGAAATGGCCCTCAGGCCGATCTCGAGGGTGGAGACGTCGGGGCCGAGATGGAAGGACAGGGTCTCGCCCTTGAGCGTCTCGAAGAAAGCCTGTGAGAGGATGTGCTGTCCGGTATGTTGCTGCATGTAGTCGAAGCGGGTCGGCCTGTCGACCCGGCCGTGGACCATTCCGCCCGCGATCTCGCTCTTCAGGACATGGAGGATGGCTCCGTCGAGGTCGAGGACCTTGAGGACCTCGACGCCGCCGAGCGTGCCCCTGTCCCACGACTGGCCGCCGGACTCGGGGTAAAAGGCCGTCCGGTCGAGGATGACGGCGGGAAGCCCTTCATGCTCTGTCTTTGAGACGACCTCGGCGTCGAACTCCATAAGATAGGCGTCTTCGAAATATAGCCGCCGCGTTTCAGGCATCGCTTTTCTCCTGCCGCCGAAAACAAAGGATCGTAGTCATTATATCCAGGATTTCCGGAACGTAAAGCCGTACGAACTACGAGTTGCGCCTTGACAAGGCCGCTAGTACGGGGCCGAGCGGCGGGGAGCGAATTCCTAGAAGCGACCGGCAGAATTGCGGCGGAGCGGCTCGAAGCCGCAATTCTGGGAAATTTCTTAATCAAGTAGGGGGATATGTACCGGAAGTACATATCCCGAATCCGGCCCGGGATGGCGTGAAAAATCACCGCAGCGAACGAGGATGACTCCCGAGGCCCCGCCGCGGCCGACAAAGTAGCGCGTTCCGAACAGACGATCTGTAAGCGAATACGATCCTGCTTCAGACAATCCTAGAAGACGCGGAGAACCAAAACTTCGAGGAGGGCCGCGCCGAAGACCGCGGCCACGGGCCAGACGAGGATTCGGTAGACGTCCCGCATCTCCGCCTTGAAATAGTCGGCCGTCAGGGCCAGGCAGAGATGGGCCGGCGAAAGCAGGATTCCGGCGAACCCGCTGACGTAAGCGAAGGTCATGAGGACCATGTCGGGCTTTCCCGTCCCGATGACGGAGACGAGGAGGGGGAACGAGATGGCCACAAACGCCTGGTTGACACCCGTCAGAAGGCCGACGACGAACGGCGCGGCGAAGAGGAGGACGTAGGCGGACAGGCCGTGGGGCGGGACGGCCCGGACGACCGCGTCGAGAGCGCCGGAGACCTCGAGGACCTTCTTGAAGACCATCAGGGCGAAGATGAGCCAGACGATCTTCGGCGAGAAGCCGCGGACGACGATACCCCAGCGTTTGGCCATGTCCATCCGGGCCGTGACCTGGGTCAGGACGGAGGCGACGGCCAGGGCCAGGAGCATGTTCATCCGGGCCGCGAAGATGAAGACGATGGTCAGGACGATGGGCCAGATGCTGAAGACGACGAGCCCGGCGTCCTTCCAAGAGCCGCGGTTCTCCCTTTCCCGCGGCAGGCGCGGCAGCTTCTTGTAGAGGACGGCGAGCCCCGCCCCGAAGGCGACCAGGGTGAAAGGCGCCTGGTAAAGGCTGACCTTCCAGACGGGGACGCGGAAGATGGCCGCGGCCAGGATGATGTTGAGGTAGAGCGGCCACCAGTATTCCCAGATGTGGCGGAACCAGTAGTTGAAGAACGTCTTCCAGGCCGGCTGGAGGTCCCAGCGGCGGCCCGCCTCGTCGACGATGGGAGCGCCCATCATGGCCCCGGCCATCATCGGCAGAAGTCCGATGAACGCCGAGGGGATGGCCAGGATGAGGCGGTCGTCCCGGACGAGGTTCTTCAACGCGTCGACCATGGTCTTGAAGGCGCCGCTCGTCTGGAGGAACTCGCCCAGGTAGAGGACGAGAACGATGATCCCGGCGAGCTCGAGCGTCTCCCACGCGGCCGCCCCGGCGAGGACCGCCCGGCCAAAGGCGGCTGGTTTCATGGCGAAGAGGACGGCCGTGAGGCAGGTGTTGAGGAAGAGGACCAGGCCGAGGTCCCACTTCAGCCGGATGAGGACGAGAAGGAGCGTGACGACGAGCCCGATCTTGGCCAGGACGACCATGTCAGACGAGCCTGGCGACGCCGGCGGCGGCCAGGACGCGGACGGTCGTCTTGAAATGGGTCTTGGCCACCCGCTCGAGCACGTCCGCCCCTTTCTCGCGGACGAGCTTGACCGCGGCCGCCTCGACCAGGTCCGAAGCGCCCTTGGGCAGCTCGGCCCCGATATCTTTCGAAAGAAAGTGGAGACGTGTCAGGAACTCGGCCCGGGCCAGGATGGACGCGGCCGCGACCGCGGCGTCTTCCTCGGCCCGGTGCATCTGGACGAGCTCGATCTCACGGCCCTTCTTGAGCAGGGCGTTGCGGACGAACTTCTCGTCGCCGAACTGGTCCGTGACCGCCTTGCCGGCCGGGATCCGCTCGAGAATGTTCTCGATCGCCCGGGCGTGCCCCCACGCGAGCATGCGGTTGAGGTTGCGAAGCTTGGCGTAAAGCTCGTTGTATTTCTCCGGGCCGATGGCGATCACGGAATGGTACGGGTAGCCTTTCTTGAGGATTTCGGCGATCTCGCGGCAGCGGGCGTCCGAGGTCCTTTTCGAATCCTTGACCCCTAGCTCGCGCAGGACCCCCTCCTGGCCCGCGGGCATGAAGAAGGCGGCGATGACGAGGGGGCCGAAGAAATCCCCCTTGCCCGACTCGTCCGTCCCGATGTGCCCGGGTTCGGGAGTGAAGAGTTTAGGCTCCGCCATGAGGTTCTCCGTCAATCCTTCCCATAGACGATCTTCCCGTCGAAGACGGTCAGCACGACCTTGACGCCGGCGATATCCTCGGGCGGTATGATGAAGATGTCCCGGTCGAGGACGACCATGTCGGCAAGCTTCCCCGCTTGGATCGTGCCCTTGACCGCTTCGGCGAACTCCGCGTAAGCGCCGTTGACGGTGTAGGCCCGGACGGCCTCCTCGACGGAGACCTTTTCCTCGGGGACCCAGCCGCCGGGCCTTTTCCCGTCGAGGGTCCGGCGGGTCACCGCGGCGTAGATCCCCAGGACCGGGCTCAGGGGCGCGACGGTCCAATCGGAGCCGAAGGCGAGGGTCGCCCCGGCCTCGCGCAGGGAACGGAAGGCATATGTCGTCCGGGCCCGTTCAGGTCCGATCTTCCCTTCGGCCCAGCGGCCATCGTCGACAAGGTGGTAGGGCTGGACGGCGGCGACGAGTCCCAGCCGCCCGAACCGCAGGATGTCGGCCGGCCTCAGGTGCTGGGCATGCTCGACCCGCCAGCGCCTGTCCCGGGGGCCGTTCGCGGCGACCGCCTTTTCATACATGTCGAGGAGAAGGCTGTTGGCCCTGTCGCCGATGGCGTGGATCGCCAACTGCAGGCCGGCCCGGTCTGCCTCCATGATCCTCTTTTCCATGACCCCTTCGGGGAACATGTGGCCGTGGAGAAGTCCGGAATTCCCCGGATCGTCCGTGTAAGGCTCGAAGAAATAGGCCGTGCCCGAGCCGAGGGAGCCGTCCATGAATCCCTTCAGGCCGGCCAGCTTGAGATACGGGCTTCCGAACGGCGATTTGAGCTTGAGTACGGCTAGCGTGTCGACTTCGGTGATGGGGATATAGACATGAACGCGCGCCGTCAGCCGGTTCCGCCGGGCCAGTTCCTCGAAGACTTCGAAGCTCGCCGCGTCGGCCATCTCGTGGACCGAGGTGACGCCGTTCTCGGCGGCATGGCGCAGGGAGGCCTCGGCCGCCGCGAGTTTCTCGGCGAAGGACGGCTCGGGGATCTTGGCGTAGACGAGGTCCATGGCCGTGTCTTTGAGGATCCCGGTGGGCTCTCCGGTCGCCGGGTCCTTGACGATCTCCCCGCCGGGCGGGACGGGCGTGTCCCTGGTGACGCCGGCCAGCTTCAGAGCCGCGCTGTTGGCCAGGATCATGTGCCCGTCGAGCCGGTTGACGCAGACGGGGTTGTCGGGGGTCACGGCGTCGACCCATTCCTTGCGCGGCAGCTCCGGCGGGCTAAACTCCTGATGGTCCCAGTCGCCGTTGACGATCCAGCGGCCCTTGCCGAGCTCGCGCGCTTTCGCCGCTATCAGGGCGACGAACTCCTCGCGGCTCCGGGCCGCCCGGAGCTGGATGCTCTTCAGAGCGAAGCCGCCGGCCAGGAAATGGGTGTGGCTGTCGATGAAACCGGGCAGGACGAGGGCCCCGCCGAAGTCGACGGCCTTCGTCCCGGCCGGGGCCAGCTTGCGGATCTCCGCCGTCGTCCCGACCGCGAAGATCTTATCGCCGCGGACGGCCACGGCTTCGGCCCAGGGCCGGCCGGGGTCGCCCGTCCAGACTTTCCCGTTCAATAAAACGAGGTCGGCCATGCTTCCCTCCGGAGAACGCTTGCATCCTTGGACGAATCCCAAGGCCAGCAGGAACGCCAGGATGCGTAATAGCAATTTCGTCATTCGCACTCCGTCGAATCTTCTATATAAAAGAAATGGCCGGCGAAAGCAAATTGTCCCGGGCGAGCGGTGCTCTCGCGCTTTGGACTCTTGGCTCGGGGCGTGCCGCTCCGTCGGCCGCGGCCCGGCCCGGCGAGCCGGGCCGCTTCGGGTCCGGGCTCCACTCTCCTCTCCCTTCGGTCGAGGATCCGTGCCCGCTTCGCCCTCCCACGGCCTCCTCCGGGCATCGCCCCTGCGC
>Ga0315276_10003923_pt1 | contig 13655 bp, 11 predicted proteins | sample YL17G05_0_MG_FD_204542 | JGI IMG/M metagenome (GOLD analysis project Ga0315276, IMG submission 204542) | Sediment microbial communities from Yellowstone Lake, YNP, Wyoming, USA - YL17G05_0 | ecosystem: Environmental > Aquatic > Freshwater > Lake > Sediment | place: USA: Wyoming | collected...
TGTGGGTCACAGAATGTTATCCCAAGGATGACCCGCGGATGTTTCCTCTGCCGCGGAGCGACCAGCCTTGTGCAGCCTCTCGGAAATCTCTCAGGGGAGGCATTGCCGCTCACAAGCTGCGTGTGTATTGGCGTTGGGCGGCGTGGGGAGACGATAAGATGTGTGCTGCTGCCCTTGAATGAATTGATGGGCTTGTGTGCCCCTCCACTGACCAGCCCTCGCTGCTGCTAGGCCATCCATGTGGCGCTGTGCTAGAATACTTGGCGTGAAACCATTCGTGACCTGCATGGACATGGCAACCTGGGTAGAGAAGAAGTGACGATGGCTGCCTCAGGTGCGGGTGTCTTGCAGACACCGCCACCTCATCCAGTAGTGGCTGGTATTTTAAGAGGTCCTGTGCACAGACTGCCTGCATGGACCGGCACTGCAAATGTGGTTCCATCCATGGCTTGCTGTGAGGGGGTGATTGGAGCAGAGAGCACGCCAGCGTGTCGTGGCCTGCGGTGTCAGGACAGAAGATAGGCAACTGGGATGCACAAAGGAACTGTAGTCAGGGTCAATAACGAACTCCTTCTCATAAACCTGTGTTCACTAGTCCTGATCCTAATTATTTCCTTTGCTGATATCGAAGGCTTGCGCATAGCCCTGGGACTACCGTTTCTCCTGTTCTTCCCTGGATACACATTCATTGCCACCCTGTTCCCAAGGAAGAGTGACATCGGTGCCACCGAACGGACTATACTGTCCATCACTCTCTCGGTCATCTTGACGCCATTCGTAGCATTCGTGCTGAACTTTGTCTGGGTGATTGAGCTCTATCCCATTCTCGTTTCCCTGTCCCTCTTCATCGCAGTGATGTCAGCCGCTGCCTGGTATCGGAGGCGCGGCGTTGCGCCAGAAGACAGGCTGAGTGTCGCCCTCAGTCTCCCGCTCCACGGGGATGGGCGCCACAACGCGCTGGACAGAGTCGTTTCCGTCGTTCTGGCGGTGGTCTTCCTGGGAGCCATCGTTACTGTGGGCTATGTCGTTGCCAACCCGAAGGAGGGAGAACAGTTCACCGAATTCTACATGCTTGGCGCAGAAAGCCAACCTGCTGAACTGGCCGTGGGCGATGAGGCAATTGTGGCTCTGGGCATCAGGAACCACGAACAGGAGACAATGAGCTACACGCTGGAGGTTACGGTCGGTGGATCTCTACTGAAGACAACCGACCCAATAGAGCTTAATCATGGGCAGAAGTGGGAGGATGAGGTCAAGTTCTTCCCCAATGACGTGTGTGCCGACACCGCGTTGATTCAAGACGTGAGCCCTACAGACAACTCAACTCAGGTTGAGGTCAAGACTGTCCGGGTTGCGTCAACTGACCATCTGCAAGCCGGAGACAAGATCTGGATTGGGCAAGAGTCAGCCGTGGTTCAGGGGGTCGACGGCTACACCGTCACACTCAGTGAAGGGTTGAAGCAAAGTCACATTGCTGGCACAGGAGTAACCGAGGTTCAGAAGGTTGAGTTCAGATTGATCAAGATCCGGAAGCTTGGCGAAGGTGGCGAGACTTCTCTCTCACTCTGGGTGGGAAAGGACCATCTGAGTACGAGAGTTTTGAACCAGGGGCAGAGCAAGGCCGCCTATCAGTTAACGGTCATAATAGGTGGAGTCCAGCAGGAGGAAGAGAAGACAGTCGATCCAATGTTCCAGCTTGCTGCCGGGGGACAATGGACATATAAGACTGACTTTGAATTCTCTGAGAACCATGTAGTCGAATTCTTGCTGTACAAGGATGGAGAGCTGGTGTATCGAAGACTGGAATCGGGCAGCTACCCGAGTCTGTATACGTGGATCCATGTGAGCGCAGGCAATGTTGGGGGTTGAACCATCTCCACTTTCGACTGTCAGATTGGAGTGAGGGGCAGAAGTAGAGACCCGAGAAGGACCGAAGAGCGAATCTGTACCCTCACGCGACAAGGCGGAAAAGCTGTCCTTGGACATAGGAGTGCAGCGGATTGTCTCGTGTTTCGTATGACTATTTACCACCCTGGGTCAGCCGGCCCGGACATCTCAAGCTCACCTGGCACACTGCACTCATGGCTCTGACGGTGACCATGCGCTGGATTTCCGGTGAGGAGCCTCAAATCGGAAAGGCAGGGCTCGTCGAGATATCGAACAAGGAAGTGTAGTCTCCAGACAGAGTCCGGTGAAAAGCTACGCAGATGGCTACTACTAGTACACGACGATTTCTCCGGGACACGGCCCTGTCCTTCGTCAGCCTGGGCATGTCCACCTTCGTTCATTTTCTTCTACGCATATTCCTGGCGCGTTACATGGGTCCCGCAGACTTGGGCCTGTACACCCTCTCCTACACCGCTTATTCGTTCGGCGTGCTCCTCTCCGCATTTGGCATCGGCGGCGCCGTGGCCAAGTATGCGGCTGAAAGCGGTGACGATACCACGCGCAAGGGCCGGCTGCTGCTGATCGGCGCGGTGTCTTCCTTCTTCATCGGCTGCTTGATGGGGCTCCTGCTGCATTTCTCCGCTGAGTTGATTGCCCAGCGTTTCTTCCACATGCCCGATATGAGGGGATTGCTGCAAATAGTGGCTTTGTCATTTCCATTCCTTGCTTTGGAAAAGGCAACGCTGGGATTCCTGAATGGTGTCAGGCGGATGACCCTGTTTGCCTTTGTGAACGTATTCCAGAGTGTACTGACATTGTTGCTTACCATAGCCCTGGTTCTTATGGGTTATGGATTGAAAGGGGCCGTGGCGGGTTTGGTACTCCCCATTGTCGCGATGAGCCTGTTCTCTCTCCTCGCAACGCGGCGGGACCTCAGTAGGCCAATGAGAGGCCAGTCCCTCCCCATTCTGAGGATGCTCGTGTGGTTTGGCATCTTCGCGGCCATGGGCAATAGCATGTATACCCTCTTCTACAATATTGACAAGATTTTCCTCGGCCGCTATATGGATGACGCAGCTGTGGGGATATACGGTACTGCGAGCCTCCTCTCCAACCTGGTACCATTGATCCCGTCGGCAGTCCAGGTCATTACGGGCCCCGCCATAGCAAGGTACTGGGGGCGGGCGGAATATGGCAACATCCAGGATCTGGTGAACCGGACCATGAAATACACGGCCATGCTTATCGTCCCAATCTCATTCGTGGGGATTGTATTGAGCCGAGATCTGATTGTCCTCTTTTTTGGGGAAGAGTACGTACTCGCCACTGTACCTTTGCAGGTACTGCTCGCGGGCTTTGCTTTTACGGGCATATTCACATCGGTGGCCACGGCGCTCTCCATGACCAACTGGGTGCAGATGGGTTTCATAGTTGGTGCAGTACAGGTGGTAGGCAACATAGCTCTATGTACGCTGCTTATTCCTCGTTTTGGCATGAATGGAGCCTCAGCGGCAATCACAGCGTCGCACGCCTTGGGCTGTCTAATCAATCTGTACTTAATGCAGCGGTTCATCAAGATTAGAATTGACTGGAGATGGTTCGCGTGTTTCATGGCCATTGGCGCTCTTGTGGTGGCCGGAGGCCTCGGACTGAAGCTCGTTGTCCACCAGTACCTCTGCGCGTTCCTGGGGCTGGCTATCCTGGCGTTCATCACGATTCGGTACTTTGTTACCGGTGAGGACCGAGAGGTGATAAAGAAACTGGCGTCTTTCAAGAGAGAGGCTTCATAGTCCTGTTGACTTGCTGTGGAGGTATTGGAATGAGTTGCCACAGTTGGATACGTCTGGATCCGTCCTTAGGGTGTCATCAAGACTTGTCTGCGGGAAACACAGAGTCTCCCGGGAGTCAGCGAGGATACCCTGCCAGTAGCATAGGTCAGTCGGGGCATTGGGGAGGATGGAACGCATCACTTCCAAACTTGAGAATGGTCCAAAGTGTGCCAGGGCTCCGGTGAGAGGATGGAAAGGGCGACTGGTTCCGGTTGGTCCCAGACTGATGACGGTGCCCCCTTCTACTAGTAGTTGGTTCCTAGTGCCAGTTTCAGTTAGGCACGCGTACCGGCTCTCATTGACCAATCCCAACCTCGGGATATATCCTTGTTCCGGACACGCTGAGGCAGAATGCATAGTGGTCAGTCTGAGGGATTTCTGCTTTCCGAATTGACCAGCGGTCTAGGAGGAGGGCGACTGCTCTCGCCGTGTCCATTTGGAGCGGGTGCATGACTCGGCAGATTGCCCATTTCGGGCTGCTGGCTTTGGTCTGCCCCCTATGTCCAGGCGATAGTGGTTAGGAATACCGACTGCCGGCGCTTATGAATCAGACATCCGTGTTCAGACAGCTCTTCTCCCTGTCGCGGGATTCCATTGTCTACGGCCTCAGCCAAGCCATTAGCCAATTTGTCGGATTTCTGCTTATCCCCCTCTATACTAGTTATCTCACACTTTCCGACTACGGCACTCTCGAAGTCCTCAACACCACGTCGTCTCTTCTGGGAGTAGTCGTTGCCATGGGATTGGCAACAGCCCTCATCCGCTCTTATTTCAGATGTGAAGACGAGCAAGGAAGACAGGTCATTGTGAGCACGGTGCTAGTCTTCATCACGGCAACATCAGTTCTGTTTATGATGGTCCTTCTGGTACTGGCCAGGCCCATCTCTTCTCTCCTGTTTGACTCCTCCCAGTCCACAACGTATCTCCGCATCATCTTCCTGTCGATGTTCTTCAATACGGGCAGCTCCATAGCGCTCGCGGTCTTCAGGGCCAAGGGACAACCGGTAAGGTATGCCGCAGCCGCTGTTGGTCAATTCATATTGAGTGTTGTTCTCAATGTAGTCTTTGTTGTTGGACTCCGAATGGGCGTTGAGGGCATTCTATACGCCGGCCTGATCACGGCGGTGCTGGTATACGTTGTTTTGATGGCGAATCTAGTGCGCCAAGTGGGGATAGGGTCTTCGGGACATCAGTTGAAGGCGCTGCTCGCTTTTGGGTTGCCCCTTATCCCCTCTAGCATTGGTGGCTGGATACTGACCATGGCTGACAGGTACTTTCTCCAGTTACTGTCTACGGAGGAAGAAGTCGGGCTGTACTCTTTGGGATACAAGTTGGGCATGGTGATTCTGGCATTGCTGGTGGGGCCATTCCAGCTTGCATGGCTGCCCTTCCTCTACTCCACTGCAAAGGAGAAGAGATCTGGTGAAACATATTCCCGTGTGTTCACCTACTATGTCTTGGTGTCATTGTTGGCCGCTCTGGCGATGTCGGTTCTGGCCAAGGAGATTCTCCTGGTCATGGCTAAGCCCGCATTCCACGATGCTTACAAGGTGGTTCCTCTGGTTGCCGTGTCTTATGTGCTGTGGGGCTGCCACTACATACTGGCGGCGGGTATCTACCTGGAGGGCAAGACGAAGTACCTGGCATTGCTCATCGGCGGCGCTGCGGTGTTGAACCTGGGATTGAACTACCTGTTGATACCTCATTACGGAATGATGGGGGCGGCTACGGCAACCCTTATATGCTACGCCCTGCTGCCCGCGGGCGCGTATCTCATATCAAGGCGGTACTACGTCGTGAAGTGCGAGTGGGGCAGGGTAATCAAGGTGCTCCTCCTGGTGACGCTTGTCTACGTGGCGAGCATCTTCGTCGACCGATCCTATTCAACAATGCAATCCCACACGTCGGCAACATGCGCGCATGTGATCGTGGGGGCGCTCAAGGTGCTCCTGCTCCTTTCCTGTCCCATCTTGCTGTACGCGATGAGGTTCTTCCGGCCGGAGGAAGTGCACAAGATCAGGACGCTTGTCCGGGATGCTCTGGCGTTTGTTGGGCGAAAGCTGGGCAGAAAGCCGAAGTCTCCAAACGGGCCCGCGGATATTGGCCAGTAGCCGGTTGTCGGACTGGCTAGCGCGTCAAGAATCGCCTTAGGGAGAGATCAAAAGTCGCCAGGCGCAGAATCTTCGCGGAGTTGTCACGCGTTCCTTCTAGATGCTGCTGCATCAAGTATCGTATGTAGCCCTGATCGAAGTACTCTCTCAAGGCGGAGCTGTCGGACAGGAGCAGTGTCCTGAAGTAGGTCTTCCACTCTTCGTTCAGCCGCATCCAAGCGGCTTCATCAATGTGCCGGCGTTTGTTGCAGATGTAGACACGCCCAGTTGACCAGACCAGGCGCTTTCTCCATGATAGTTCTGAGAATCGAATACCTCTTGTCATAGACCCGCACGGGCACTCTGGTTCCTCTGAATCTTTCCTTGAAGAACGCCAGGCTCTCCGTATCTGTGTATCCAAAATCAGCGAACCTGAAACCCGCGTTGCAGGCGTCCTCAATGGCCACCTTATAGCACAGTCTGTTGGCGTAGTTGGTGTCCTTTTCGTGAGTTCCCACTCTCGCCATGTAGCATGTCGAAGGTGTGTAGTGGCACAACAGCGTCACAATCGGCTGTCCGTCAAGCAAGGCGACAAACAGCTTCGTCTTCTCCCGGAATACCTCCAGTCGAGCCTTGAAGTCGTCTCTCGTGAGAGGCCTTAGCCCGTGGCGCTTGATGGTCTCGTTGGCCATCAACACGAAATCCTCAGCATGCTTGAGCTCGCGATCCTGGACAACCACCACTCCGCCCTTCGCCGCATTGCTTATGTGCTGCCTGTGTCTTCTTGGCCATTCCCTCCAAATGGTCTCTTCAAAGGGCCGCCTCAATGGCAGGACGAAGTTGCAGGGCAGGCGTGTTGCCCGATTGTACCTGAAGCGGAATCCGCTGTTGACCAGGGCTGCTGTGGGCTCTTCGCTCAGTTCGTCGAGGGACCTGGGAGATTCCGCCAGTTTGAAGGATGAACATCTCCGGGCGCAATGAACGTCAACGTACTCCAACAACCTTGAGATCGCCTCGCTGCTCTCGTTGTCAGTGAGTTCCCTCTTCAGTAGGAGCCCCTGTGCTCCACCTCCTCTGCCGGAATCAAGGGTTGAGTAGAGCAGATGGTTCTGTTTGACTATGGGAAGTATGCCCACCAACTGGGACGGAGCGGTCTCAACCAACAGGGGGATGAACTGGCCTCCTTCGACCTCATGCACATATTTCCAGTCAAAATACAGGGAGAAGCTGCCGCCTTCGGCATCGACGAAGGAATCCCATGCTGCCCTGTCTTCCGGAATAGCTTCTCGGACTCTCATATGTTGGTTGCTCCACTCCCTCAGTATTTGTACCACTTTTCCCGTTACAGGTGCTAGATTTCGTATCCCTAGCATCCAGCCCGTCATAGAACTTCAGCCTACCCTTCAGCCCCAGATGGTCACAGGGGGCGTCTGTGAGGTTCTGCTAGCCCGATTGTCTGCCCTCTCTTCTTGTCTCCCATCATGCACGGACCAAACATGAAAAAGTCGCGACGGATTCCGCGACAGAATTTCTAGGATGGTGTTGGGAAATGTGGGGATTTGTGTGCAAGATGCCATTATTGTCAAGTAGACATAAGGACGATTCTGAACGTAAATGGAGGCAGAGGGAAAAAGCTAACTTGGGCGTCATTCGCACCCGTCGGCGACCGTGGGACGTCTTAGGCTGCTTCACACACGGTATTTCTTCAGAGTTATGTTCCGTTGATATCTGCTGCCGAGTCGAATATGAACATCGAGCCTAAGAGGCCTGGCTCCCAGCTTCTTCTTGAACTTCTGCGCTGGAATGTTGAAGTACTCTGTGATGCTGTAGAAATTGGCACGGCCCATCCGATTCAGGTGCCTGTATAGTTCATACCGCAGTAAGGGAGCCAGATTCTTACCCCTGTGAGCCTTGAAGGTATCCGCGCTGCAAAGGTAAGCCTCGTCCTCTTTGAGAGGGAAACTGGTGAGCTGACTATGGCATCGATGCAGATTGCACCACATATAGGCTGCGATTTCTCCCTTGAGTTTCAATCCGATGCAGAGGCAACGTTCATTGAGCAGTGTCTCTTTCTCGTAGACCCACACTTCACTGTCAGGGTGGGCATAGATCTTCTCTATCTCTGCAGGTGACAGAAGACAGGTCTCGACTGGGCCCAACTTGGGATCCACACTCGGCTCGGTCTCATGTTTGAGAGACTCATGAGTGACGTAGTAGGGGATTATTTCGATGTGATGACGCCCCAAGAACTTTAGTAGTGATAGCAGGACTTGACGATGCCTGAACTTGTCTCTCAGCCGGGCAATAGTACTCTGCGGCATCTCAACCTGACTCACATTCTCAACTTCAGTAAGCCCCGGGCTTCTTTGGGACTAAGTGGTTCTCGGCCCATAGCCCTGGCGATGTAGACTATTCTCTCGATAAGGTCTCGATTGGTGGCCAGCCTTGTTCTCTCCTCGTCATACCAGATACTATCTTCAAGACCGACTCGGACTCCTCCCCCAGCTGCTATGGCAATGGAGTTCATCTTGAGTTGATAATCACCAACTGCCCCGACGGACCAAATGGACTCCTCTGGCAATTCGTTGATCATCAATCCCAAATGAAGTATGTCGGCTTGGGCGCAGGCAATATTACCCAGAATCAGATTGAAGTAATACGGTGGTTGCAGTAATCCTTTTTGAATTAGATACTTGGCATAGTTGATCATACCAAGATCAAACGCTTCAAGTTCCGGCTTGATTCCCCTTTCCAGCATGCGTCTCGCCAGATCCTGAATCATCTGGGGAGAATTGACGCTAGCCTGTTTGTTGAAGTTTAGTGAACTTAGAGTCAAACTGCCAAGGTCGGGTTTCAGTTCTCCCTCGAGATTGAGGCAATCCGAACGTTTCTCAAACTTGTTGAAGATCCTGCCCGACGTTGAAACGCACAGAATCAAGTCTTTCCGTTTCTTCCTGATTCCCCCGATAATCGCTCCATAAACCTCCTTCTCATGACTCGGTTTGCCGGTTGCGGAGTCGCGCGCATGGATATGAACCATACTAATTCCGAGATCGGCCACGTTTAGCACTTCGTTGACAATTTCATCCGGCAGGATGGGGACATACGGAGTCATCTCTCTGGTGGGTATCAGCCCCGTTGGCGCAAAATTGAGGATGAACTTCCTGTTTATCATAGTTCACTACAACCGGAATAGTTGAAGCAGATGGTTTCTCTGCGCGACATTATACCAGCCCAACCTCAGCTTGGATACAGTGCAGTGGGAGACAGGTTGAAGTCCTACAAAGCGTCGCTATCCTGACTACCGTTGGAACAGGGGGGCAAATAGGAGAGCAGCGCGCTCAGTAGACGGAGAAGGCATCGCCATGAGCGCCAGGACGTCTGGCACGAGGGATTCGGCATGGCGCGACGACTAACATGCCAGAGGGGTGCTGCAGAAACCTTGCACTTAGTAGCCAATTTCGACATTAACGGGGGACGCTGAACCACTACCTGTACCTGGTCACTTGGATAGTGGGGAGTCACTAGTGAAACCGACCCTATAGGGGTCGGTTCTTCTTTTTCTCGATCGGTCAGCGCAGCCGGTCGAGCATTGACGTGACTGAGGAATTCTTGAACCATGAAGAACCGACTCGCGCGGGATCCCGCATAGGAGTTGGAGTTGACCGATCACGAATCGCCAGATGGGGTGAGGATGGGCGTCAAGCGTAGCTTCCTGTTCCTAGTGACACTGTTGACAGTTGTCATGGTGGCACTTCCCATGTTGTACAGAGGATCTCCGGTAGACAGTGGCCAGGACACAAGTCCTCCTGATACTCAGATAACTGTGGGCCCTGATGGAACAGTGGATGACAGGGATGTTACTTTCTGTTGGACCGGGTGGGATGACACGACTTCTGCGTCTCAGTTGGAGTACTCCTTCAATCTACAGGGATATGGCATGGGGTGGTCAGATTGGGCATCTGCCACTACCAACCATTACGCTGACCTACGCGGCGGCAGCTACATATTCACGGTTCAGGCAAGAGATCAAGCCGGAAATATCGATCCCACTCCAGCAGAGACCGCCTTCTATGTCTCCTGGACCTTCGCGGTGCTAACCGACCTGCACATTGGCAATGGTATCAGTGACTATGGCGAGCCTGGCTACAATGACTCAGGAACACCTCTGTCAGGGGAGGCAGCCGGTTATGCACAGGATGCCGTCAACGAGATAAACAAGATTGCGGATTCACAGAACATCGCTTTCGTAGCTGTTCTGGGAGACCTCACGGATAGTGCTGAAGCTTCCGAGCTTAGGGCAGCAAGGTTGATTCTTGACAACCTCACTATTCCCTGGATTCCGGTCATGGGGAACCATGACACCTGGCCGATGACTGACAATCAACTGGCTCCCCTCGGAAATCCTCCCTCAGAATCCTACTTCGACAGCATAATAGGGCCGGAGTACTCCATTCTTGCTGCGCAAATGAGCGGCTGGGGCAAGCAGTCCCCCGCTCTCGTCTACGACCCTGAAGCGGAGCGCGATACATATTTCGAGAATTTCTTCTTCGACTATGGCGGGTTTCACTTTGTCTGCCTGGACTTCAACTCTCGTCTTGGTTACCGGGCAGGCGACCTGCACGATTTTGCAGGAGGCACATGGTCGTGGTTCAAGCAACACATGGAACAGTATGTGCAGCAGAATGCCGAACGTTCCGGGGATGTGATACTGCTGGCCCATCATCCCATCATAGGGGATGGGTCAGACAATGATACGATGACCTTCACCAGCGCGGAACTGGACGAAATATCCAACTTCACCAATAACACGTACTACTCCTATTTGGACTCGTCAGGCATCACCCAAACCAGACCCTATGCCAGCCGCATTTGGGGTCAACTTGCTGGTCACACGCACCCATGGAAACTTCAAATAGACTATCCCCCCTGGTCGAACGGCGGGCCGATCATAGCCTACCCCCGTAACTTCGGTGAGGTGAGGATCGGTATGGTGAAGGTCACTTCTGACACGCCTGCCAGCGTTGACTACTCCATCCCAACGGTAGCGACCGAAGCAGCCACCAGCATGTCGCTGAGATCAGCCACCCTGAATGGCTACCTGGCCAGTCGGGGTACCTCACCGACGGTTCAGGTGTTCTTCGAGTGGGGCCTCGCTACATCCTACGGCCATGAGACCACACCACAATCGATATCGGAGCCCGGAAGCTTCAGTTATGACCTAACCGGCCTCACGGCCAGGACCACCTATCACTTCAGGGCCAAGGCAGTGGGCAATGGCACATCACCCGGCAGCGACATGACTTTCACCACTGCAGGTATACCGCCCACGGTTGCGACCAACGATGCCACCAATCTGGCCGGCACCTCTGCTACTCTGAACGGCACATTGAGCGCGCTGGGCACCGCGACCAGCGCCAACGTGTCCTTCGAGTGGGGCCTTACTGCAACCTATGGCCATGAGACCACACCACAATCGATGTCAGGACCCGGCAGCTTCAGTTACAGCCTGACCGGCCTCACCGCCAAGACCACGTATCACTTCAGGGCCAAGGCCCTAGGTAATGGTGCAACAACCGGCAGCGACATGGCTCTCACCACCTCGACTATACCGCCTAGCGTGACCACCAACGATGCCACCAATCTGGCTGCTACCTCTGCCGCTCTGAACGGCACACTCACTTCGCTGGGCACCGCGACCAGCGCCAACGTGTCCTTCGAGTGGGGCCTCACTGCGTCCTATGGCCACGAGACCACGCCGCAACCGACGTCAGGGCCCGGCAGCTTCAATTGCAGCCTGATCGGCCTTAGCGTCAGTACCACGTATCATTTCAGGGTCAAGGCCGCAGGGGATGGTGCTGTCTACGGCAACGATGTGACTTTCACCACCTTGGCAGCTGTGCCACCGGCCGTGGTCACCAACGATGACAGCAGTATCACCACCAACTCAGCCCGGCTGAACGGCACCCTGACGTCTCTGGGCACGACGGGCAGTGTGACCGTGTCCTTTGAGTGGGGGACTACCGCGGGAGGACCATATCTCAACGAGACCGCCGGCCAAGTCGTGATGGACACGGAGGCCTTCTCCTTCGACTTGGGCGGACTCACTCCGGGCACAACCTACTACTACAGGGCGAAGGCCGAAGGTGACGGCACCAGCTATGGTGCTGAGAACAGCCTCACCCCTGCTACCTCACCACCGGCAGCGGCAACTAATAACGCCAGCAATGTCACCACCAATTCGGCTCGGCTGAACGCCACGCTGACGTCGATGGGCACGGCGGGCAGTGCCAACGTGTCCTTCGAGTGGGGCCTCACTTCATCCTATGGCCATGAGACCACACCGCGATCGATGTCAGAGCCCGGCGGCTTCAGTTATGACCTGACTGGCCTCACCGCCAATACCACGTATCATTTCCGGGTTGAAGTGGTAGGAGACGGTGCTGTCTACGGCGACGATATGAATTTCACCACTGGTAGCGCGGCTTACACCCCGCCGCCGGCGTTTCCTGTGGCGCCCCCCCCTGACACCACTGCACCGGCGATTTCTGCGGCGACGTCCTCTGACATCACCGTTTCCGGTGTCACCATCGCCTGGACTACGAACGAGCCGGCGACCTGTCGAGTAGAGTACGGACTGACGGCAGGGTACGGCCTTGACGCGATTACAGACGCGGGCTTGGCGAATAGCCACAGAGTGGAGCTTGCCGGACTCGAAGCCGGCAAGACCTATCACTATCGGGTCATAGCCATCGATGGCTCGAATAACCAAGCGGTATCGGCAGATATCACCTTCAGCACGGACACACGTCCCGATGAAAAGCGGACTTGGGCCTGGTTGCTCATCGGCCTTGTAGCCGCCGTCGGACTGGGTGGCACAGTCTCCTCCCAAAGGGCGGACATGTATCAAGAGGCACTACTGCGGAGACTGGATGTGGCCATGGGTCGAGTGTACCTGCTCGAGCGCGAGAGAAACGCGGCAGCGGCAAAGCTACAGTCTATGGAACGGAATCTCAACGAGTTGAGTAACGTGCTTTCTCTTGCCGGATGGAAGGCGGATGAAATACTGAAGGGTGGGCCTGCCTCCGATATGTCAAAGAGGCAACTGACCCCAACGGCGCGATTAACCAGTCCGCCGCCGCCGTCAGAAGGGCCGGAGAAAGCGGTGGAACGGTCTGCGTCCCGGCAGGAGGAACTGAGACGGCGTTTCCCGCATGCTTTCACATTGGACTAGTGCTGACGCCAACTGAGCAGTAGGTCTCTCATCCTCTGGAGGCGCACCAAGGTGATCCTTGCAGCGCTGGAAACATCCGACCCGCCCCTGGAGCATGCGCTTTATGTACCAAAAGCCCATTCGCATATCTTACGTCTTCGGCTTCTCCTGAATCTCCTAAGGTGGGTCACGGGATCTTCAGCAAGCAACCCCTGGTTGGCCGCTAGGTCGCGTGCCTCCCAGACTGCCGCGGTTCGCGTGTCAGTAGCATCGTGCCCCTATCTTCCTGCCCTCCTGAAGCGGACGAGGCATGCCATGGCCGCGACTATCAGGATTGCTGCACCGCCAACAAGAATCCAAATCCAAGACCGCAGGCCAAAATACCCTCGATTCGCTGCAACGGTGGTGAAGGAGGTCTCAGCAGACCAACTTGACCAAACCCCGCGACTATCTCGATGCCTCACACGCCAGTAGTAGGTGGTGGGATGGCTTAGTACTCCTGAAGGCACGCCGACCTGTGTGAGGTTCACAGTGTCTGCACCACTGTCAAACATGGGACTGGAGTAGTCGCCTGAGCTTGTCCTCATCTGCCACTGCGAGGCTGAATGGGTCTCTCCGACATAGAGGTCAGAGAAG
>Ga0315276_10003924_pt1 | contig 13654 bp, 11 predicted proteins | sample YL17G05_0_MG_FD_204542 | JGI IMG/M metagenome (GOLD analysis project Ga0315276, IMG submission 204542) | Sediment microbial communities from Yellowstone Lake, YNP, Wyoming, USA - YL17G05_0 | ecosystem: Environmental > Aquatic > Freshwater > Lake > Sediment | place: USA: Wyoming | collected...
TTCGATGGGACGCTCAGAGAACCTGTTATGCTCCCAGCCCGTCTCCCCAACCTGCTGCTGAATGGCTCGTCTGGTATTGCGGTTGGTATGGCAACCAATATTCCTCCCCATAATCTGGGTGAGCTTGCAGGAGCAATTTCTTATCTTATTGATCACTATGAGCGGGTGGAGGATGTTTCCGCTGATGAGCTGCTCAGGTTTGTCCCCGGACCCGATTTCCCCACCGGTGGCGTGATCGTTGGTAGTGAGGGCATCATTCAAGCATATAGTACCGGACGGGGACGGATTGTTCTGCGTGGTTTGGCTCATATTGAGGATATGAGTGCTGGTAGGCAGCGAATCGTCATCACCGAAATCCCTTACCTGCTTAATAAGTCCAGCCTGATTGAAAGGATTGCCGAGCTGGCAAGGGAAGGCAAACTAAACGATATCTCGGACCTGCGGGATGAATCGGACCGGCGCGGTATGAGCATTATCATTGAGCTGCGTCGCGGGGCACAACCTGGCAAGGTGTTAAATCAATTATATAAGTACACGCCATTACAATCCACATTCGGTGTGCAGATGCTGGCATTGGTGGATGGCGAACCCAAGTTGCTTTCCCTCAAGCGTATGTTTCAGGTGTATATCGATCACCGGCGGGATGTGATCATCCGACGGTCACGCTTTGAGCTGGATAAAGCCCGTGCCAGGGCTCACATTCTTGAAGGACTCCTGGTTGCACTGGAGAATCTGGATGAAGTGATCCAGATTATCCGTCAATCACCCGATGCTGAGGTTGCAAGAGAACGGCTGATGACCCGCTTCAAGCTGAGCGAACTACAAGCCCAAGCGATCCTAGATCTGCAACTTCGCCGGCTGGCAGCCTTGGAACGACAAAAAATCGAGGATGAGCAGCGGCAGACTTTGGAGCGGATTAAATATCTGGAAGACCTGCTTACCAGCCAACAAAAGGTATTTGAAATAATCAAGGCTGACCTGGGGGATTTGGTAAAGAAGTATAGTGATCCACGACGTACACGTATTGCCCATGAAGCCAGGGAGGAGTTCAGGGAGGAAGACTTGGTAGTCGATGAAGCTGTCCTGATCAGCCTGACCCAGCGCGGCTATATCAAACGGGTGGCAGCGAAAAGCTTTAAACTTTCGACCCGCGGTGGTAGGGGTGTAACCGGGCATACCACCAAAGGGGAGGATGAAGTGTTATACCTTTTCCCGGCTCGTACCCTGGATACCATATTGTTCTTCTCGGATAAAGGCAAGGTTTATTCCGAAAAGGCATACCAAATCCCTGATGCTGATCGGGCAGCCAAGGGTATCCCAATCGTTAATGTGTTATCAATGGGCGCAGGGGAATCGATTACAGCAGCAGTGGCAGCGCCGGATTTTGTAGCTGCCGAATATTGCACGATGGCAACTCGTAATGGAAAGGTCAAACGGGTGGAGCTGGCTGAGTTCAGCTCGGTACGACCTTCAGGACTCATTGCCATCACCCTGGAAGAGGGAGACGAGCTGGGTTGGGCTCGACTTACAGATGGGGAGGATGAGATCATCCTAGTGACTGAACACGGGCAGGCATTGCGCTTTAGCGAGGCATCTGTGCGCTCCATGGGACGGGCAGCCGGTGGTGTGAATGGAATTGGGTTAGCTCAAGGGGATCATGTTGCCAGCATGGAAGTGGTGGAAGAAGCTGGGGAGCTTCTGGTGGTCACTACAGCTGGTTTTGGTAAAAGCACCCCGCTCTCAGAATATCCTCCCAAGGGGCGTGCCACTGGGGGTGTGCAGACAGTTGACCAGAAGAGCTTGAAGAGCAATGGAAAAATCGCAGCGGCCAGAGTGGTGCAACCGATGGATGAGTTGACGATCATCTCAGCGGGCGGTGTGGTATTGCGAACGCGAGTGAAGGACGTGAAACATGGTGGAAGGATAGCCAAGGGTGATTTATTGATATCCCTTGAAGGGGAAGATTATGTTGCATCTCTTGCCAGAATTTCAACTACCGATTTATTGCTTGCAGGGGTGAAAGCGGGGGAATGAAACTAAGATTTACCGTTTTCAATGGTTCTGTGTTCTATATCCTGCTGGATCTTTATTTAACCAAAAAATGGCAATACTATCTTTGAGGTGACCATCAGGAATAATACCCCCAGGATGATGATCATGAAAAGCAACATAAGAGCAATGATGAACCGCTGCACGGGGGTTATTCCCAAAAAACGCCCATTGTTGTTACGTGAGGTTTTTACTCGCAGCTCTGCTTCTTGATCATCATCGGAGAAGTCAGCTTCTTCAGCTTGCTTACGGAAATCTTCGAACATGGTGTTTTTCCTCCAAATCAATCCAAAGGCGGGAAGGGTTGGTTAAAAGTGGCAGGCCGGAGGTGAAGCTCCCCGACGGTAACTGTGACCAACGCGCCAGTTCTGGTGAATAATTTTAATGAACCATCCTGGGTAAGGCCGATCACTTTACCTACCTCGTAAGGGGAGAGAACATTCTTTTTTTGAGTGGCTGGTAAGTGTTCTCCAGATGACAGAACCACCCACTGGTCACGAAATGCCAGGCTGGTTTCCCATTCATGGATGAAATCCGGTAGAGAAAGGCGAGGCAGCCAGGATAGGAATTCTTGAAGTATGGCATGTAATAATTCCAGGCGGTCGACCGGGCTTCCCAGTGCATTTTCAATACATGTAGGAGGGAAATTCAATCCCGTTGGTGGAAGGTTGACCGCACTTACGGATTCAGGTGCAATGTTAATGCCAATCCCTATGATGACCGCTTTTAGAATCTCTCCACTCCAACGCGCCTCGACCAACACGCCGCCAGCCTTTAGCTGGTCAAGTAAAATGTCATTAGGCCACTTGATCTGAGCGAGTAGAGCATATTTATTTTGCAGTGCACCCCGGATCGCCACTGCACCCAGGCCTGAAAGGCGCGAAACCAGCCGCGGATCGAAAGGCGGTGAAAGTAAAATCAGGCTGAATGCCAGTCCTGAGCCTGGGGTTGTGATCCAGCGGCGCTGTGAGCGGCCACGACCAGCAGTCTGTTCATCTGCAATGACAAGTGCCCGATCAGGAGCACCAGAGTCAAACCATTTGAAGGCTTCATCATTGGTTGAACCGACGCTTTTATAGAAGCGGATTGCTGGCAGATATAAATCAGCCAGGGCAGACTCGATGGAAGGCTGATCCATGTATATGATTTTACCGCAGAACGTGCTTGAACGAGGTTTTATAGGTCAGCAGGAGGTTGTGGTTCCTGTTTGGGATTCACTCGCCCACGGATGAACTCAATGATGGCAGGCAGGACTGATATGAAGATGATTGCCAGGATGACAAATGAGAAATTATCCTTAACGAAAGGGAGGTTACCGAAGAAATAACCGCCAAAGGTGAAAATAGTTACCCAGGCGATACCACCAATAACATTGAATGAAATGAATTTACCGTATGTCATCTCACCTACACCTGCCACAAAAGGTGCAAAGGTGCGGATAATGGGGATAAAACGGGCGATGATGATGGTCTTCCCGCCATGTTTTTCATAAAAGGCATGCGTGCGGTCCATGTACTCCTTTTTCAAGAAGCGGATCTCACCACTGAAAGCCCGCGGACCGACCGCATGCCCGATCCAATAGTTGATAGTATCGCCGAGCACAGCTGCAAGGCACAGGAGCAGCCATATCAGCCAGATGTTCAGCGGAGGCTTGCCACCAGCTAACGCTAGAGCTGGAGAAGCAAATGTACCGGCAGCAAATAGCAATGAATCACCGGGAAGGAAGGGTGTAATTACAAGCCCGGTCTCCATAAAAATAACGAAAAACAAGAGCAGGTAAGTCCAGGTGCCATAATCATGGATAATTTGTGCAAGATATTTATCCATATGGAGTATGATGTCGATTATGTAAAGCATTAAATTCATGGGTTTGATTCCGGGTTCACGGGAGGTTTATCTAAAGAGGTGAGGAGTTGCTCGTCACTCGCAGAATGGGGTGGTGTGTTAATTTTTAGTGGGCTGGATGGCATGCTGGCTGGGGGTATTGATTCAATTTGCTCTGTTGGGGTTGATCCACCCATGATAGGATTGGCAGGTTCACCTTCGCCCGATGAAATTAAAGCGTTTGGGTAAATACTGTTTCGTAAAACCGCATTAAAACTAATGTAGAGAATCAGGTTAAATGCCAATAGTGCAATCACGCCGATGGAAGAGAAATTCCCAATCTGTTGCAAATTGTTAGGAATGGCGATATCAACCTGACCCTCCAAGGAACTGATTGAGCTTAATACAGCCATCCCATTCCATAATCCGTGTAGCACGACGGCAAAAGCATAGGTGACGCCAAGGCGCAGATAGCGTTTCTGGCTCCAGGCGGAAGCCAGTGCCCAGCCTACCATACCGGTGGTAAGACAATGTAATAGCAATGTGGTGATACGGGTGGAAGCGACAAATGCCCATGCTTCGCTACCACCACTGGTATTTCCAAGGTTTTCAAAAAGTCCAAAACCAGCCCCACATAATACGCCAAAAGCGAATCCCTGCGCAAGGGTTAGTTTTTGACCGGCAAGCAACCATACCCCGATGGGCTTGAGTGCTTCTTCTATGATGGGGACGATCACTGAGATGAAGGCGAAGGCAGCGAATAATATACCTGGTCGCAGAAGGAATGGTAGGAGGATCCGTAGAATTGCATCCTGGTTTGGGGCAGCGCTCTGCAGACGAAGTATTAAGACCTGGAGCTGGCTGGTTATACTCGGGTTAAACACCGCCCAAAGCATTGCCAAGACCCCATAACCGATTAGGGCAAGTAACTCCATTATAAGAATGATCGCAGGACTTAATACCAGACCACTGGCGAACACTCCCCATTGTCGCCTCAGTGATCCTGGATAAAGACCTCGTATACCTATATAAACCAACCAAAACGCTGGCAGACCGTTCGCAATGATGTTGAGAATAGGTAATACGAACCAGGCAAGTTGGTCATATTGGGAGACCCAGTTACCAAGCCATAAGGTTCCCGGGACTACCACCAATACCAACAAGGTCAGGATAGTCCCAAATCCTTTAGGTTCTGGTCGAGGCTTAGGTTCCGGTCCTGGAAATGCGATATTCTTCCAGGCGTACCAGGCTGAAGGCAGGACTAAAACCCCAGCAAAGGCAAGGCTGGCGGCAACCATAAAAGATTGGGTTAGGTCACTGCTGCCTGATCCCTGGTTGAAATATTGGAGAACACCCGTCATAGCAACCAAGGCAGCCACACCCAGCAATAATAATACCGCTAATGCGCTTAATACAAGCTGGAATAGCGATTTCCAGTTGAACGGGGATGTCGATGTCAGGTTTGAGGTCTCGGAGGTGGACATAATGAAATCATTCTCCCAGAAGCTGGCTATTCCCACTTACTCCTGGGAGAAAAAAACTCATTTCTCCTCGATGGTCACACTGAGGATTTTATCACCAGGGGGAAGCTCACCAGTACCAGATGGATCGCGTGGGGTGAGACTGGTAGCCACATCCATTCCCTGGATCACTTTCCCGAAGATTGTATAACTGCCATCCAGAGTTGGCTGGGCTGCATATGTGATGAAGAACTGGCCTCCATTTGAATCGGCACCTGCATTCGCCATGCCCAGTACACCGGGACCATCAAACTTCAAGTCAGAAGAGATTTCATTCTTGAAGGCATAACCAGGGGTACCATAGCCGGTCCCGCTCGGATCACCTGCTTGAGCGACGAACCCCGGAATGACACGGTGGAAGGTGACATTGTCGAACCAACCGTTTTTTGCCAGGAAAATGAAGCTGTTCACGGCAAGTGGTGCCTTATCGGCAAACAACTCGATGACAATATCGCCTTTCTCTGTGTGCAACGTGGCTACATATTGTTTGGTTGGGTCAATCGTCATTGCTGGGCACTCGGTGAATTGCTGGTCTTCCAGCGTGGTCAGCTGGATGATTGTGGCGAGATTAAAAGCAGTTATTTCGACATTGCTTGGCCAAGGCTGACCATTAACTATTAAGGATGGAGTACCAGTAAAACCAATTTTTTGACCATTATCCCAGGCGTTTTGTGCCAGTTTTGCCAACTCTTCACTAGTAAGGTCAGTTGTGAATTTTTCTACATCGAGACCAAGCTCTCCAGCCTTCTGGATCAGCCATTTTTGGAAATCTGCCACAGAGAGCGTTGACCAATCAGCCTGATTTTCGAAGAGTACATCATGCATCTCCCAGAATTTACCCTGATTACCTGCAGCTTCAGAAGCCTGTGTGGAGAGGGCAGCTTTATCATGGAATGGCGACTCGGGGGTGCCGATGAGTGGAAATTGGCGATATACAAAACGCAGGTCATTTGGGTATTCTTTTAGGAGTTGCTCCATCACGGGAGCAAGCTGTGCGCAGTAGGGTCACTGAAAGTCGGAATATTCAATCATTGTCACCTTAGCGCTGGCAGGTCCTTTTACGTGATCCGTATCGCTTACAGGTGGGTAGATTGATTCGGCTGTGGGGCCTGGTGTGGGTTTCTTTGTGACTACTGTACAGCCAGAATCAGGCAGGAAAGCAGATTGGGTAGGGACTGTTAGGACGACTGTTGGTGCTGGTCGTGCCTCAGTCGTTGCTGTGGAGGTGGGGATGGAAGCGGTTAGCGCCTGGGGTTTACAGCCCGCCAGACTCACAGTAAGGAGTATCAGGAACAGCAAGAATATCTTCTTCATTTATTTCTCCATGGTAAGTATCCCGCAATTTTACCAGCGAAAGAGTAAATCGGGAAACAGGCACGCACATACTCACACGGGCTTAATATTTTTTGGGCGAGGTATATCTTGTGGTAAACTGCAAGAGTGCTGAGAAGTATGATTTTCCTTTGTGTGAGCCTGATCCTTTTAACATCCTGTGGGTCTGTTGCTCTTCCACAGCCAAGTATCACACCCTCTTACACTACAACCCAGGAATCGCCAGTTACATTGGTGAACCGAACTCCCCAGGTCACCTCAACGAAACCGATCACAGCAACCATTCGTGCACTCCTCAAAACCCCAACGCCCACCATCCCACATTCCCCCACTTCCATACCACGCACGCCAACTCTGACCGCATGCATGAAGGCAGGTGGCAGTGTGGAGGTATCTGAGTTCACTACCATTCTCCTTCCCAACCCCATGGTGTATCGCATCTACCTGCCCCCTTGTTATTATGAGGAGCCTGAGCAGTCTTACCCGGTTTTGTATCTGATCCATGGGCAAACTTACTCCGATACCCAGTGGGATCGATTGGGAGTCCCGGAAACCGCAGACCGGTTGATCGCGGCCGATGATGTTGCTCCGTTCATTGTCGTTATGCCGAGAGATCGCGTCTGGCGCGAGCCCACCGAAGATAATTTTGGGCTGGCAGTAGAGCAATCTCTGATCCCGTGGGTGGATGATCATTATCGCACCATCCCAGACCGAGCCCACCGTGCAATTGGTGGGCTCTCCCGTGGGGGAGCCTGGGCGATTCACCTGGGATTATCTCACCCTGAGCTCTTCAGCGCTGTGGGAGCCCATAGCGGATTTGTTTTTTATACTGATGTTCAGCCGCTTTACCTCTGGCTACATAATATCCCAATTGGGCTGGCACCGCGCATTTATATGGATGTTGCCAATGAAGACCGGCCAGAGATCGCTGAATCGGCTACATTCCTGGAAGATTTACTCACCCAATACGATATCCCTCACGAGTGGCATATGTTTGTCGGAGAGCATGAAGAGGCTTATTGGCAGGTGCACGTAGAGGATTACCTACGCTGGTATACCCAGGATTGGAATAAATAAGCCAATGAACAATCCGAATGATAGCATGCTCGATACTTGTTACAAATCGATATTCGCATAACGAATGGAAGGAATCATTATGTTTCAAACATTACCGAAAGACCCGCAGGTGTTCATGCAATGGGATTGGGATCAAATCAATCCCTATTTCGAGGACCTGGCAAAGCGCCCGTTATCACCTGTCAGCCTATCCGAGTGGATGAGAGATTGGTCAGACTTGAGCCGAATACTTTCGGAGATGTATTCCCGCTTGTGGGTAGCGACCACTTGCAATACTACCGACCCAGAGACAAAAGATCGGTTTAACACTTTTCTGGATAAGATATTCACGCCTGCACTGGCAACCAACCAGTTGCTCAAGCAAAAGCTGCTGGCTAGCGATTTACAGCCAGATAATTTTGACATCCCATTGAAAAATATGCGGGTTGAGGCTGAGATATATTGTGACGAAAACCTGCCCCTCCTAACTGAAGAGAAGAAGCTTGTTAACGAGTACGACGAGATAATTGCTGCCCAAACAGTGGAGTGGAAGGGAAAGGAAGTCACTACCACGCAGCTACAGCTTGTATACATGAGTCTCGATCGTACTGAGCGTGAAAAAGCCTGGCGCTTGGAGATGGAGCGTAAACTTGCCGATCGGCAAAACCTAAATCAGCTTTGGATTCGGATGCTTGATTTACGCGGCCGGATCGCTACAAACGCAGGATTCGAGGAATACCGCGCCTACAGATGGAAGGAGCTCCTTCGCTTTGACTACACACCTGAGGATTGTTCCCAGTTCCATAAAGCCATTGAGCAGGTGGTTGTCCCAGCTGCCAGGCGCATCTATGAGAAACGCCAACAGCAATTAAGTCTCCCTACTTTACGCCCCTGGGATTTATATGTTGACCCTTTGGGTCGGGAGCATCTCAAACCCTACCAGACAATAAGCGAACTTGAGGAAAAGGTATCGGTGATATTCCACAAGGTTGACTCGGAGCTGGGAAAGTATTTTGAGATCATGCGTAGCCAGGGACTGCTCGACCTGGAAAATCGAAAAGGTAAAACCCCCGGGGCGTATTGTAGTAACTACGATATGGTGAGGCTGCCTTTCATCTTTGAGAATGCTGTGGGTCTGCACACAGATGTTGCCACATTGCTGCATGAAGGTGGGCATGCCTTCCATGTGTTTGAGGAAGCCCGGCTACCATATTATCAGCAGCTACAAGTGGGCATGGAATTTGCTGAGGTGGCATCGATGGCGATGGAGTTGTTGGCATCGCCATACCTGGAGGCAAGAGAAGGCGGTTTCTACTCGGAGAAGGATGCAGCCCGGGCACGCATCGAGCACCTGGAAGAATCCCTGCTCTTCTGGCCATATATGGCAATGGTCGATGCTTTCCAACATTGGGCATATACAGACCAGGCTGCTGCTGCCAACCCTGATAACTGCGATCAGAAGTGGAGTGACCTTTGGAAACGTTACATGATTGGCGTGGATTGGAGCGGATTGGATAACCAAATGGTCACTGGCTGGCAGCGTAAGCTGCATATCTTTGAGGTGCCGTTTTACTATATCGAGTATGGCATTGCATCTCTTGGGGCGTTCCAGGTGTGGGCGAATGCGATGAAGGATCAAAAGGGAACTGTGGCAGCGTATCGACAGGCATTGGCACTGGGTGGGACAGCCCCCATTCCAGCTCTGTTCACCACGGCAGGGGCACGCTTCGCCATGGATGCAGACATACTTAGCGAAACTGTTGATCTGGTGGAGCACAAGATTTACGAATTTGAGCAGGTTCAACGAGGATAGAAAATGCGCAAACTTACAGTCCTTTGGAGAAAGGAGCATTAAGGCAAGCATACACGTGGATTATGGACGTGATCGTGCCGGTGGCATTGACGGTCGGCACCATTCCTATTGAAATATTCGCAGATGGGGCGAGCACGAGTACGATCACAGCGACCGTAATGAGTGCTGATGAGCCCCTGGCAGGTGCGGTGGTCACTTTCGCCACAACGCTGGGATACGTCAGCCCCATCACAGCGATAACGGATGTGTCAGGTACTGCCACAGTGACATTGACATCCGCTGATGTGATTGGTACAGCGACTGCTACGGCATCTGTGGGCTCGTCGAGTAATTCCGTTGAGGTGGAATTCATCAGCTTACCGAAGATGTTCCAGCCCTTTGTCCGTAAGCAATACGTGTGATATTAAAATGCCCCCTCGATGGCTTATATAGCACAGGAGGAAGAAAAGTAACCGCCACGTATTAACGAAACAGATATTTCCAACCACAGAGATTGCTGACCAAATAAAATGTTTGTTGCTTCCTCTCTGGTCGTCTTCATGAATTAGAAATTTTTGAATAGATCAGAGGCGTGAGTTGTTGACCTCCTCAGCTGAAAAGACAACTTCCTCCTTGCCGGTTAGCTTTTCCTCTACTTTGAGGGCAATTAAATCCAGGTGCCCCGGGTGAGCGACGTAATCCAGCTGGTCGGCTGGGACGGAGAGGACCGGGCACAGGCTGAAATTCGCTATCCAGTCTTCGTACAATGCATTTAACTGCCCCAGGTATTCGGGCGTGATGGTGCGCTCATAATCGCGCCCGCGATTCGATATGCGTTGTCGCAGGGTGGCCACGTCAGCGCGCAGGTAGACTACCAGGTCGGGAGGGGGCAGAAATTCAGTCAACACACGGTATAGCTCTCGATAACTGAGGTAATCTCGCTCATCCATCCAACCCTGTAAAAACAGGTTATAGGCAAAGACTTCGGCATCCTCATAGACACTTCGGTCCTGAATGGCGGAAGTGGGATGGTCGACCAGTTGTCGATGAGAGCGTAAACGACGAGTGAGAAAGAATATCTGAGAATGAAAAGACCATTGGCGCATATCCCTGTAAAAATCAGACAGGTATGGGTTCTCCCCCACAGGCTCAAAGAAAGGCTGCCAGCCCAGGTGATCACATAGCATGCTCACCAGGGTTGACTTCCCGACTCCGATGTTCCCCGCAATCGCTACAAATTTTTTCATATTCGCTGCTCCTCAGGTGTTTACACATCCAGAATACTAAGAAAATCCATTGACTTACTATTCATCCGGAACCAGGAACGCCAGTGCCTTGCCCTTATTATCATCCATCACCAGCTCTAGATGATGAGCCGGGCGGAAGGAGGCCACCTCGATCAGGCGTACGGACTGAGAACAATCGGCTGCTTCAGGCAAGAATGCGGCCAACTGGTTGGGTGAATCATAGAAAAAAGCGTGATTAAATTGCGCTTCCGGGTCTTCCATAAAAATTGCAAGTGGGTAAATATTGGCTTCAACCAGATCCTGAAAAAAGTGCGTCCCAAAGGATGGCTCAGGGACAGCATCACTGCCGATCCCAGCTACTTCGACCAAAGCGCGTGTGTTGTAGATATCACCATAACTGATGGGCACGCCCAGGTCTGGGTTTGTGGTTCCCCAGCGCCCAGGTCCAAGGGTGATGAATGTAAAACCTGCCAATTTCGCATTGAGCTGACTCACCAAGTGCCCGATATGAGACCGCTCAGCCTGGGTGGAGAGGGAGAAGTAACCTTCGGGTGTGACGAATATGATATGGGTGATCCATTCCACCCGCCCAGAGGGTACAAGCCGCTGGGTGGAGAACATCACATCCGCAGGGTTCAGGCTGGTGGGCAGCTGGACGATGCTTTCTTTAAAGTAGGATTGTGGCCGGCATTGTAAAATGCAGATATCCACCTCAGGCTGGCTGGATAGAGGGTTGATCAATTGCAATGTGAACTCAGTGTCGACGGGGGATTTGTAATGCTCTTCCAGCTTACCCAGCAGCTCACGAAAGCGCTTTGCCAGAGGAGTACGCCGTAACAGCTCATCGTAGGTGAACACGAGTGAGCTTCCATCCAGTACATTGCTGCGAATGGGGACCATGTAATCTTCGTGGTAGATCTGAGCAATAAAACGTAAAGCTGTGTAACGGCTCGAAATCACGTCTTCCACTGGCAATGTCCTGAATGCGTTTTCCTGCAGGTCGATCAGGTCCACAAAGTGTTGCGAATACAGGTTGATGAGCCTGGGCGTGGCTTCGGGGTGCAGCAAGGGGTGACTGAGCGCTACCAAACGGGGGTAATCATTGCCCACCCGCTCCACAGCACGCGTGCCCAACCCCCATACCAGGCGGATAAACCCATCTTCCCGGCGGATCTGCGGGTTCCAGCGATACTGGTTACGGCTGAATGCCACCCCAGCCCCATGCGGTAGGAAGTAGCGCCCTTCCCGCTCCCCTTGCACCACTTGAATGAGGATCGCCATCCGTTCGTCATAGTCTTGCAAGCCTTTAGTGCGCCGGTAAAGGAGCGCATCGGGGTTGAGGATGCTGGCATAGATTCGCTGGATCGCCTGGGTGAGCTGATGCAGGTTCTCCTCTGGGGTGCCCTGGTTGGGGCAGAACAGGCTGATGTATTTACCCGCAAAAGAGGTCCCGAAGTTATCCTCCAGCAAGCTGGAGGAGCGCACGATCAGAGGCTGATTACCAACTTTCTCCAATAAACCGTGCAGCTCGTTCAAAGTCTCGTGAGGGAATTTCCCGGCTAGAAAGTCGTCCACAATCTGTGGATACTCCGAGCGGATATCGTGTTCGCTCTTGTACTTTTGATCATTCCAATGCATCAAGTTATTCATCGCCATGAAGGCGTAGGTGACATCTGCACCCAGGAAGTACGACTCTGGGATGGTGAGATGAGCGTTCAGCTCGGGGGAAGCCACATTTTCTAGAATGCGCCTGGCGAGCAGCATGCCGGCTGCCTTGCCACCGATCTTGCCACTGCCAATCTTATGCTGGTGGATCTCGCGCAGGTCCTGGATGGTGAACCAGTCCTTGGCGATGTTGACATAGGCAAGCTGGTCGCTGATGAGGGTGCGGATGAGCACGACCTTGATCTCGCGCAGGTGCGGCTCTGCTGTAGTGCGCTCAGCGGGAGGTAAATTTTCGATGGCGGAAGCCTGCTCGAACAGCATGAATTGGGGTGCCAGCTCGGGGTTGAATGAAACTAACAAGTCGTGGACGCGTGCCCCGCGCTCCGCCAGGGTGTCGCGCACGATCTGCTCGAACAGCTCATAGGGCAGGTTATAGGCAAAGTAGAAATCCGTCAGGTGGTCACGCAGGCGCGACAGGCGCAGCTCCCACACATCCGCAGGCTCCTCTGCTAATGGATCGTGCAAGGCTTCACGCGCCTGCGATTGGATGGCTTGTTCGCGCGTTTCGGCTTCGAAATCCGATTGGTTGATCACCCCGCGCTCGAAGATCACACGCCGCATGCGGGCACGGATATAGGTCCTCAGGATGGGATATTGCGCAAGAGCCAGATAGATGCGCAGGGTCTTTTCAACGCTGGCGGATGGCAGGGTCATAATTGTTCTTTTTCTCCCCTAAATCCCAAATTTGGGAGATTTTGGAGAGAAAGGAAGGGGTCGGATGCTTCGCCCTAGCCACCCAGGTGCATGGGCATGATGACGTGCAGGAAATTATCTTCGCCTGCCGGGTGGAAGACACCGGGCGTGGTTTCTATATTCGTCTCGAGGATCACATTGGCTGTCTTGATCACGTCCAGCACCTCGCGCAGGAAGCGTACGTTGAAGGCGATGAGCACAGCGTTACCCTCGATGTTGGCATCGATGACGGTCTGGTTGAAGCCGGTCTCTTCGGATTGACCGGAGATCTCGACCGTGCCGGGCTGCTGGTCGGTGCCGGGGGTGATCTGAATGCGGGCGATATGTGTGCCCTCCCGGGCGAAGATCTCAGCTTGCTTGCAGGCTTTCAGGATGGCAGGAGTGGAGATGACCGTGCTGGTCTGGTGCGAGCGGGG
>Ga0315276_10003925_pt1 | contig 13654 bp, 11 predicted proteins | sample YL17G05_0_MG_FD_204542 | JGI IMG/M metagenome (GOLD analysis project Ga0315276, IMG submission 204542) | Sediment microbial communities from Yellowstone Lake, YNP, Wyoming, USA - YL17G05_0 | ecosystem: Environmental > Aquatic > Freshwater > Lake > Sediment | place: USA: Wyoming | collected...
AGACCAGATCAAGCCTATCAAGGCTGTGACATGCGGTCCAGCCATGGATGTACCACTCCAATAGCCATACGTATTACCAGGCAAAGCAGACCGCACATTCTCACCAGGAGCCATGAAATCTGGGAAGAAATTGCCATCCAGGCTGGATGGTCCACGGCTGCTAAAACCGGTTATGGTACCAGGGTAAGCATTCGCATGATTGACAGATCCAGTCGTGAATGTTTCCAGGTAGTCTCCCGGGCTGCGTAATGTTTGGCAACCTGAGCCTTCATTGCCGGCTGATACTTCAACTACGATACCGGCAGCCAGCAGGTTATCTACTGATACGCGCATGCTGTTATTTCCACCACCCCCGAAACCCCAGGAGTTGTTGATCGCATCCGGTGCCAGATCAGGGCGGGGGTTCAGTCCGTTTAAGTCCCATGGAGCCAGGTCCCACTCAAAGCACGTTATGAAGTGGCCTTCATCACCACCACCACCGACCATATTCTTGCAGTGGACGGTCGTTGCACCAGGTGCCACTCCGATTTGATTTCCAACAAAATCATCGCCCACCATTGTCCCTGTCGTGTGGGTACCATGACCATAATCATCCCACGGTGATGGATGACCAGCGGGATCCCAGACGTCATACCAGTTGTAATTATTATCGATCTCGGTACAACTTGGTGGGTTCAGGCAACCACGGTAATGTGGAAGGATCGTCGGATGGGTAATATCCAAGCCGGTATCATTCCCAGCCATTACCGTACCTTGACCGGAATACCCGATTGCCCATGCTTGGTCAGCGTTAATAAAGCTGATATTGGGCTCAACAAAATTCGGTTGAGCCGTGCTATCTTTGGGGTTGATCGGTTTTTCGAGCTGGAAGGTTTGGTTTACAGAGAGTGATGCGACATCAGGCCGTCCTGCAATCGTTTGCGCCAGATCCAGTGTGCCTTGCTTAACCCAGACGGCGTTAACGATGTAGAATGGCCGATAATCTACGCTCTGGCTATCCAGGTAGGTGCGTAGATCAGCCTGCGTTCGTGTTGCAGTCGCAGTAAGTGTGTCAAATACATATTGACCCTTCTCCGCTTTTGTTTGCAGTTGAGCCGCTCCACTCACGTCTGCCTGCTCCGTCATCATGACGATGAAATCAGCAGAGCCAGCGTTGAGCTGAGTCAGCAACTGCGCATCAAGTTTCGCAGTCGGGTTTCCTTGCGCTGCAGGCGCCTGTAATGCATTGGCAAGCGCGCCATCTTTCGCAGCGAGCCCAAGCAGCAGCCCGGCTAACAAAAGGATTGAAAAGGTTATTTGAATAAACTTTCTAGACATGTGATTTTACCTCCAAGGTTTTATCAAAGATTTGGGTGAGTCAATAGCTGTAAAGTGTAAATTACTCTTATCCTGGAAGCCTTTAACCCCCAGGCTTCGCTTGCACAACACCTCCTTTCTATCCGACATCCTGAAAATGGATAAAACATATGCTCAGATTAACCAGTATCTCGATGAAATCAGTAATTTCATCGAGAAAATTGGAATATTAACCTTTTGCGAATTAAGATTAAGAGAATGAAATATCACCCTTAGGAAAACCGGTATAGATATTGCGATGATGGAATTAGATGATACTCTCATGAATTCCTAAGCAGTATGTTATCAAACTTTAATCATATCACAGATTGATCGGTTTTTGTTTAATCTGTTAATCATTTTACAGACAGAGCTCTCTTAAATTCATTGATTAATCTTATCCAAATCTCAGTCTCTACTCACGGTTTCATTGTCTGCCATTTATCATATGGTGACTTGTCACGACTGAGTTATTATTAACGATCAAAATACCAGAATTATTGCTCGCACTCCACATCCGGAAAAAAAGCAATGACGCAAAATTTTATTAAGAATGTTGTTCTTCAGATGTAATTCAAGGGATGCATAGATTAATACCAATAATGTGTGTATTAAAAATGATTAAATATATATATAATCTACTAATAAATCATACCATAAAATATTCTCTCTGACTAGCATAATGCATAAGATAATGCCCTGATCGATCAGGTTCGCAAATGAAATTGGAGGACTAATCTAATTCAAATTATAAAACCTGCGGGGATCCTAATAGACTTTACCTCGTATTATGATTTTAGATCCAGAATGAACTGGATAAATATTGAAGGAGCGGGTGATGGGACTCGAACCCACGAATAGTAGCTTGGGAAGCTACTGCCTTACCACTTGGCAACACCCGCTAGTACGTTTGCTGATTATAGCCACCAGGTAAATAGATGTCAAGGAAAGGACAGGAAAGGTCCAGAACGGATCCAGGTCTGACACACAGGAAAGTATATTTAATATCAATAGTATCTATGGATACATGGCTACTATTCGTAATCATCTTGCGATAAACAAAAATGATATAATGTCAAAAGTATGACTTCTCCCGAACCTTCCGAGCTTAGTGAACGCGAGATGGAAATCCTACGCCTGGTCGCAACCGGAGCCAGCAATAAAGAAATCGCCCAGAAGTTATACATCAGCACAAATACAGTAAAAGTCCATATACGTAATATATTCACTAAAATCGGTGCTTCCTCTCGGACTGAAGCTGCTATGTATGCAGTGCGGACCGGCTTGGTGACCAACCCGGCAATCCAAGTTGTTGAGGAAGATAATGAAGGCAATATTTCCCAAGATGTCGGACTTCCTATTGGATCCAAACTAACACCCACCGGGGAAGAGCCTGTTTTGCCGACCCATCGAAAGCTCCCCCGATGGATATCATTTCTCTTTCTTGTAGGTTTCGTTATCTTGCTTTTCCTGGTCTGGAATTTTAACCAAGGTTTCGCAATATTTACGAAACCGACAGAAACTGCATTACCACCACGAAACACACCTACACCTTTCCCGCATTGGAATGAACTGGCTGCTATGCCAATTGCCAGGAGTAACCTGGCATTAGTAGCATTCGAAAATCAGATCTACGCAATTGGAGGTTTGGGACCTCAAGAAGTATACAGTGGTATGGATCGTTTCGATCCGCAAACCAACACATGGGTCTTGCTATCATCCAAACCTACGCCTGTTTTTGATGTACGCGCCGCGGTTATAAGTGGTTTGATATTCATACCCGGTGGACGTACCAGTTCTTTAGATCCTCAACCTACCAATATCTTGGAGATTTATGATACCAGCACAAATCAATGGAAGGTTGGCACACCATTACCCATCCCACTCAGTGGATATGGATTGGTTGCTTATGAGGGGATATTATATGTCTTTGGGGGTTGGAATGGTGAAAAATATCTTAATAATGTTTACTCCTATGACCCAACTACTGATGCCTGGAAAGAACGCACTCCCATGCCGACTGCCAGGGCATTTGCAGGGGTAGCTGAAGCCGGTGGGAAGATTTATGTGATTGGTGGGATCTATGAAAACCAACCAGTCACCGCGAACGAGATCTATACTCCCTCACGCGATCATGATGATCTTGTACCCTGGGAGACTGGTTTCCCCTTACCGGAAAATCGTATGGGTATCCAGGCAGCTACAATCGCTGATACCATCTATATATTTGGTGGAGAAATCGTTCATGCTAACCGAGTAGGATTGATCTATTTCCCACAGTCTGATAATTGGCAATCGCTCGAAGCTTCCCCAACACCGTTAGGCGAATACTTCGGTATGACCGCGATCGGCACGAACCTTTTCTTTGTGGGTGGTAATTTCGGGTCAGTTTTCAGTGACCAAAACAAAACCTACCAGGCGATCATTACCCTATCAATTCCAATTATTATCAAATAACTAAGTTAATTTCGATTCTAATGGGAGTTACTTAGGGGGCTCATTGAAAATATGGGCATGATATGCAATATCATGTTCGTTCTAGAAATTCACCCATAGTTGCCTATTACAATATTCCTCATCTAGAATGCAATTATCTTTAGTTTAACCTATTACGATATTCAAAGAAAAACAAGGGAGACCTTGTGAGTCTCCCTTGTCGTTAAGCCTACTATTTATTATTAGTTTACGGGATTTACTGACCGTTGTAATCTTCAGCGACGAATACAGCTGGTGGGTATGAGGTCAATGAAGAGACACGGGCTATAGTGGTTAGCTCTGAACCAGAAGGACCGGTCACGATCGCAGCACCACCGAATGAACCATCTGGCCAATAACCGAACTCAGTTAATCCAGCCAATGATGGATTTGAATTGAACTTCGCTCCACTGGCTAAGCCGCCCGCAGGAACTGTATAGGTATGGGTTCCAGCAACGCTGCCATCAGGTTTTGTATAATCGATCGTTATTAGTGTACCTTCAGGTAGATCTGCACCTACATTTTGAATGGCTAAACTGGTACGCTGCCCTTTTGCGACATTCAAACCAAAATAGTTAGCATCGGTTGCATAGCGGGCATAGGGCATAACATTTTTCTCTGATCCACCTGATACACCATTGAAAGCCGTGCTCAAGCCAGCGCCAAAGCCTTTACCAATTGCGATAATATCTTCCGCAGTGCTGGTCACTACTGCTGAGCCAGAAGTACCATTTGGCATCGTATCACAGGCTACAAAGCTCGCCTTTGCTCCAGGTCCAATAGTCTTTGTAACAGGATATGTGACCCCACCAGTTGAAAATGTCACGGTTACATCTGTGCTAGTCGTCAGGCTTGCATTCTGAACTGCGTAGGATGTATTTTGACCACCAAACACATTGCATAAAGCGGAAGGCATGTAGAGTAACATATCACCCTTGGCCACACCTTCAAATGCCTTTAAACCTTTGGCGGCGATATTGAGCTCCATAACGCTTGAAACAATAGCGCCATCACCACCAGCGCCTCTTAATGCTGTTGCAACTGCTGAACCATTGAAACCAGCCGGGAAATCAGCAAGTTGGCCAACATCAATGTAGAATGAGGCACCAGCTTCAATATCTTGGTTGACTTCGTACTGTTTAACGGCGCTGGTATCATAGAACTTGACGTTTACAGCATTCAATTCGCTATCAGCGTTCTGAATGGCGACGATCGTGTTTGAATCAAATGTGCCCTTTAGTACTGTGGCAACTAAAGATTGAGCAGCTCCGGCACTGAAACCATTGGACAATGCACGATTTCGAATTGCTGTATTATCGGTTACGATTTGGACCAAGGTGACCAACATGGGCTGATCAGATTGCATGATGGCATCTCCCTGGAAACCCGCAGGCACATCAGTGATGGTTCCAACAAAAATCGATGTGGCTGCATTCGGTGCAAGAGCAGGAAGTGAATATACGATGGGAGCTGTTTCGCTAGGACTTCCATAGAATAACAAATCCAGGGTGGTTGTGGTCGCTGATCCGACATTGACGTATGTGATTGATGTGGTGAAGTGCGCGTTATAAGCTTGCGCGCTTGCACTTCCGATAAATACGGACAACATAATTGTTACAATCATGAGCATTACAAATAATCTTTTCTTCATTGTACAAATCTCCTTTTTTGGTTTTTATGGTTTATTACAAATCTTGTTAGATTATACAGATCTAACCATAATCGAACAATAATCCTTATGGGTGATTTTAATACAATTGCTTTTCTTACTAAAATCGGTTACCATACTTGTGCATTAACTATAAATTGGAGTTTGGAAAATGAACCGAAAACTGATCGCTTTATGTATGCTATTTCTTGTATTTCTTTCTTCTTGTAATAAAGGGCTCCCCTCAGCCATTAACCCAGAAGTATTACCGACTGGAACGCCTCCTCCAGCACCAGAAGCCGGTAAGGCTACAGCCATTGGGCAGGTCAAACACCAGGATGGTAGCCCATTTAGTGACGTTATAGTACGCTTAGCAAATGTAGCCCGGGATGCACAAGGAAAAGGTGGAGCATATATATTGGATATAGCACACAGTCCTAGTACTTATTCTGATGCATATGGATATTTTATCATTCAAAATATCGACCCAGGCGAATATGTAATTGTAATTGGTGATGTTGAAGTTCCTCAATTGTATGAAGTTGTTCAAGAATCAAATGGAGATGCTAAGGTTTGGAACTTCCCTGTCGATCAGGTAACAGACGTTGGCGTTCTTACAGTCAGTTTCATCATTCCAACCCTTGTACCAACCAATTCAGTTGGAGCTTATCCTGAACCAACTGCTTATCCAAGTCCATAATATTAATATACTAATGTTAAATAGATTAGTGGCGAGAATTTCTTATCGAAAGAATCCTGGCCACTAATCTATCTTTTCTATCTTGTTGGTAGCATTTAATTAGTACCGTTAAATTTATAATATTTTGGCTTAGGTCATCAATTACTACGAGGTGAATTATCAGCTCTCGACCTATATAATCCCGAATAATATTCATTTAGACTGGTCAAACAATGGATATATTTTATTTTAATATCAATGTCAAAGATATATTTCATCAATTGGAAATATATCAATTATTCTAAGATTTACCTTTCACAGCTATTACGGCATAGTTTTTACAATGCCCACTGGAAACATACTTAGATCGCATATCTAACCTCGTAAAGAATAAGCTCAAAACCGCAAATAGGATTTTTAGTAGACCGACCGGTCCGAAGATCAGCCAACCATAAAGACCAGGTCCATATACTCGTGGATCCATCGGCAAGGCCTTCGCTGCACTCTTTAATTGATAAGCCAGGGTACCGAAATAACCTTCAAGCCATTCGGTTGATTCAATGCTTAATCCTGCATTCTGAATGATGTGTGATAAACCGAATTGGGTAAATCGGTAATAATCGAATGGTGCTTCATGTTCTTCGTAAAAAAAAGGCGCGGTAAGCCACAGATGTCCGCCTGGTTTTAAGACCCTACCGAGTTCATCGATTACTTTATTTGGATCGGGAACGTGTTCTAAAGTTTGTGAACAAAATACTAGATCGTAACAATTAGAACGCATCGGAATATAATTTAAATCACAGATATAACTGAGTTTGCCATTACTCTTTTCAACTTGGCCTAAATCTGTTGCATCATAGTGGACGTGAGAAAAACTCGATTTATATGGGCAATCTCCTGCCCCTGCATCTAGCACCCATGCACCATTCGGTAAAGATGCCCCTGCTCGTTGTGCAAACCTAAACAGGTATTTCCTGCTCGAATTTACCCGCCACATCTTTTTTATCTGTTCAAACATAAAACCTCAAATATATAACGATCATCAGGAATAACAGTTTATACGTTTTTAATTCGAGTATCAAACTTGCAATGATTCAACCAGCAGCCGTTTTTTTGTCATTACACATTATCTGATAAATTTGCTCATGGATTAGAGCAATATCCTCAATGCGGAATGAGTCTATATTTGTAAGAGCATTTTGAGCATATTCTTTCGTCCGCACTGGATCTTGGTAAGCACTGATCATACCTTCTGCCAATGCCACCGCATTCTCCACAGGAACAAACATTGCCGAGATTCCGGGTTGCAACAATTCTCTATTTCCAGGTATGTCGGTAGCTAAAATAGGGATACCTGCTGCCATCGCCTCCAAGAGCACAGTGGACAAACCTTCCCATCTCGAAGAACATACAAATAAATCCAGAGTAGTTAATAAACGATCAATATCTGATCGCGATCCGGTAAATAATATTCTATTTTCTAGCTTTAATTCAAATGCTTGTCGCTTTAGTGAAGTTGCATCTTCCCCATCGCCTATTATTATAAAATAGAATTCTGGTGAACTCTTTATTGCCTGAGCAGCAGCGTTAAGAAATACATCAAAACCTTTTTGCTTGGTCAAACGACCTATTGAACCAACTAAGAAAGCATTTTCAGGTATTCCAAGTTCTCTTTTGATCATTAACCGGTCATGATTCACCCTCTTAAATCGGTTAATATCCAATGCATTATGAATTGTTATCGCTCGTCTACCCAAAAGCCTGGCAAACCAGCGTTGATTTAAACTTTCGGTGATATATTGACTTACTCCAATTTCAACGTCAAATGCCATTGGGTAAAGGAAGTTTGTGAGGATTAACCGCCGCAGTGGTCTCCGGCTCCACTCGGTTCGGAGCTCATTATGTAAAGTCCGAATGATGGCTGGCGCTTTTCCTTCAAAATTTAATAATAATACAATAATATCTCCAAAAAGAGAATGACTATGAATGATATCGATTGGGTTGTTTTTCAAAATTAATCTAAGCGTACGATAGGATTCATAAAAAGAATGATATGGATGTTGGACGTTCCAAGGAGCACAAGTAAATGCATGGATACCTGCATCGTTTAGCATTTTTATCCGATCTGTCTCAACCTGGGTTCCCCGATTCCACAAGCCGCAAAGAGAAATTTGAAATTTGGTCGAATCTAACGCCTCGCTGAGGCTCACGGCAAATCGGCTAATACCTCCTCCAACAGCCTCAATATCAAAACTAAAAATAACCAGGAGGATTCGAATGCGCTTTTCCATTATTCATTCTCTCGAAGCCATTGTTCGTAATCTTCTTTAACCCAACCACCCACCTTTGTTGAATCTTGAATAAATCCTGGGATAACTTTATCTATTCGAGTTTTCCAGTATTGATGATTTTTCCACAAATTTTTTACACAATCGACCAATACATTCCCACTGACCTGGTCGATATTTATAAACAGCTCATCAATACCAATCATCTCTGCCATACCCCGTGTTTTATGTAAATATCCGATCGCAACAACTGGAACACCTTCAGATAATGCGAATATATTCGAATGCATGCGCGTGCCTATAAAAATATCCATCCAGCTATATACCGCCTTGATGAGTTCCAATGTTAATGGTTGTTCAATTTGATAGATTGAATCCGATAATTCTGATAAAAGTTGGGCTACTTTACGAGCAGGGACTCTATCATCCTGACTAGCATATGGCCCAATGACTTGAGGAAATAAAAGGATTTTTCCTCCGGTATTTTCAATGAACCAATTAATTGCATCGGCACAGGCTTTTTCGTACTCAAGTTGCATCTTGAAATCCATATTCTGTTCCCCCCAATTAATAAGGGTCATTCCCATTAAAGGTCCATTAGCTTTAGGATCAATTCCTAATTCATGCAACCATTTTAAACCCAATTCTCTGTCTGAGCTGGGCAACGCGAATGCAAGATCAGGGACAAGACGGACATTTTTTTGATCAACTCCAATTGATTGGATGGTCCTGAATGATACAGGTTCTCTCACCATCACGATCCTCACATGGTTTAACATCCAACGAACCATCTTCCTTTCCCATTTGCGCTTGAATGGCCCTATCGATTGGGGCAAAAAATAGATTGGTTTCCGTGCAAAAATAGCCAAAGCAATAGAAAAAACTGAAATCAATAGACTGATTCCCCGACCAGAGCTATATAAATAACCACCCGGTTCACTTATTACGATATCTGCTTGATTGTACACATCTATCAACAACCTTAGCTGTCTCGGGGTTAATGAATAATTAGCTTTTTTGAAATATCTATAACTAAATAAAGGTAATAAAGTAGCTGGAATTAACCATAACAGATTAGCATAATTCCAGCTGATCGTACCATCAGGTTTTTTTGGATGAGTCCAAGCCACAATAGATTCAATCGTTCTTTCAATTCCACGATAACTCGCAGGATCATCCATACTCAAGGTAATATTACTTGATGGGAATCTGGATTGCAATTGCTGTAATGTAACCTGCAATAACGCAGCATCCCCTAAATTCCTGGATGAGTGAATATTTACGATCAGTATTCTTTCGTTCATTTCTTTCGCCATACAAACCAGGCATATCCTGTGAAGATGATAATTTCTGTTAAAACATAAACAGATGCGACACCATTAATCCCAAACCTGAAAACAACGAAAAGATTCAATACAATGTTTATTATTGCTGCTATAACTTGGATGAATGTGCGTTTAGCCTGTTGATTTGTAGCAACCATGATTGTCGCAAAGGCAAATGATCCACACTTAAATAGTAATACCCAACTCAGTATTTTTAAAACATCGATAGAATCTTTATAGGTTGGACCGAGAAGTGTTGTAATTAATGGCGCACCTATGAAGTAGGCGAATGTTAAACAAATTCCAACCAGAAGGGATAATAATATTGTTCTTAATGCTGTTTTTTGTGCTTGTTGCGGATGATATTTGTATAGGTTGCTAAGTACAGGCAACATTACCATATAGATTGCCATCGGTGCAAGAAAAGCCATATTAACTAATCCAACGGAAGGTGAATATAATCCCGTGGCAGTCTTGCCAATTGTCAGGCTGATAATCACTACATCAGCGCGCATAGTTATCATGGCAAGAAAATCGGATGATGCAAAAGGAAAAGAACTTGCTAAAGCTTCTCGAGCAATATTGAGATGAAAATGCAGATTAAACCTTCGCACCAAAAGCAATAATGATATAGCTAATGCCATTAAGGAGACAAATACGCGGATTTTCATAAAAGCTACCGGTTGATTTAGCCCAAACCCCATCAACAACAAAGTGAAACCAAACCAAATGATGTCTGCGCCAGCTTCTATGATTGACGGTACTTTATTATGTAACATTGACTTAAAAGCAGTCAGGCAAGTTGCCAATAGTGTATCCGACCAGATTAAAATAACGCTCCATTTTAATAAGGCTGATGGAAAAGCTTGCTGATTTAGGATTGGTGACAGGAGAAATAAAATAATTACCCAGACTGGTCCAAAGATCCCTTTGATACCCAGCACGCTGCCAGCGATATCACCAGCTTGATGAGGTGCCCGCCCAGCTTCTCTTAGCAACCAATTATCCAAACCTAAGCTAAATAAAATCGATAGCATGCTTATCAGCGTGATGCAGGCAGCATACTGCCCGTAGCCGTTAACCTGAAGCTGGCGGGCGGTTAATAGCAGTGTGATAGCAGTCATTCCCTGAGCTACAACCGACCCGGAGAAAAGGGTAGCGATATTCCCAATGATTTTAGATCGTTTTAGTTCAAATGGCATTGCCATACTTTGCTAAAACCGCTTTGCGATATATTGCATCCATTTGTTTTGCTAGAGTTTCCCACGAATATTTTTTTGCTTGCTCGAAGCCACGTGAACGTAATTTGTCTGCTAATTCCGGATCATTAATTATCTTTAGAATTGCTTGAGCGAGTGAATTCGGGTCACCTCCCCCAGCGATCAGTCCTGCAGGAGGTTCACCTAAAATCGTTTTACGATCTCCAACATCCTGGGTAACGAACGGTACACCCGCAGTCCAGGATTCAAACATTTTTAATGGCAAGCTGCTCCTTCCAACTGGATTATCAATCACTGGTTCTGCTGAGACATCAGCTAGCTTGTAGTATAAGGGGACATCTGCACCTGGCACGCGACCTCGAAAAATGACTGCATCCTCAAGACCTAACCTCTTTGCTCTTGCCACCAATGGTTCATATTCTTCACCTCCTCCAACGATGAGTAATGTTGTCTGAGGCAGAACTTTATATACTTGTTGGAAAGCATCTAAAAGTATATCCACCGGGTGGCTTGGAAGGCTTAAGCTGCCAATAAAGGCCACAACTTTCTTTCCGAGCAGGCCCAACTCTGCTCGGATTTTTTCTACCCTGCAAAGATCCACCTGGGCGAACCGACTATTATCTACCCCATGGGGTAAATAAATAATTCGATCTGGATTGACACCCAATTTCAATACCTGATTGCGAAGGAAAGTGGTATGAACGGATATATAATCGACGTGCCTGGGCAACATGGTTTCAAAATAATGAATACCTACTTTTTGCCAATTAGCTCCGAAATGGATATTAGCCATCTCAAAATCGTCACAATCTAGAAATACCAACTTTCCTTTGAGGTAGCGGGGGATCAGTCCGGCTAATCCATTCATCGGGTGTGGTTTGCCAATTTGGATGATATCGGCATTACTTCTCCAGGCTATTCTGATTAATTGAAGGGTTGCATTGATCGCAACGCTTAACAATTGAGTGGTAGGATAATATATTTTAAGGTTATTTTGTTTCAGTACGTGCATCTGAGCAACATAACTAACTTCGACACCGTCAACCTTAAAATGGTTGCTTTTAAGTGCTGCATAATTTGCGTGTAGTGCAGCGATGTGCACCTGGTGGCCAAGGCTGGCAAGCTCACGTGCCCAGGGAAAATAACGGCCAACGCCAGCTGGACTCTCTAAATCCTGTGTTAATAAGAATAGGATCTTCATCTGATGAACGCTTGCATATATGTTTTAAACCGTTTTCCATTATTCAGTAAATCATATTTTTCTCTGAATAATTTATAGCCATTTAATGCAATTTTCTCCCTTAAAATTGGATCTTTCCAAAGCGCCATAATCGCATCCGCTAATGATCTACCATTCGCTCGCTCACATAGGTAAATGTGTTCACCATGGGTTAATTCATGGCGAATTGCAGGGGAATCGCCACTGATTAAGGCTTTTTTCATGGCTAAGGATTCGTAGATCTTGTTTTGAATCGTCATCAGGGATTGAGGGGTTGTACCAAATGCTCCTAAGCAAATATCAGCCCGACCGATCTCTTGAATTAATCGATCCTTCTCCATCCAGTCAATAAAATTTATGTTTTTTAGTTGGTTTTCTACCGCAAATTGTTGAGCTTTTACGAGTTCGGGACCTTTTCCAATGAGCTCGAATTCGATAGAAGGCTCATTTTTTAAATGTCTTGCCGCATCGGTTATATATTGAACGCCATGATTAGGGATGAAAGTGCCGTAATATATTATTCTAAATTTACCATCCTGGATAGTATTTTGTGATAATGGGGAAAATATCCGGTCATCTGCTCCCGTCGGGACCAGACAGAAACGTTCCGATCGTACTCCATAATTCTGAGCAAACCACCGTACATATTCACTGGTATCCAGGATAAGCAAGTCAGGTAGTTTTAATGCAATCCGTTCAACGAAATGTAACAGATTAATAGCTAACTTGTTTTGCTTATCCAATCCCCTTTCAACCGATATCAAATAAATTGACATAAATATATCCCAAACAAGAGGTCGGTGTTTAAGCCAGCTAAGAATTCGTGCAAGAAAAATATCAAATTGACCTGGATATCCAACAACTAGGATGTCATAATCACCCATTCGTAGATAGCTTTTTATCAATTGCCGATACACGTTCAGCATCCGCCACCAAAATGATGGTTTTATCCATTCACCGCTGACTACACGTACTCTGTCCTCAATTCCATGCCACAATGTCTGATGGCATTCTGTGACTATGACACCATTCAATCGTAATCCTGCAATCATCATCTGATTACGGCTGTAATTTTCCCGGTAAGTACCAAAATAACATATACGCAGGGGACTATTATTGGTCACACGCACCTTCTACTGCATATATGTATACTCTATCCTGATGATAGAGTAAGTGAAACACTGAACTAGCTGCTAACTCTTCTGGAGTGAATAATGGTTCTCCAGGATTAGCTATCTTGCCATGTTTTTGTCCAATATACACATGGGTTATTCCGTACTCACATAATAATCTGATGCCTGATTCAGACGCTAGGTTTGTTTTTTCTAACCACGATTGAAGATTGACCAGTCTTTGAGAATAATCTGGTTCTATCGGTATTTCATTTGCCAGTGCATATTGGGGTGGAATTGTATTCTCGCGGTGAGCAAGAAGGGGTATCCACCACCCAGCATCAGTCCCAATT